>JAABUJ010005441.1_pt1 | contig 12738 bp, 13 predicted proteins | sample 5559131 | NCBI WGS metagenome assembly JAABUJ01 (sample SAMN10711875, study PRJNA513366) | rock metagenome | isolation source: Antarctica rocks | place: Antarctica: Victoria Land, Mt New Zealand nord | collected 2016-01-07
ACCGTAACCCGCACAAAAACGCAAGGCATGAATATCGTGCCTTCATTCATTCTTCACTTCAGAAAGGCACGGAGCCTTATATCCCACATGGCTAAAGCCAGGGGTCTTACGGCTCTCGGAGATAAGCAAGCGGGAAGTCCCGTCGGAACGCCGCCAGCGCGACGGCGGCATCAGCCGGAGCGATCTGACCACGGCGCTGGCGGCGGACGACGGCCGCGACGCCCTCCGCACCCGTGATGCGCGCCACATACAGCAGGTTCCCCGCCTGGGGCGCGGTCAGCCCGTGTATCCACGCGGAGCCGGTTTCCGGCACATAGCGCTTGACGACCGCGCTGCTGTCGAGGAAGCAGATCGCCATACAGCCTACTCCCGGTCTTCCAGCAACGTCTGGGACACGGGCGGCCCCTGAACGTGGATCGGCGGCGGCGGCGGCCCGAGCGGGCGCGTCGGCAGCGTCGTCAGCAGGCCGTCCTGCCTCAGAAGTGCGACGACGCGGGCGTGGGCCTCCTCGGAGACGGGCGTGTCGAGCAGGGCTTGGGCGGGGGTCGGCTCCAGCCCGGCGCGCACGAGGGCGTGGACAATGGTTTCGGGGTCGCGCTGTTCGCGCCCCGCCTGCGCCCGCAGCCGGGCCTCCTCCGCGGCAGACAATTCAATGGTGATGGTCACGGCGCTCTCCTGCCTGCATTTTACCTGAAAAGCCGGCCTATCCGCCTTCCTCCAGGCGCTCGTCCAGCCAGAACTGACGCACATGGCGGTTGTGGTCCGCCTGCCAGATTTGACCGCTCCCGATGTCCAGGCAGGAAAGCCAGCCGCCGCCGTAGGCGTAGGTGTCCAGGCAGACGGCGAAGCCGAGGTTGCGAGGCAGGCCGCTCTTCTGGCTGGTATGCCCACAGACCATGATCTTGCCGGACTCGTGCGGCCGAACACGTTCAAACCGCTGCCAATACAGGACATGCTTGGGCTGCTCCCAAAGCGGCACGTCCGGGTATACGCCGGCGTGGACGAAGAAGTGGGTCTCGCACTCCCACGAGTCCACGCACTGCGTTTCCAAGAAGCGCCAGTGGGCGGGCGGCACGGCGTCCAGGCTGCCGTAGGCGCGGAGCGTGGCGTCGCCGCCGACCTGCCGCCACTCCGAGAATGCCTTTGGGTCGCGGCGGGCGTTCAGCATCATCTGGTCGTGGTTGCCGCGCAGGGCGACCAGGTGCAGGCTTTCGCCCACCACCAGGAGGCGGTCCAGGACGCCGGGGCTATCCAGCCCCCGATCCACATAGTCGCCCAGCGTGACCAGAGTATCGTCAGCCGTGGGGGCAACGGCGGCCAGGAGGATGTCCAGGGCGGAGGAGCAGCCGTGGATGTCGCCGATTGCCAGGATACGCATATCAGGCGGCCTTGTCCGCCGCCCAGCCGTAAGGGACGTAGCGCCAGGTGAAGTCGCCGCCGGCGTGGGCGGTGCAGACGGTGAAGCCTTCGGGGTGGACGCCGAGCCGCCAGCCCTTCCACCAGTCGCCGCAGACGGCCCCGGCGGAGATGTAGCGGGCGCCGAGGTAGGCGATCTCCTCGACGACGTGGGTGTGGCCTTGCAGGACGGCTTTGACGTTGTAGGGCTGGATCAGCTCTTTGACCGCCTTGCCGTTGGCGACGATCAGCTTGTCCGGGGTCGGCTCCGTCGTGCCTTGAGTATACTGCGTGATGGCGCACAGAATCGGCATGTGGACGAGCAGAACCGTGGGCGTGGCCTTGCCGGTCTTTTCGAGGTCGGCGGCGAGCCAGACCATCTGGGCGTCGTCCACGAAGCCGCGCCAGGAACGGTCAGGGGTAAGTAACCCCGTGGCTAAAGCCAGGGGCTTTGACAGTCACGAAAGGCTATGCCTCTAAGAACATCCCTGTCTCGTGCCATCCATAGGCTTGCTTACAGTCAAGCCCGTGCCATACCGCTCACGCGGAGGCCATTTCTGTTGAAAACAGAACCTTCCGAAGACTTTACGCAGCAAAAAGGCGTGAGTTGCTGCAACCGTGGAGTCTTCGCTTATGTCCAGAACTGTTGTCTCCGAAGAGTGCCTTTGGACATATTTATATACCCTAAGAGGCAGACATTGAAACGAAAACAAGAGAATATCTTGCCTTCGGAACTAGTTCCTGCTTCGCAGGAAAGGCAAGGCGGCATTTCCTCCCCGTGGCTAAAGCCAGGGGCCTCCATGCCGCCCGGATTGGTGATTTGAACGGTGTCGAGCACGGCGAAGTGCCAGCCGGCGTGGTCGAAGGAGTAGTAGGTCTGTTTCAGGCCCGTCCGCGCCAGAAAGAGCGCCTTGCCGGCGTGGGGGTCGTCGGCGGGAACGCCACTTCCGGCGGGGCCGAGGGCAAAGATGTCGTGGTTGCCGAGGCAGTGATGGATGGGCACCCCCAGGCGTCGCGACTGCTCCCCGTACAGGTCGTACAGATGGGCGGCGCGGGCGAAGGGGACGGCGTTGGCGTCGAACACGAGGTCGCCGCCGCAGAGCGCGAAGGCCGCGCCGGGGGCGGCGCACTTCATGGCGTCAATGGCTTTGGCGAAGCCCTGGGTTGCGTGCAGCTCCGGCTCGACATGGATGTCGGTGTAGTGCAGAAAGGTGAACGAGTCGCCCGCCGCCCCGCCCGCTTTCTCCCGCGCCTCGGCGGGCACGGGCAGGGCGGACGCGAATACGCCCGCGCCCAGCGCGACGCCGCGCCCGATCAGCTCCCGCCGCCCCCAAGCATCCGTCATGGGTGCCTCTTTTTCTAGACTTCCGCCGGTTCAGCGATCTTGGCTTCGGTCTCGGTCTGGATGCTCTCGGCGACCTTTTTCTCGACATCGCGCGTCGCCTCGCCCATCGAGTTGGACGCGCCTTCGATCCGCTTCTCCGAGACGGGGCAGATAGCCCAGGCTTTCACCTTGGCGGGTTTTTTGACGCCGATCTGGTTGGTCCCGCCCTGCTGATAGTTGATGGTGACGGTGTATCCGGCGATTTTTGCATCATAGGATGCCATGCTCGTAATCTCCCTGCGAAAGTTCTCACCCGGCTTTTCTACCCGCATCACGGAGATTCCTGCATAGGTTTGGAGTTGGGGCATAAAAAAGGTCTGACCCGGCCTGAAGGCCGGGGCGGGCTTATTGGGGAAGTCCGATCAGTCCCACTCCCGCAGTTTCTCCTGGGCCGCCCGCGCCCAGCGACGCGCCTGGTCCCCGCGCTTCTCGAAGAACAAGGCGCTCGCCAGGATCGCCAGGCCCAGAAGGGTGGCATAGACCGCCCAGTGGACGTGCCCGACCAAGCCGTGCGTTTCGCGCAGCAGCAGCGCGACCAGAAAAGCGACGCCTGCGCCGACGAACACCTTCACCCGCGCCGCGATCCCGTAGAACAGGGCGGCGACGCACTCCGTCAGCAGCAGCAGGGCGTGGAGCGGCCCGGCCCCCGCCTGCCAGGCGGCGACAAAGGTCGGCGTCAGAACCAGCAGCAGGCCCGCCAAAAAATAAGTCTGCGGGGCGGGGCGGTGGGCGCGGCGGGCGAGCAGGCCCAGCAGAAGAGCGTACAGCCCGGCGGGGATGAGATAAAAGTCGCTGTTGGGCAGGCCCGGCGCTCCCAGGCGTTTGAAGAGAAAGGCGAAATAAGCCAGAAAGTAGGCCGCGACGCCGGCATGGCCCCAGGCGGGAGCGTTCAGGCCCCAGGCCGCGCCGAGCAGGGTTGTCCCAGCCACCAGCAGCGTGTAGACGATGAAGCGGTCATCGCTCCCGCCCAGACCGAGCAGAGCGACGAGGACCGCGCCCAGGCCGACGAAGATGGTCCGGTGGCTTAGAGCGCGGGCGGCGAAGCGCGCGGCGGGAACCCGTGCCGCACCCTGGGCGATGGTGAGCCAGACGGGTCCGGCCAGGCTGAGGAGGAAGGCGAGGACGGGCGATGAAAGCACGGGCGTGACGCGCAGCAGCGCCAGCCCATACGCGCCGCTCCAAACGGCGGCGGCCAGGCCGACATAAGAGGCGCTTTGGACGCCGACCCCGGCGGCGGCGTACAGCGCGCCGTACAGGCAGACGGTTTCGACCAGCGCGGCGCTCCCGCCGCGCCCGGAGTGGAGCAGCGTCCCCGCCGTCGCGGCCGCCAGGGCAGCCAGGGAGATGCCCAAAGCGCTCGTGTGCAGCGGCCGCTGCCAGGCGCCTTGGGCGCGGCGGGCCAGCAAGACTCCGGCGGCGTACAGGGCGGCGGCCAGCGGCCACAGGGCCAGCGCGTAGACGACGGGAGCGGGGTGCCAGATCCGGTGCAGTCCGTGCGCCTCGCCGATGGCGGCGGCCAGGGCCGCCGCATAGAGGAGATGGGGGCGATCCTGCCGCCATGCGAGCAGGCCAAGCAGCAAGGCCAGGACGAGCAGACCGCCCGCCGTCAGCGCCTCGCGCGCCGCGTCAACCTCCGCGCCGACCGTAGTGAAATAGCCCAGCACGAAGGCCAAATAAAAGCACCCGGTCAGGAGAACAGCGCAGTCGGCGGCGCGCGGCCCGCACCGCGTCAGGCCAATGCCGCCGGACAGCAGCGCCCCCGCGCCCAGCAACCCCAGCGGCGAATACGGCAGCTCGCCGAACAGGGCATAAAACAGTTGCAGCAGGGCGTTCGCCGCCGCAATCACCAGGGCCGCTCGCGTCCAGTCTCGCGACTTGAGGCGGTCCCCAATTAGCAGGCCGAGCAGGCTGAGGGCGAACAGGCCGATCCCGTAGTTCTGCTCCCAGCCACCGTGCGTGTGCGCCCAGGGCAGAGCGCGCTCCTCCAGCAGCAGGACTTCCAGGACCGAGGCGGCGGCGGCAGGCCAGATCGCCCGCGCGCCCTCCGCCCTCGCCTGCCCCGCGAACAGCAGAACGATCAGGGGCAGGGCCAGGATCGTCGTCTCCCAAAAGAGGCCGGCGGCGGCATACGCGCCGCAGAGGAGCAGGGCCACGGCCCCGGCGGTCCGGCCGGCGCGCGGCCGTCCCAGCCACCAGAGGAGCAGGGCGGCGAGGGCCAGGAACAGGCCGAGGTTAGGCTGACGGTGCGGCAGCGAAGCGGCCGGAGCGTAATGTGACGCAATCAAGCCAGCTAGGATGACGGTGTAAGCGAGCAGACCGGACACGGCGGGGCGGACGCGGGCGAGTTGGAAGAAGCCGAGGCTCAGGGCGGCGGGCAGCAGCGCCCCCCAGAGCTGGTCGCCGGGCAGGGCGAAGCGCGGAAAATCCGGCAGGGCGAGGGCCGCGCGCACGGCCTGAGCGGTCACGGCCAGGCCCGCCAGGGACAGCCCGCCGTCCCGGCACGCATCGGCCAGGGGCGCGCGCCCCTGCCGGGTCAAGAACCGGCCCGCCGCCCAGGAAGCGAAGCCGACGGCCTGGACCCAGGCGGCGTACAGATACCAGCGGGCCTCCCAGTCGCCCAGCCCCGCCCGGTGCAGAGCAAGCGCCCCGCCAATCGTGACCGCTCCCAGCGATAAAAAGGCGAAGTGGGGGTCCTCAAACTGCGCGGCGGCGACGCCGTAGACCAGGCCCAGGAGCAGCAGCGTCGAGGCCAGCGCTCCGAGGATGTCGGGAGCGCCCCGCCAAATGGCAAGCGCCAGCGCGGCCAGGGCCGCCCCAGAGGCCGTGCTGAACCAGAGGCCGCGCCGCTCGTCCCGCTCGCGCCGGGCCGCCAGCAGGAACAGGGCGGCCAGGCCGCCGTAAGACAGCCCGTAGACAAGGCCGCGCCATTCAGAGGCGCGCGCCACTCCCAGCCCGGCATCCACGCCGAAGTAAACGGCGACCGCGCCGTCCGCCGCCGCGAGAACGACCGGCCAGCGGCCCGGTTCGCGGCGCAGAAGCCAGCCGTAAAGCGGCAGGCAAAGCAGGCTGGTCAGCAGCCCGATCCATTCGGTCCCCAGCGCGCCGCCCAGGAGATGAAAGGCGTTGGCCGCAATCAGGTCCAGCGGCACGAGCAGCGCGGCAGTGGCCGTCAGCGCGGCCCGCGTCAGGCGCTGCTCGCGGACGAAGCGTGACCGGGCCAGGGCAAAGAGGCCGCCGGTCAGGCCAAGCATCAGGGCGAAGACGAGGTACTTGCCGACGGACCCCCAGGTCCAGCGCACCAGGCCGACCAGCCCCGCCAGCAGCAGAAGAGCGCCGATGAGCTGCCAGAACGACAGGTTGCTCTCCTCGAAGAACGCCGCCAGCGGGGACGGGCGGCGGACCGGAGGCGGAGGAGGGGGAGGCGGAGGAGGGGGAGCCGCCGGGGGCACGGGCGACGGAGGCCGCGCCTCGGCGGGCACCTCCACGGGCGGCGGGCCGGACAGCAGCCACCGGCGGCGCTCCTGGTAGGTGTCGTACAGCCGCCGCGCCTGCTCCGGCGCGACCCAGCCCTGCGTCACCCACTCGTCGAGCTGACCGAGCAGGAAGTCTATGTGGCCGACGGCCGGGTCGGCGGGGACCGCGCCCGCCAGGCCGCGCATCCCCGGCAGGGCGAGGCCGCACGGGGGGCAGATCGTCTGGTCCAGCGGATAGGTGCGGCCACAGCGCGCGCAGGTCTTCATCGTCCGTCTCCCTGTTCACCCTGTTTGGCGGGGCAAAACAGTGTTCGTCTGCTGCTACGTTCGTCTGCTGCTACTATACCCCCAAACGGGTACACTGTGGGAAAGAGTGCCTAATAAGCAGCCGCCACGGGTTGAGACGCCACGGGTTGAAATCCGAGGTTGAGCCGTGCCCAGCGTCCAGGGGACGCAAGAAGGGATAGTCTGCATCTTCTGTCCCCTGGACAGTGGGCTTTTGGCAGCCTCGGGTTTCAACCCGTGGCGACCGCGGCATGACTTAGCGACCGCCCTGCGAAACATCAGCTAAAGCCCCGCCGTTCAGGGCGGGGAAACCCGGAGAGAACACCCCATGGCGAAACCGCCCAAGCCGCAGCCCGACAGAAAATATGTCAAGAAGACGACCGCGCCCCCCAAAGCGCGGCCACAAGTGCAGGCGGACGCCGCCCCGGAGGGGAAAAAGCCCTTCACCTGGCCGCCGCCCGCCGCTGCGCCGAAGCCGAAGGCCTCCACCGGGCCGCCGCGCGCCAAGCGCGCCGCTCCGACCACAAAACCGGCCCCAAAGCCCGTCAAGGCCGCCCCGATCCCGAAACCACAGGAAGCGCCCGCCGAAGCCGAAGAGGCCGCCGAATTGCCCGCGTTTGCCGACTTGAACCTTTCCGAACCGCTGGTCCGCGCCATTGCCGGCCTAGGCTTTGAAGCGCCGACGCCGATCCAGGCGCGGGCCATCCCCCTGCTGCTGGCCGGGCGCGACCTGATCGGGCAGGCGCAGACGGGCACGGGCAAGACGGCGGCCTTCGCCCTGCCGCTGATCGAGGGGTGCGACGCTTCCCAGACCGAGACGCAGGCGCTGGTCTTGGAGCCGACGCGCGAACTTGCCGTGCAGGTGGCGGGCAGCATCCACGCCCTCGCGCGGCACACGGGCCTGCGGACGGCGCCTGTCTACGGCGGGCAGCCGCTGGACAGGCAATTCCGCGCCCTCAAAGAAGGCGCGCAGATCGTGGTCGGCACGCCGGGCCGGATTCTGGACCACCTGCGGCGCGGGACGTTGTCCGTGGAGAACGTCAAGTTCTGCGTGCTGGACGAGGCCGACGAGATGCTGGCCCTGGGCTTTTTGGAGGACATGGAGACGATCCTGGCCGAGCTGCCCACGCCGCGCCAGCTCGCCTTCTTCTCGGCCACGATGCCGCCGCGCATCGCCGCGCTGACGCAGCGGTTTTTGCAGAACCCCGCCCATGTCTCGATTGACGCCCAGCGGCGCACGGTGGAAACGACGAACCAGACCTACTACGAGGTCGCGCCGGGCCGCAAGCTGGAAGCCCTGGCGCGCGTGCTGGACATGGAGACGCCCGGCCCGACCATTGTTTTTTGCCGGACGCGGCAGGAGACCAACGACCTGGCGGACGCCCTGCGCCTGCGCGGCTACAGCGCCGAGGCCCTACACGGCGACTTGGGGCAGGCCGACCGCGACCGCGTCATGCGCCGCTTCCGCGAAGGGCTGGCCGACCTACTCATCGCGACCGACGTGGCCGCGCGCGGCCTGGACATCGAGACCGTCACGCACGTCATCAACTACGACATCCCCTGGGACGTGGAGCAGTACATCCACCGCATCGGGCGCACGGGCCGCGCGGGCCGCGCGGGGGACGCCATTACCCTGGTCGAAGGCCGCGAGCGTCGCCAACTGCGCGCCATCGAGCAGATGATCGGGGCGACTATCAAGCCCGCCCGCATCCCCACGGCGGCCGACATCGCCGCCCGCCGCCGGGACCTCTTCCAAGAGTCCCTGCGCGAGACATTGGCGGCCCGCGCCTTCGACGGGCATTTGGCGACGGTGGAGGCGCTGTCCGAGGAGTACGACTCGGCGGAGATCGCCGCCGCCGCCTTGCAGATGCTGTGGCAGTCCCAGCACTCCGGCCCCGCCGAGGCCGCCGAGGAGCTGAACGCCGACTCGGAGCAGCCGGAAGTGGGCATGACGCGCCTGTTCGTCGGCCTGGGCCGCCAGGACGGCCTGCGCCCCGGCGACCTGGTGGGGGCCATCAGCAACGAGGCGGGCCTGCCCGGCAAGGCCATCGGCGCGATTGACATCCTGGACCGCACGGCCTTCGTCGAGGTGCCCGCGCCCGAAGCGCAGAAGGTCGTCCTCGCGCTCCGCAGCGCCACCCTGCGGGGCCGCAAGGTCAAAATCGAGGTGGCCCAGCCGGCGGGGGCGCGTCGGCGCGCGTAGACGACGGCTCACGGAGACCTGGGACGATGCCTCATCGAAGCCGGCGGCTTCTAGCGCTGGCGGGCGTGGCAACCCTGATGGCCTGCGGGTGCGGGAGCCGCCCTGCCGTGCCGGTGTATCGCCCCTGGGCCTTGTCAACGCCCGCCGCGTGGCGGCCGAACGCGGGGCCGCTCTGGCGTCCGGCGTTTCCGCCCCCCTACGCCCGCCGCGCCCCAGGGGAGGACGCCTGGCAGTTGGGGAACTACGCCCAGGCCGTCGCGCTGGAGGACGCCGCGATCCGGGACGCCGAGGCCGGCCGGGTCGCGCCCCAGGCGATGGACTACATCATCCGAGCCGACTCGGAAGCGGCGACCCGGCACCTGGGGGCGGCCTGGGCCGACTTCCGGCAGGCGATCCGCCTGGACCCGCACCAGGAACTCGCCTACATCCGATTCGGCATCTGGCTGGACCGGGCGCACCGGCCCGCGCAGGGAGTGGCGGTGCTGATTCAGGCAACCCGCGCCCTGCCGCGCAGCGCGGGCTGCTGGGGCCTTCTGGGGTGGCTGCAATACCAGGCCAGGCAGTTCGAGGCATCCCTCGCCAGCAGTCGGCGTTCCGAGTCTTTGGACGGGAGCAAGTCCTATGTGCGCTACAACCAAGGGCTATGCTGCGCCGCGCTGGGCGACTGGCCCCAGGCCGCCGCCTACCGGCGGGCGCTGGGGCGCGGCACGGACGAGGATCGGCAACTGGCCCTCATGGAGATCCGCAACGCGCTCCGAAAACAACCCAGGTCGGCGGTGCTGCGCCGGGCCGAGCAGATGCTGGCGGACGGAGCGGGGGGCATCCGGTACAGATAATAACATAACAGGGGGGTGGCGCGTCATGCTTCTGAACACGGTCATGCTCTACTGGGCGATCCTCGCCCTCGTGATAGTCGCCGCCTGCTTCCTCGGCCTGCTGACGCATCGGGGGCCGCAGACGGAGGGCGAGGAGGCGCCCGGCGGGGAGGCGCCGAGGCCCTTGTTCGACTTCTCCGGCGGGCGCGACGAGGGGCGGCGGATGCAGAAAGCGTTGGGGGAGGCCCTGGCGGAGTCGGACACGGATGCCGAGTTCGAGCGCCGGTTCAAACTCGTCGTCCGCGCCTCCACGGGCATTGACACCGAGCTGACCTGGGCCTGGCTGGGGCGCTCGCTCATGGAGTACCGGCGGGCGGACGAGTTCGCCCCGTCGTCCCGCGCCCTGGCCGCGCGCTTCCTGCGCGACATCCCGCGCCGCTACCACTTGGAAGAAGACCCGGCGCCGCCCTGACAAACCTGAAAGGACAAAAGACTATGGAAAACACGCAGCACGAAGAGCAAGGACGAACCAGAGATGAGCGGGCGGCGGTCTGCCGCGCCATCGCCGAGCAGTTCGCCCTGCCGGAAGCGGGCTTCGCCGGGGACGTGTCCCTGGCCGCCGACTGGCCGGGCGAGGTCCCGGAAGGCGCGGTCGTCCTCGTCCGAACGGGCAAGGCCCTCCCGGCGGGCGGCCCGGAGGAGGTCGCACAATCCTGGATGCAGGTCAATGATCGGCTGGAAGCGGCGGGCGTGGGGCTTTACTGCGAGGTCAAGAGCGCCACGCTCACGGCCTTCTACCGCTTCTACTAGCCCTGCCGTCGGCAATTAAACTCGCGGCGGGGTCGCCGAACCCTTCCGCGTTTCCCCAGCGTTATAGAAGGCATGAAACGCTCTGCCTTTACGCTGATTGAACTGCTCGTCGTCATCGCCATCATCGCGGTGATCGCGGCGATCCTGTTTCCCGTGTTCGCTTCGGTGCGTGAGCGGGGCCGCCGCACGGTCTGCCTGTCTAACGAGCGGCAGCTCGGGATGGCGATGCTGCAATATGTGGCCGACAGCGGCGAAACGTTCCCCGGCGGCTTCATGTGGGCGGGCGACAAATGGGTCAGCCAGACGTATCCTTACGTCAAAGCCGCCGCGCCGTTCGGGTGTCCCAGTGCGGCAGGCCCGGCCTACTATGAAGCAGCGGCCTTCCCCAACAGCCTCCCAGTCGGCTATGGCCTGAATTCCGACCTAGCCCGCCATCAGTTCACGATAGACTTCTCCACCCACAAGATCGTACAGCCCGCAGAAGGCTCCGGCCCGGCCGACCTGACGGCCCCGGCCAAGACGGTCCTTTTCTTTGAGGTAGACCATGGCGGAACCGCCCTTGATGTCGGGCCTCAGACTCTGGACGGCTCGGTCCTCGGAAATGCGGGCACGACGGGAAGCGCGGAATCCGACGGCAAGGGCGGCACACTGACCGACGCGACCTACCCCCTGACTACCAGTATCTTCGGGAAGGCTCTGTATGCGACCGGCAATGTCGGCGGGCGGCTCCTCAACGGGGCGACGAAGGACGGAAAGACGGTGGGAAGCGGCAGCGCCCCGCGTCACGCGGGCGGCGCCAACTATGTCGCCTGTGACGGTCATGCCATGTGGCTGAGGCCGGAGGCGGTGTCCGGCGGCGACAACGCGATGTTCCCGGATTGCTCCCAGGGAACAGAGTCGAGCCGGACGGGGGGTTGCGCGGAGCAGTGGCCGGCCAAAGCGGCCGGCACAGCGGGCGGCAAGTACACCTTAACCTTCAGCCGCAACTGACGACGCCCCCAGCCACTTCTCCCAGGCGGCGCGCACCGTGGGGCCGGGGTCGTCGGCTTCGATCTGCTGCTCCCGGTACTGGTCGGGGATGGTGATCGGGTTCAGCGTCGTGCCGTCCGAGGCGCGCGTCAGCAGAACGTGGCTGCCGGCGGGGTCGTCGGTCTTGGCTTTGGCCTCGAAGCGCTTGTCGTGGTCCTTGACGAACTCGGCCAGGCGCAGGGCGTCTTGGGTCATGGCAGGTTATATCCACTCCGCCGGGGTCGGAAACGCGCCGCCGGACTGGTATAATTGGAGGATACAGCAGCGGAACCTGCCCTGAAGGCCGGGCCAGACTGACTATCCACGAGGCAAGGCAAAGATGACCGCAATGATAGGCCCCTTTATCGAGATGATGCAGGAATTGGGGACGCCCGACGCGATTCGGGCGCGGGCCGCAGCCCGCTTGACGCCAGCCCTGCGCCCGCAAATCAACGCCCATGTCCACCTGCCGCCGAACTTCAGCGCGTTCGAGACGACCCGGCAGGCGGTCGAGATGGCGGACGCGCAGGACGTGCGGATTTTGGGCGCGAGCAACTACTACGATTATTCGGTCTATGCGGAACTGGCGGCGCGGGCCGGTCAGCGCGGGATTTTCCCGATCTTCGGGCTGGAAATCATCTCGCGGGTGGACGATCTCGTCCAGGCGGGCGTCAAGGTCAACGACCCCGGCAACCCCGGCAAGTATTATTTTTGCGGCAAGGGCATCACGCGGTTCGCGCCGATGGCGGACGAGGCGCGGGGGCTGCTCCAGGTTATCCGGGACAACGACTCGGCGCGCATGGCGGCCGTGGCCGACAAGTTGGCCGCCGTTTTCGCCGGCGCGGGGCTGACAACGGGGCTGGACGCCGAGGCGGTCAAGGACCGCGTCGTCGCGCGGCATGGGTCGCCGCGCGAGACCGTCTACTTGCAGGAGCGGCACGTCGCGCAGGCGTTCCAGGAGGCGCTGTTTGAGAAAATCCCCGAAGGCGACCGGCCCGCCCTGCTGGGGCGGGCCTACGGCGCCCCGCCGAAGGCCGGGCCGGACGACGCCGTGGGGACGCAGAACGAGATCCGCTCGCAGCTCCTGAAGGCGGGCAAGCCGGCTTATGTCCCCGAAACCTTCGTGGACTTCGACCACGCCCGCCGCCTGATCCTGGCCCTGGGCGGCATCCCCTGCTACCCGACCCTGGTTGACGGGGCTTCCCCCATCACCGAGTACGAAGCCTCCCCCGAAGCGCTGATCGCCGACCTTCAGGCGCGGCACATCCCGTGCGCCGAGTTCATCCCCAACCGCAACACGCCCGCCGTCCTGTCCCGCTACGTCCACGCCATGCGCCGGGCGGGCCTGTTCGTGACGGCGGGCAC
>JAABUJ010005442.1_pt1 | contig 12737 bp, 13 predicted proteins | sample 5559131 | NCBI WGS metagenome assembly JAABUJ01 (sample SAMN10711875, study PRJNA513366) | rock metagenome | isolation source: Antarctica rocks | place: Antarctica: Victoria Land, Mt New Zealand nord | collected 2016-01-07
GTCGGCGGCAGCCGCGGCGGCCGGTGCAGCGCCCGCCGGCGCTGGACCCGACGGTGCAGCGCCCGCCGGCGCTGGGCCCGGGGCTGCCGGGTCAGCCGACGCGGTCTGCGGCCGGTTCGACCCGAGTGTGTGCCGGCTTTTCCTTCCCGCGGCGGAGAGCGGCCAGCCCAGCGCCGACCTCCTGGCACTGCTGCGCGCCCACAGCCCCAAGGCGGTGCTCGGCTCGCTCAGGGCGCCCACCTACCTCATCCAGGGGATGACGGACTCGCTCTTCGGGCTCGAGCAGGCCGACGCGACCGCACGCACCCTGACCGCGCAGGGGACCCCCGTGGCGGTGCGCTGGGTCGACGGCGGGCACGACGGGGCCAGCAGCACCTACCCGGCCGACCGGGACTCGCTCGACACCTGGCTCGATCACTACCTCGCCCCGAGCGCCCCCGACTCCCCGAACCCCTCGGGCCCCTCCGCGGCGCCGGCGACCACGGCCCTTCCCGTCCCGGCGTTCACCTACGCCCTGCCGATCCCCCGGCGGGCCTCGGCAGCGCCACTGCTGAGCGCACCCGCCTATGTCGGGTCCGCCTCCTGGTCGACGATCCCGCTGACCGCCGGACCGGCCCAGCCGGTCTTCTCGCCACCGGGGGGCCAGCCCGCGTCGGTGACGCTGATCCCCGGTGCGGCGGCCCTGGGAGCCAGCCTTCCGGCATACCAGCTCGCCGCCCTGCCGGGGCAGTTCGCCGCCTTCGACTCGGCGCCGGTTCCCGAGCCGACGACCATCGTCGGGGCGCCACGAGCGCGACTGACCGTCACGTCGTCGGGCTCGGCCGCGACGTTCTATCTCAGCGTCTGGCAGGTGACCGCCGGCGTTGCCACCCTGCCGCGACACCTCGTCGCGCCGGTCACCGTGCCGACGACTCCGGGCGTCGCGACCACCGTCGACGTCGCCCTGCCGGCGGCGACCTGGCGGCTGGAGTCCGGCAGCTCGATCCGGCTGCTCCTCACGAGCACCGACTCGGGGTTCACCGGCTCGCGCACCGAACGCGTCGACCGGGTCGGTGTGGCAGACGCGCAGCTGAGCGTCCCCACCGTTGCCGGCACGGTGGTCTCGGGGGGCGCCCAGCGCGACCGGGAGACCATCGGGGTGGCGGTCGCGATCGTCGTCGCCCTGCTCGTCCTGGCCAGCGCCGCCTGGTGGCAGCGGCGACGCCGCCAGCACGACCAGCCGCGCCCCGACCTGGCCGATGTGCCGCTCGTCGTCGACCACCTCGTCAAGACCTACGCCGACGGGCACCGGGCCGTCGACGACGTGTCGTGGCGGGCCGACCGAGGTCAGGTGGTCGGGCTGCTCGGTCCCAACGGAGCCGGCAAGACGACGACGCTGCGGATGGTCATGGGGCTGATCCGCCCGGACTCCGGCACGGTGCACGTCCTCGGTGAGCCGATCCGTGCGGGCGCACCGGTGCTCGCGCGGGTCGGGGCCCTCATCGAGGGACCGGGCTTCCTCCCGCACCTCACCGGGCGCGAGAACCTGCGGGCCTACTGGGCGGCGACGGGCCGGGCCGAGCCCGAGGCACAGTTCGCCGAGGTGCTCGAGGTGGCCGCCCTCGGCGACGCCATCGAGCGGCCGGTCCGCTCCTACAGCCACGGGATGCGCCAGCGCCTCGGTATCGCCCAGGCCATGCTCGGGATGCCGGAGGTGCTCATCCTCGACGAGCCGACGAACGGGCTCGACCCGCCCCAGATCGCCGCGATGCGACCGATCCTGCACCGGTATGCCGCGAGCGGACGGACCGTCGTCGTCTCCAGCCACCTGCTCGGTGAGGTGGAGATGACCTGCTCGCACGTCGTCGTCATGCACGCCGGGCGGGTGGTCACCAACGGCACCGTCGCCGAGCTCGTCGACAGCGCGGACACGACGGTGGTGCTGCTCGGTCCCGGTGAGGACGCCGGCGCGCTCGCCGAGCACCTCCTCACCGTGGAGGGGATCACCGACGTCGACGTCGAGCTCGACCCGCTCCAGCCGCGGCTCGTCGTCACCGCCGAGCTGGCCCGGGCCGACGTCGTGCGGGCGGTGGCCGGGACCGGCGTCGACATCGTCGGGGTGACGAGCCGGCGGCACCTCGAGGAGGTCTTCCTGGGGGTCATCGCCCGGGCGTCCTCCTCCGACGGGGAGTCCGGCGACGGGGCCAGGTCGCTGACCGACCGGCTGAGGCAGGTGAGGTCACGGTGAGCGCCGCGGAACAACCCTCGGGACGCCGCTCGACCGGCTCGACCGGCTCGACCGGCTCGACCGGCGAAACGACCACGCCCGGGGTTCCGCACGCCGTGCGTCGCCCCCTCCCGTGGCGCGCCGAGGTCGGCCGTCAGCTGAGGCGCCGGCGCACGATCTGGGCCTTCGGCCTGCTCCTGGCCCTGCCCGTCGTCCTCGTCGTCGCCTTCAGGGTCGGCGGCGCAAACGGCTCGGGCAGCGGGTCCGGCTCGTCCCGCCTCGTCGACCTCGCGCAGGCCGGCGCGGCGAACTTCGCGGTCTTCTCGACCTCGGCCGCGGCGTCGTTCCTCCTCGTGGTGCTGGCGGCGCTCTTCGTCGGCGACGCGGTGCCGTCCGAGGCGTCCTGGGCGAGCCTGCGCTACCTCCTGCTGGCGCCCGTCCCGAGGGCACGACTGCTCACCAGCAAGCTCGTCGTCGCGATGGGGACGATGGCCGTCGCCGTCGCCGTCCTGGTGGCGTGGTCGCTCCTCGTCGGCGGCGTGGCCTACGGCTGGGCGCCGTTCAGCAACCCGGCCGGTGGCGTGCTCGGTTGGTCGGTCCTGCTGCCGCGGCTGCTCCTCGTGGTCGCCTACCTCGTCGTCCTGCTGTCGCAGGTGGCCGCCATCGCGTTCTGGCTGGGCGTCCGCACCGACGCTCCCCTGGCCGCGGTCGGCGGTGCGGTCATGGTGACCATCGTGTCGTCGATCCTCGGACAGATCGACACGCTCCAGGACTGGCGCAACGGCCTGCCCATGTACTACGACCGGGCCTGGCTCGACCTGTTCACGCCCCTGGTCGACTGGACGTCGATGACGCGGGGGGCGCTGTGGTCGACTTTCTACACGATCGTCTTCCTCGGCCTCGCCTACCGGAGCTTCCGCCGCAAGGACATCCTCAGCTGACCGGTCGCTCACCGCTCGACGACGTGGCCAGGGCCGGCCGGACCTCCGCGGCCAGGCGTTCCATCTGCTCCGCGTCCTGGTCGAGCGGGTTGAGGACGACGAGCTCGGCGCCGGCCTCGACCACCTCGCACAGTCCGGTGACAAGGTCCTCGAGGGTGCGGTGCACGGCAACGGGCGCCACTCGCCCGGCGAGGCCGAAGAGACCGTAGAGCTGGTCGAGACCGGGGTCGAAGGTGCCGACGACCGGTGGTGACGCTAGTCCGCCGCCACCTTGGCGTCGAGCGGTATCCGCGCCGCGGCGGTCAGCCGGGCGGCCAGGTCGCGCATCGCCGCGATGAGCTCCGGCGGCTCGAGCACCTCGATCGGCCAGGGCAGCCGAGCCAGGTGCAGGGCCATCCAGTCGAGGCTGCTGCCTCCGGCGACGAGGACGCAGGCCGACTCGTCGACCGCCTCCACGGTGCCGACGGTCGGGGGCACGTGTCGCGCGACCAGCGGTTCGGGCGCGGCGATCCGCACCCGGGCGACGTAGGCGTAGGGCGACTGCGAGACGGCCCGCTGGACGAAGGCGGCGGCGTCGGGCGCCTCGCGTGGCGTGAACCGCCACCCCGTCGACGTCCCCCCCGTGATCCGGTCGAGCCGGAAGGTCCGCCAGTCATCGCGGTCGAGGTCGAACGCCACGAGGTACCATCGCCGCCCCGTCGCGACGAGCCGGTGCGGCTCGATTCGGCGCTGCGACGAGGGACCCTTCGCTGCGGCATACGTGAAGGTGACCCGTTCGGTCTCCCGGCAGGCGCGGGCGAGGGTCAGGAGGATGTCGGAGTCGACCCGCTCGCCCTGGACGTCGAGGGTGACCGTCGCCTCGTGGACGGCGCTGACCTTGCTCCGTAGCCGCGAGGGGAGCACCTGGTCGAGCTTGGCCAGGGTCCGCAACGCCGCCTCGCCGAGGCCCTCGACCGTGCCGCCCGCGGCCAGCCGCAGACAGACGGCCACCGCGACGGCCTCGTCGTCGTCGAGGAGCAGCGGTGGCAGTGCGCGGCCGGCACCGAGCTGGTAGCCACCACCGACGCCCTGGCTCGCGGGCACGGGGTAGCCCAGCTCCCGGAGCCGGTCGACGTCACGCCGGATCGAGCGGGTCGTCACCCCAAGCCGGGCGGACAGCTCGGGCCCGGTCCAGACCGGCCTTGACTGGAGCAGGCCGAGCAGGCGAAGCGCTCGACCGGTCGTGTTCGCCATGGCAAGAATCGTGGCACAGACAGCGGACAGAAACTGTCCTACTCTGCTGGCACGCTGATGCCATGACAGCGAACCCGACCAACCTCAACACCCTGCTCGTCGACCAGATCGACTGGCACTGGAACGCCCAGCTGCGGCCGCGGCTCGAGGGACTCACCGACGAGGAGTACTTCTGGGAGCCGGTCCGCGGATCCTGGAACGTCCGGGACCGCGGCACCGGCTCCGCGCCGGTCCAGGCGGGCAGCGGCCGCTTCACGATCGACTTCGCCATCCCGGAGCCCGAGCCCGCCCCGGTGACGACGATCGCCTGGCGCCTCGGCCACATCATCGTCGGCGTGCTGCGGATGCGGACCGCCGCGCACTTCGACGGCCCGGCGACCGACTACGCCACGTTCGACTATGCCGGGACCGCGGACGAGGCCCTGGCCCAGCTCGACGAGGCGTATGCCGGCTGGATCGGTGGTGTCCGCAGCTGGGGCACCGAGGCGCTCGAGCTTTCCTGCGGGCCGGCCGAGGGTCCCTACGCCACGCAGCCGCGAGCCGCGCTCGTCCTGCACATCAACCGCGAGCTGATCCACCACGGCGCCGAGATCGCCCTGTTGTGCGACCTCTGGGCCCACCGCGACCAGCACTGACCGAGCTACCTCAGACCAGCCGACCGACCACGAAGGAGCGCGACATGCCCGGCCTCCCCCCACCCGTCGCCGACGAGCACGAGGCCCTGCGTGCCTACCTCGTCCAGCAGCATGCAGGCATCCGCAACGCCGCCTACGGGCTCACCGACGAGCAGGCACACTCGGCGCCGTCGGTGAGCTCGATCTCGATCGCCGGGCTCGTCAAGCACGTCACCGTCTGTGAGCGGGGGTGGATGGACCGGGTGTATGCCGCGCCGGGAGTGCCCGCGTCCGACGACCGACCCGTTTCGGAGCGGAGGGCCGACCACGGCCAGGAGTGGGACCCGACCGGCCAGACGGTCACCGAGCTGCTCGCCTGGTTCGACGAGGTGGCCCGGGCGACCGAGGCCGCCATCCCCGATCTCGATCTCGACACCTCGGTGCCGGTGCCGCAGGGTGCGCCGTGGTTCCCGAAGGACGTCGAGGCCTGGTCGGTCCGCTGGGTGCTCTTCCACGTCATCGAGGAGGTCGCCCGCCACGCCGGGCACGGAGACATCGTCCGTGAGTCCATCGACGGCGCAACGATGTACGAGCTCATGGCCGGGGCCGAGGGCTGGCCCGAGACCGAGTGGCTCAAGCCCTGGAGGCCGACGGGGACCGCGACCGCCTGACTCGGGAAGGCCGCATAGAGTGCGGCCATGTCCGTCAGGCCCGAGCCCGCCACCGTCGCGGCCGGGCGCCGGGGCGCGCTCGGCCGCGAGGTGGTGATCATTCTCGGGCTCTCGCTCGGGGCCTCGGCCGTGTATGCCGTGTTGCGCATCGTCGACCGGCTCACCGTCCAGGTCGCACTGAACCAGCAGACCTCGTCGCTGAACAACTCGGTGACGCCGGACCGGCCGTGGCTTGACCTCGCCTACCAGCTGACGGCGATCGCCGTCGGCCTCATTCCAGTGGCCGCCACCTTCTACGTCCTGCGCAACGTCGTGCCGCCGGGTCCGCTGCCCCCGGGCCGGTTTCTCGGTCTCGACCGGCAGAGACCGCTCTTCGACGTGGGCGCTGGACTGTTCCTCGCAGCAGCCATCGGCATCCCAGGCCTGGGTCTCTACGTCGCGGCCCGGGCGCTCGGACTCAACACGCAGGTGGCGGCGGCGAACCTCACCGGAGCCTGGTGGACGGTGCCGGTCCTCGTCCTGTCAGCCGTGCAGAACGCCGTGCTCGAGGAGGTCATCGTCGTCGGCTACCTCTTCACCCGGCTGAGGCAGATCGGGTGGCGGGTGCCGTTCGTCCTCGCCGCCTCCGCGCTGCTGCGCGGCAGCTACCACCTCTACCAGGGCTTCGGCGGCTTCGTCGGCAACCTCGTCATGGGGCTCGTCCTCGGACTCGTCTACCTCAGATGGCGCCGGGTCGGGCCACTGGTGGTCGCCCACACGGTGCTCGACGTCGTGGCCTTCGTCGGCTACACGCTGGCGAAGGACCACCTCAGCTGGCTGCACTGACCAGGCCGTGCGTGGGCGCCCGGGGCGAGCACACGGCATACCCATCGTGCCTGCATACGATGGCCCCCATGACGAGGCAGGGGCGGCTGCGCCGGCGGCTGCTCGGAGAGCCTGTCGGAGACCGCCTTCTCGGCTGGCTCGGGCCTCTCGCCGCCGCCGCGATCGGCGGGTTCCTGCGGTTCTGGAACCTCGGCAACCCCCACCAGCTGGTCTTCGACGAGACGTACTACGTCAAGCAGGGCTGGTCGCTGATCCAGTTCGGCGTCGAGCAGCGCAACGACTCTGCCCTGGAGACCGCCAAGCAGATCGACCAGAACTTCACCGCCGGCAACTGGCGCGCGGTCTACGACCCCACGGTCGGCGACCTCGTCGTCCACCCCCCGGTCGGCAAGTGGCTCATCGGCTGGGGCGAGCAGCTGTTCGGGATCGACAGCTCCTTCGGCTGGCGCTTTGCGGTCGCGGTGATGGGCACCCTGTCGATCCTCATGGTCGGACGGGCCGCGCGAAGGCTCTTCGGCTCCTCGTTCCTCGGCACGGTGGCCGCGCTGCTTCTGGCCTTCGAGGGTCACCACTTCGTCCAATCGCGCACCGGGCTGCTCGACCTCATCGTCATGTTCTGGGGCTTCGCCGGGTTCTGCTTCCTGCTCATCGACCGGGACGACTCTCGAGCGGTGCTGGCCCGCCGGGTCGCCGCCCTCCCCCGGGACGGGATGACCTGGCTCGGCCCCTCGATGGGATGGCGTCCCTACCGCTGGGCGGCCGGGCTGTGCCTGGGGCTGAGCACCGGGACGAAGTGGTCGGGTCTCTACTTCGTCGTCGCCTTCGGGTTGATGACCGTCCTGTGGGACATGGGCGCCCGCCGCACGGCCGGGGTCGCCGGGTGGGGTTGGGCCTGGCTCCTCAAGGACTCGCCCCTGGCGTTCCTGTCCATCGTCGGGAGCACCGTCGTCACCTATTGCCTCAGCTGGTGGGGCTGGTTCGCGACCTCGACGGGCTACAACCGGCAGTGGGCCGACACCCACGGATCCCAGAAGTGGGGCTGGATCCCCGGACCGGTCCGCTCGTGGTGGAACTACCACGCGCAGATCCTCGAGTTCCACACCCACCTCAACTCCGACCATCCCTACAAGACGAACCCGTGGTCCTGGCTGATCCAGGGAAGGCCGACATCCTTCTTCTACGAGGGACCGAAGAAGGGCGAGATGGGGTGCACCGTCGACGTGTGCTCCAAGGCGATCACGTCGATCGGCACCCCGACGATCTGGTGGGGCGGGACGCTGGCGATCGTCGTCCTGCTCTTCATGTGGGCGCTGCGACGGGACTGGCGTGCGGGGGCGATCCTCGCGGGTTTCCTCGGCGGCTACGTCCCGTGGTTCCTCCTCCAGGACCGGACGATCTACTCGTTCTACGTCGTGGCGTTCGTGCCCTACCTCGTCCTGGCCTGCACCTACGTTCTCGGGCTCTGCAACGGAGGCCGGACGGCATCGCCACAACGGCGCCAGGTGGGGATGCTCGTCACCGGCTCGTTCGTCGTCATGTCCGTGCTGCTCTTCGCGTTCTTCTACCCCCTCTACACCGCGCAGGTGGTGCCCCAGGAGTTCTGGCGGTTGCACATGTGGTTCCCGAGCTGGGTCTGAGCCCGCTGGCCGGCCCATGCCGCCGGCTGGCGCCCAACACCCTTGCGCCGTCACACAGCTCGCGTTCATACCTGGTTATACTTGGTCGGCGAAAACCGCGATCTCGTTGCCTGAAGCGACCTTCGAAGCCGCCACAAGTCGAGCCGCGGAGCTGGGAATCAGTCGCTCGCGGTTCTTCGCCGTCGCCGCCCTGCGGTACCTCGACGAACTGGACAGCGCATCGCTGACCAGCCGGATTGACGACGCGCTCAGGGACGCGGGCGGTGATAACTCCTCGGCCATCGCGGTCGCTGCCGGCCGCAGATGTCTGAACGTCGAGAGCGACTGGTGATCGAGCGGGGCGGGATCTGCTGGGTGGAGCTCGGCGAGCCTCACGGCAGTCGGCCCGGCAAGCGTCGCCCGGTCTCGTCGTGCAGTCCAGCCCCTACAACACCAGCCGGCTCGGGACGGTCATCGTCGTGATCATCACGTCCAACACCTCGCTTGCCGCCATGCCGGGCAATGTCTTCCTACCGGCCTCCGCGACCGGCCTGCCCAAGGACTCCGCCGCCAACGTGACCGCGATCGTCACCCTCAACAAGACCGACCTCGGCGAGCCCATCGGCACCTTGCCGGGATATCTCACCGACGATGTCGCCCGCGGTTTGCGCCGAGTCCTCGACCCGTAACGCCTCCGCGGCAAGGCGAGGCGTTCAGCTGAGGTTCCACGGTGCTCGGCACTCCCTCGGCGGCCGCGTTTGGCGACCGGGGCCACGGGTAGCACTTCCCGCGTGAAGGCCAACGCATGCCCGGATCTCGCCCTGAACGCTTCTGAGACCTCCGATCCCGGGGGACTGCGGTGAGTGAGGGGGACCTCGTCGCCGACCTCGTCGTCCAGCGGTTGAGGGCCTGGGGCGTGCACCGGCTCTTCGGCTACCCGGGCGACGGCATCAACGGACTCATGGGGGCACTGCGTCGAGCCGACGGTGACCCACAGCTCGTCCAGGCGCGGCACGAGGAGAACGCCGCCCTGATGGCGGTGGGCCATGCCAAGTACACCGGCGGGGTGCGCGTCGTCACGAGCACCCAGGGCCCCGGAGCGGTGCACCTGCTCAACGGTCTCTACGACGCCAAGCTCGACCACGTGCCGGTGGTGGCCATAGTCGGTCAGCAGCAGACGAGTGTCCTCGGCGCCGAGTACCAGCAGGAGATCGACCTGCAGGGCCTCTTCCAGGACGTCGCCGCGCAGTATGTGCAGACCGTGCTCACTCCGGAGCAGGCGCCGATGGTGCTCGACCGGGCGTTTCGCACCGCCTTGGCCACGCGCTCTCCCTGCGTCGTCATCCTGCCCCACGACGTTCAGCAGGAGCCGGTCGCAGAGTCTCTTCCGCACGAGCACGGAGTCGTCGTCACCACGCCCGAGTGGCGACGCCCGCACGTGGTCCCTCGGGCGGGCGACCTTCGCGAGGCAGCGAACGTCCTCAACGCCGGTACGCGAGTCGCGATCCTCGTCGGACAAGGCGCTCGAGAGGCACAGGAACAGGTGCGCTCGGTGGCCGAGCGGCTCGGCGCCGGAGTGACAACGAGCCTGCTCGGCAAGCCCTGGTTCGACGAGTCCCTCCTGTACAGCTGCGGTGTCATGGGCCACCTGGGCACCACGGCATCCGCCTGGCTGATGGAGAACTGCGACACTCTGCTCATCGTCGGCAGCAACGACCCGTGGACCGAGTTCTAACCGCCGCCGGGACGGGCTCGGGGCGTCCAGGTGGACCTCGACGGCCGACACCTCGGCAACCGGTATCCCGTCGAGGTCGGGCTCACCGGTGACGCCGCGGACACGCTCGACGCGCTGCTGCCTCTGCTCGATCCTCCGGGGGACCGGTCCTGGAGATCCGACGTCGAGGCGAGCGTGCGCCAGTGGCACGAGGTGGCGCAGGAGCGGGCCGCGCTCCCGGCGAACCCGCTCAACCCGGAGCTCGTGGTGAGGTCGCTCTCGGCCAGGCTGCCGGCCGATGCCCAGGTCAGCGTCGACGTGGGGTCCGTGACGTACTGGTACGCCCGCCACCTGCGGTTGCCTCCCGGCGTGCAGGCCCACCTCTCCTCCACTCTGGCCACCATGGGGTCGGCCCTTCCCTACGGCATCGCCGCCAAGCTGGCAGCTCCGGAGCGACCTCTGGTCGCGCTCGTCGGCGACGGCGCGATGCAGATGAACGGGATCGCCGAGCTCATCACGGTCTCGCGACTCTGGAAGAGCTGGACGGACCCGCGGTTCGTAGTACTGGTGCTGTGCAACGGCGAGCTCGCCGAGGTGACGTGGGAGCAGCGGGAGATGGAAGGGGACCCACGGTTCGGGGACAGCCAGCTCCTACCCGACTTCCCGTATGCCGGGTACGCACGGCTGCTCGGCCTCGACGGCATCCGGGTGGACCGAGCCGAGGACCTGGACGCCGCGTGGGACGCGGCTCTGGGTGCTTCGCGGCCCGTGGTGCTGGAAGCGGTGGTCGATCCCGACGTGCCGCTCCTTCCGCCGATTCCCGCCGGTGAGAGGAAGCTGGAGACCTTTCCGGCAGGGTCTGGGACAGGAGCCCGACGGCGGCGAGCACGCCCTCCGACTGCTGGACGCGCAGGCCGCTCAGGAAGCGCGTCGCCGAGAGCAGTGACCGGGTCGCGCGTGACGCACACGCCCACTTCACGTCTGCAGTCCTCATGTGCCGCGCCTGTGTTGGCATGTGTGTAGCATGACAGGGTGAGCAAGATGCTGCAGGTCCGCGACGTGCCCGACGACGTGCATGCCGAGTTGCGCCGCCGCGCCACCACCGCCGGAATGAGTCTCTCCGACTTCACCAGACAGGAACTCTCTCAACTGGCACGGCGGCCCTCGCTTGGCGACCTGCTGGATCGGGCCGCAAGCCGTAACGGTGACCCGATGACCTTCGCTGATGCCCGCGAGGCCGTTGCCTCCGAACGCCCCAACGAATGATCGTCGTCGACGCGTCTGTTGTCGTCGCTTCCCTGCTCAGCACGGGAGGTGCCGGGGCTCGCGCCCGAGAACGGCTTCGCCTGGATCCCGATGTGCACGTGCCGCACCTGCTCGACGTGGAGGTCACAGCGGCACTCCGCCGGCGCGTCCGCCTCGGCCAGACGGACGTCGACGTAGCCACCGAAGTCATGGCTGACCTCGCTGATCTCGCCGCCCTGCGTTGGGATCACGAGCCGCTTCTCCGCCGAGTCTGGGAACTACGAGAGAACGTCACGCCGTACGACGCCGTCTACGTCGTGCTTGCCGAGATGCTGGATGCTCCGTTGGTTACGAGCGACGCTCGGCTCTCCCGGGCTCCAGGACTGAACTGTCGCGTCGAGGTCCTGGTCGACTGACTGCCCGCCATGGCAACCCGCGGCGGACGCCGGTGAGCCGGTCCGACCATCGCAAGGGGATCTCAAGTGGGACGCCAGTCATGCCCTGGATTGCTGGCGTGCTCGCTCTCAGGCGGACTTGGCGTCTTGTCCGCTGTACCGCTTTCGGGCGCCTTCGCCCGAGGTGCCGAGCATGGCGCGCGATCTCCATATGTCGGTCACAGCGATGGCGCCTGCCAATCGCGGAAGCTTCTCAGGGCGCGTCAGTCAACTGTCGTTGTTGATGCGCGCGGGGATCTCGCGCCAACCAAGTGCAACCTCGTTGCACCAGTTGCATGCGTGCAGGGATACGCGGGGGGTACAGGGGTACACAGTGAGTATGCGGCCTCTGAAACGCGAAACAGGTCCAGAACTGCGTTTCCGCACGTCAGACACTGTTTCCAGGGTGGAGCTGAGGGGATTCGAACCCCGGACCTTCTCATTGCGAAGGGGTGCCGACGCGGGCGAGCCCCGTCCTTCAGCGTTGATCATGTTGCATTCGTAAGCGGTGTGTGCGTCGGTTGCGACTTCGGGGGGCACCGGGGGGGCACCCCGTCGAGCCAATGCCCGATTGGCTCGCCAAATTCAGAAGAGGGGCCGGGGCTCGGAAACCCTTGGCGACAAGGACGGAATCATGGACATTGAGTACACGGCGATCTACCCGTGTCCGCCTGGGAGGTGGATCGCCCGCAGTCGTAGGGTGCGGACCGGGCGACCCCAGCCCTCGTGACGCCAGAGCCGCTGAATGCGCGTGTGGTTGACCCTCGCCCACCCGCTGGCGGCGTCGCGACGCAGACGCTGGCAAGCGGCGAGTACTCCTCGGTCCCCGAGCACGTCCAGCAGTACTCCAAGGGCTACTCGGACGGCGTGCAGGCCCGCCAGCCCTCCCAGCAGCCGGTGCCGTCGATGGCACAGGCATCCAAGCAGGCCGCTGGCTGCTCGGCCAACCATGTCTACAACGAGCAGTACGGCGACATCACCCGGCCGCAACAGGCGGCGTATCGCAAGCACAACGTCTCCCCGTCCGACCACGACGCCCTGGTCGACCGTCTGGGTGAGCACGCCCATAAGCACATCACCAATACGGTCGAGGACCCGAGGAACCACTTGGGCCACTCCTACTCGAACCAACTGAGCGACCTGCACCGACGACACGGGCGCGCTGCTCGACCGGTGGTGCTCCAAGGCCACCCGCTCGCGCCTGCCCCCGTTCGTCAGGGTCTCCAAGACCATCCGCA
>JAABUJ010005443.1_pt1 | contig 12736 bp, 13 predicted proteins | sample 5559131 | NCBI WGS metagenome assembly JAABUJ01 (sample SAMN10711875, study PRJNA513366) | rock metagenome | isolation source: Antarctica rocks | place: Antarctica: Victoria Land, Mt New Zealand nord | collected 2016-01-07
GGCGCCTGGGTCTGCAGGGCGGCATCCAGCACGTACTTCGACAGCGAGCCGCCGAGGCCGCTGATCCCCACCGCCAGGGCCGCCGTCGCGGCCGACGGGGCCAGGACCGCGAGCAGGCAGCACACCGCGGGCAGGGCGAGGCAGGCTCCGGTGACCCGCGCCGTCCGGGCGGTCGGCAGCCGGCTGGCCAGGGCCGTACCGAGCAGCTGACCGGCCACCGCAGCCCCGAGCACGAGGGCGACGACCGGCCCCGGCGCACCCCGGCTGCGCAGCTCGAACGCCAGGAACACCGTCAGCAGCCCCGCGAGCACCCGTAGGACGACGGTCGCGACCAGAGCCCGTCGTACGACTGCGTCGTGTACCAGCCGCCAGCGCGGCCCGGCGACCGCCACCGAACGGGCCTCGTCGACGTGCCCCGGAAGGCGCAGGGCGGCCACCGCGGCGGTGAGCAGGACCAGGCTGGCCAGCCGCAGGGTCCAGGGCGAGCCGACGGTCCGCGAGACCCCGAACCCCACCGCGCCGGCCGCGGCGGCACAGGCCGTCGCGGCGATGTTGAGCCGGGCGTTGGCCGCGACCAGCCCGAGGGCCGGTGGACGCACGCGTACGACGGCGGCGTTGCGCGCGACGCCATACGCCCGGGTCAGCACGAGCACCGCGAGGGCCTGCGGGTCGAGCGCGAGGCTGGCCAGCGCGCCGGCCATGGACCAGGCGATGAGCCCGCGGGCACCGCTGGTGACGGCGAGCACCGTACGTCGGCCGTGCCGGAAACGGTCCAGCAGCGGCCCGGCGACCGGGACCAGGAGCGAGAACGGCAGCAGCGTCAGGACGAGGTAGAGCGCCACCCGGCTGCGCGCCTGGCCCAGCGGCACGGAGAAGAACACCGTGCCGACGAGGGCTACCGCGATCAGGGCGTCACCGGCGGCCTGCAGCGCATGGGTCCACAGCAGCGCGGCCAGGCCGCTCTGTCCGGCACCGTCGGCCGAGGCCGCCGCCCGGAGCCGGGCCAGGACCCGGCGGCCGGCCCCGCCGACCGCACTGGAGGCGGCGGCCGCGCGCTGGGCCGCGGCCGCGCGCTGGGCTGCGGCCGCGCGCTGTTGCGAGGTCCTCACCGCTCCATCGTGGACCAGTCAGGGCGGGGCAGCGAGCACCGCGCTATGAACACTGAACGGGGCCGCTCGACCCCTCGCAGAGTGCTCCGGCACGGGGGGCCTTGCCAGGCCCTGTTTCGGCTGATACGTTCCGTCGCGCGCCGGCATGACGGCCGCCACTGGGGTCGTCACGCCGAATCCTGCCCATGACGCTCAGTGCCAAACCAGTTACCGGGGGCAGGAGCGGGGGAACCAACGCACGCGGAGGACCGGCCCACGGGCCGGGCTTCCTGGGGTGAAGCCAACCGTCGACGACGGCCGGCCGGGCAGTCTCTCCGCCCGAACCCGACAGCTCACCCCGAAGGCGTGGAGAGAGGATCTCCATGTCCAAGCACGCCCGCCCCAGCCGCGCAGGCCGACGCCTGGCCACCCTGTCTGTGAGCGCCGCAGCCGTCGGGACCGGCGGTGCCGTCGCCCTGGGCGTCAGCCCCGCGCAGGCGACCGAAAGCACCTCGGTCGTGACCGTCGCCAGCCAGTACGCCGGCACTCCGTACCACTTCGGCGGCAACACCCCTGCCGCGGGCTTCGACTGCTCCGGATTCGTGCAGTACGTGTACAGCCGGGTCGGCGTCGCCCTGCCGCGCACGACCAGCGCGCAGTACGGCGCGATGCAGCACGTCAGCAAGGCGCAGATGCGTCCCGGCGACGTGCTGTTCATCCCGGACAGCAGCGGTGGGATCGAACACGAGGGCATCTACGCCGGTGGCAACTCCTGGTGGGTGGCGCGCCACACCGGCACGGTGATCACCCGACAGACCCTCTACACGAGCAACTACCTGGTCGGACGGGTCACCGGTAGCGCGGCCGGTGCCGTGGCCACGCAGGTAGCCAGTACCGCCGCCGCGGTGAGCCAGCCGCTGCTCAGGGTCGGCTCGCAGGGCACGGCCGTGGTCACCCTCCAGCGCCGGGTCGGCGCGGGACCCGACGGTGACTTCGGGCCCATGACCCGCGCGGCCGTGGTGCGTCAGCAGAGCGCCCACGGCCTCGTCACCGACGGCATCGTCGGACCGAAGACCTGGGCGGCGCTCAGCCGCTGACAGCCCGCACCTGGTCCGGCCCGCGGCTCCTCACCCAGCCGGGGGTCGGCCAGCGCGGATCGGCCAGCGCGGATCGGCCAGCGCGGGTCGGCCAGGGCGGATCGGCTAGGAGCTGCGGCTGGCCTTGGCCTTTGCCTTGCCGGCCTTCTTCTTCGCGCGGCGGGACACCCGCCCGGCGGCGTGCGGCAGGGACTCCCGGCCGCCGGTGTCGGCAACCGCGAGCAGCAGGCCGCCGAGCAGGCCGACGTTCTTGAAGAAGTGGATCTGCTGCTGCGCCCTCGCGCCTGAGTCCTGCTCGCTCCAGAACGCGTGCCCGACGTACGTCGTCGGGAGCAACGAACCTGCCAGGGCCAGGGCGGCCACTCGTGGCAGGCGCCCCGTCGCCAGCGCCAACCCCCCGACCAGGTGCGTCGCAGCGTTGGCCTTGACCAGCTGCTCGGGCGAGGACAGTCCGGCACTGCGTACGGCCTCCACGCGGCCGCCGGGCTTGCGCAGGGCGTCGAGCCCACCCGCGATGAACATGCTGGCCAGCAGCGGTCGGGCGAGGGTGCGGATCGGACTCACGGTTGTCCTCCAGGGATGCGGGCGGCCACGGTGCGGACAGAAGCACGGCTTCTGTCCAGAAGCCGTGCCGTGCGGACAGCGCCGCCCCCGGACCCTACCCCGTCCGTGCCGAGGATCACTCGCGAGCGCTCCCCAGCCCGGGCCGGCACGAGCCCGGGCCGCGACGACCCGGCGCCGCTATGGCTATGAGCCGGCGGCGGCGCCCGCGGACTTCAGCGCCCTGAGCAGCGGCGCCCCGTCCTTGACCTGCGAGGCAGGGGGCGCCTGCACGTCGAGCTTTGTGCCGAAGTCGTACAGCTCGATGGAGGTGGTGGAGTCGATCGGCTTGCCGCCGGTCTTGGTGGTGGGGGGCAGCATGACCACCTGGACGTACTTGCGGAGCCGGCCCTGGTCGTCGACGTAGGCGTCGAAGGGCAGCACCTTCAGCCCGTTCTTGATCAGCGCCTGCACGAGGTCGTGCGCGACGCCGGTCGTCTTGGCTGTCGCCTTCACGACGTCGATCGAGCCCTTGTAGTGCGTCGTGCTGGTGCCCCGGACCTGCTCGGTGCCCAGCTTCTGCACGCCGTTGCTGACCGAGTTCAGCGCCGCGAATGACGCGGTCGGATCGGTGCTGCTGCCAAGCGAGGTGCCGCCGAGGTCGGCCAGGGCCACCTTGTAGAACGCCCCCGGCATGTTCGGCAGGGCCAGGTAGAGGAAGCCCCCGGTGATCCGCTCCTGGATCTCCGCGCCGCCGCCCTTGCCGCCCGCAGGCAGCTTGATGACCAGCTGACCGGTCTTGTGGCCGTAGTCGAAGACCCCCTCGCCGGAGAACTGCACGGCCTGGCCACCGATCTTCGTGCTGCTGTTCAGGGTAAGCTTGCTCGTCCCCGCGCTCAGGACCTTCATCCCGGCGTCGCGCACGGCCGCAGCCGGGTTCGCCGCGGCGCCGCCGCCGGAGGAGGAGCCGCCCCCGGAGGAGCCGCAGCCAGCGACGAGCAGCAGCCCGGCCGCAGCCGCGGCGGTGAGGACGTGGCGGGGTGCGGCGATGCGCATGGGGGCTCCAGGATCGTTGAGGGACGGTGGGGCTGTGTCCCAGTCTGTCATCAGCAGCCGTCGGCGACCGCCTGCCGAGCACTGCCCCGGACCCCTGGACCCCCGGACCGCGCGCAGGCCTCAAGTCTGTCACCCGTTTGGCCGAGAGACGAGCGTGACCTACAGCATCGAGCAGCGGCTCACCGAAGCTCTTTGGACCTACCACGCCGCGGTCCAGAAGCGGGACGGGATCGAGGCGCGGATCCACCGCGGCGACCTCGACCGGCTGCTGCTGGACCGCAACCTGGAGGCGGCCGAGCGGGTCGTGGCCGCCCGGGTCGCGCTCTACCGGGTGCTCATGGACGAGGGTTGGCAGCCGCCGGACGTGGTCGCCCAGGACATCGCGTACGACGACGAGGTGCTCGTGCTGCCGGCGGACGAGCCCTCGCTCAGGCGCTGAGCAGCTCCAGGGTCGCCGCGCGGACGTGCGCAGCCTGGCTGTGCACCACCTGGAAGGCCGCGGCCCGCAGCAGCAGCTGTGCCGGGTCGTCCAGCCCCATGCCGCGCCCGCCGCGCGAGGCGAGCAGGGCGGTGGTGCACGTCGTACCGAGCGCAAGAGCCTGGGCCCGCAGAGCCAGCCGCCGGTCGATCTGCTCCAGCCGGTGCACCCCGTCCAGGAGCGCGTACGCCTGCTCGCGCACCTCGAGCACCTGCTCCCGCAGCCCCTGCGCAGGCACCGCGGCGACCCCCTCGAGCAGGTCCAGCGCGGCCAGCGCGATCCCGAAGGTAGACGGCTGCACGTTGGCGTTCGCCGCCCGGTCCTCGGTTGCCCACGCGTCATACGGCGAGACCGACGAGACGGCGTCGTCGGGCAGCACCACCCCGTCGTACCGCACGGCATGGGTGCGCGTGCCACCCATGGCGGCCAGCCCGAGCTCACCAGTGCTGCGCAGGCGCTCGGGCACGGGCAGGACCCCGAACACGATCTCCCCGGAGTCGGCTGACAGGCCGCCGACCAGGACCAGGTCCAGCATCGGCCAGCCGGTGCACCAGGGCTGCGGACCGTCCAGCCGCCAGCCGCCGGGGACCCGCTCGGCCGTCACGGTCGGCCGGGCAGTGCGCAGGTTGCTCCACGCGACGCCACCCTGGGCGCGGCCGCTGCACAGGTCGGCCAGGTGCCGGCCGGCGAGGTCGGTGTTGGCGCTCAGCGCCAGCGCCTTGGCCACCGGACCGTGCTGGAACCAGACGAACCAGGCGTCCGGGCTGGCGCCGGCGAGGTCCTCGCTGACCTGGCGCTGACCCGGGGCATCCAGGCCACCCAGCTCAGGCGGCCCGTACACAGCGAGCAACCCGACGTCCGCCATCTCCTGCACCACGGCTCGGTCCACGCCATCGCGCTCGAGGTCGGCGGCGCGCGCGGCGAGGCTGTCGATCAGGTGCTTCATGCATCCAGGTTGTCAGACGGTGACTGGCTCGCGCGCGCCGGACCGCTCCCCCAGCAGCCCATACGAGGCGGCGAGCACTCCCCACAGCAGGGTGGAGGTCGCGAGCGCCAGCAGGCGGAACTCCCACAGCAGCGCGGCGGGCACGTCGAGCGCGTCGGGACTGCTGGGCAGCACGAAGGTCAGGGCCACGGTGCCGACCAGGACACCGGTGACCGCGAGCTGGCGTACCGGGGGGCGCACGTCCCGGTCGGCGAGCCGGCGCGCGACCAGGACGGCCACGACCGCCCCGACGATGCCCAGGACCAGCGCCGACAGGTAGCTGTGGGTACGCAGGCCGATCGTGCCCGGATCGCCCACTCCGGGCGGATTCGCCGGGTAGCGCAGGAAGGGCACCAGGTAGACCCCGAACCACGCCAGTGCACCCAGGCCGACCGAGCGACGCCACGGCTCACGGTCCGGGTCGTCGCGATGCAGGACGGTGAACAGCACGCCGAGCAGCACCCCCAGGGCGAGGCCGGTCGCGACCGTGGCGACGAGGAAGCCCACGTGCTGGGTGTGGCGGTCGAACACCTCGGCGTGGTGCTCGCCGGCGGCCGTCTGCCGGGCTGCCTCGAGCCCGACGGCACGATCCATCACGGGCTCGGCCAGCAGGAAGCCGAAGGCCCCGGCGGCAGCGCCGCCGATCAGTCCCGCGAGCGCTCCCCGCCGCAGTCCACGCAGCAGGTCCACGGGATCAATGGCAGGGCGCGCCGAGCAGGTGGCGCCCGTCGTGCGCGAACTCGTGGACGTAGTTGGCCGTCGCCGCCACCTTGCCGAGCACCGGGGACAGCAGCTGCCCCTGGTCGAGGAAGACGGCGTACAGGGCCAGCAGCGCGAGCAGGACGGCAACGCTCGCCACGATGAGCGCCAGGGCCTGGGCGGCGTGCGGACGCGTGACCGCGCCGGTGCCGACGTGGGTGCTGGTTTGGGGGCTGGCAGACATGTCGGGCTCCTCTTCCGGGGTTTCCACGCCCCGCTGGGTGAGGGAGCGACGGGTCAGTCTCTGACTCGTGGCCCTGGCAAGGACCACTCACAGTGGCGGGACCGTCCCGGGCTCACACCGGGTTCCTGCACACCGTCGCCTTTCACCGCAGACCTTGCCGGTACGGGGGTGCGCGCGTCAAGACGCGGCGTGGATCGGGTGCTCCTCAGCTGGCGGGATTCGGGTGCTCCTCAGCCGGCGCGGGCGGTCGGGTTCTCCTCAGCCGGCGCGGGCGTGGGGGACTCCCCACTGGCGTGGGCGGTCGGGGAAGCGCCGGTGGTGCGACCCTGACCCACCCCCACGGCGATGACCATGCGGCAGAACACCATGCGGCGGGCCGGCCATGCCCTCACTCCAGCCAGCGGGTACTCGCCGGCCGGTCGCTGGTCCCGGCCGGTCGCTGGTCCCGGCCGGCTCAGCGGGCAGTCCAGCCACCGTCCAGGGTCAGGGACGTTCCGGTCACGAACGAGGCCTCCGGCGCGCACAGCCAGGCCACCGTCTCAGCCACTTCGTCGGGCTCCACCAGCCGCTTGATGGCCGGCTCCGAGAGCATCACCTGCTCGAGCACCTGGGACGGGTCGATCCCGTGCTGCTCGGCCTGCGCCGCGATCTGCCCCTCCACCAGGGGAGTGCGGACGTACGCCGGACAGACGCAGTTGCTGGTCACGCCGCGCGGACCCCCCTCCAGGGCCATCACCTTGGACAGGCCCTCCAGCCCGTGCTTCGCCGCGACGTACGCGGACTTGAACGGCGAAGCGCGCAGACCGTGCACCGAGGAGATGTTCACGACCCGCCCCCAGCCCCGCTCGTACATTCCCGGCAGGGCTGCACGGGCGAGCAGGAACGGCGCGTGCAGCATCACCGCGAGCATCATCGTGAACCGCTCCGGCGGGAACGACTCGATGGGGCTGACGTGCTGCAGGCCGGCGTTGTTGACCAGGATGTCGACGTCCAGGACCAGGGCGGCGACCGCCGCGGAGTCCGAGAGGTCCACAACGAGCGCGGTGCCACCGAGTTCGGCGGCGACCTCCTGGGTGCGCTCCGCGTCGCGGTCCAGCACCGTGACCGCCGCGCCCGCCCGGGCAAGCCGCTGGGCGCACGCCAGACCGATGCCACTCGCCGCGCCGGTCACCAGCGCCCGCTTGCCCGTCAGGTCCACCTGTACCGAACTCATGCCGCTCCTCCCGCTGCTGGGCGTACGTCCGAGAGCGCGAGTGTGGCCGATGCCGGTCGAGGGTCGGGATCAGCCCCAGCACAGCGCCCGCACCGGGGCGGTTCCCGACCCGCGACGCGGACCAGCACCGAGCCGCGCCGAGCCGCGCCCGAGCCGCGCCCGAGGGTCGGGATCAGCCCCAGCACAGCGCCCGCACCGGGGCGGTTCCCGACCCGCGACGCCGACCAGCGCCGAGCCGCGCCGAGCCGCGGCTGAGGGTCGGGATCGAGGAGCGGTTCACCACCGCCTGGCGCAGCTTCCTGCCACGCGCCGAGCAGTCCGTCGACGTCGTCCCCGGGCACGGACCGCAGGCCCTGGCCGCCGTGTGGAACCAAGCTGTGGCCGCCCGGACGCCCCCGCGCACCGGCCCCGTCCTCACCTTCTGAACGGCCCACCCGGGCAGGATGAGATGTTGTCCCCGCTCTGTCGGCGCTTGCTCGAGAAGGACGGCTCTTCGTGCTCAGCTATCTGCAGGCCGTGGTCATCGGCCTGACCCAAGGCATCACCGAGCTGTTCCCGATCTCCAGCCTCGGCCACTCCGTCCTCATCCCCGCCCTGATCGGCGGGAGCTGGAAGGCCCTGGCGACCCAGTCGTCCAACGGTGACAGCGGGCACTCGTTCTACCTAGCGTTCATCGTCGCCCTGCATGTGGCCACGGCCGCCGCGCTGCTGATCTTCTTCCGGAACGAATGGATCAGAATCATCCGCGGCTTCCTGACCAGCCTACGGCCGAGCCTGGCCGCCCGGCGCCTGGTGGTCCGCGACGATGACGAGCGCCTCGCCTGGCTGCTGATCATCGCGACGATCCCGGTCGGACTGACCGGGGTGGCGCTGGAGCACACCTTCCGCACCATCTTCGCCAAACCGCTGGCCGCCGCGATCTTCCTGACAGTCAACGGTGTCGTACTGCTGGTCGGGGAGCGAATGCGGCGTCGGGCCAACGCCAGCGCCAGCGCCGACGCCGACGCCGGGCGCCCCGCGGCCTCCGGCCGCAGCAGCGCCGCACCGTCGCTCACACCGGGCAGCGCCGCCGTACTGACCGAGCACGGCGCCCGGCCGATCCTGTCGCTTTCCTACAAGGAGGCGCTGGGCGTGGGCACCTACCAGATCGCCGCCCTGTTCGCGGGGATCAGCCGCAGCGGGGTCGCGATGGTCGGTGGGCTGGCCCGGGGGCTGTCCCACGAGGACGCGGCCCGGTTCTCCTTCCTGCTCGCCACCCCCGTCATCTTCGCCGCCGGCGTCCTGAAGCTCCCCAGCCTGGCCGGGCCGGCCGGCGCGCACATCCACGGCCAGGTCTTCGTCGGCTCACTGGTCGCCGGCACCGCCGCCTACGCCTCGGTGCGCTTTCTGGTCCGGTACTTCCAGACCCGCACGCTGACGCCGTTCGCCGTGTACAGCCTGGTGGCCGGTGTCGCCTGCATCCTGCGCTTCTCGGTCTTCAGCTAGCCCGGCCGCGTCAGGAGCCGGATCCGGCGTACGGCGTCGTCGTCGCCAGCTCGACGAAGCCCAGCCGGCGCAGGATCGGTCGGCTGTCGTCGGAGGCGTCGACCTGCAGGTACCGGAACCCGCGCGCCGCAGCCAGGGCGGCCCGGTAGGCCACGAGCGCGCGGAAGACGCCGCGGCCGCGCCAGGCCGGCAACGTGCCGCCGCCCCACAGACCGGCAAACTGCGTACCCAGGCAGAACTCCACGCGCCCGGCCGCGATCGGCCGGTCGCCCGTCACAGCGACGACGGGCGCGACGGAGTCGGGGTGATGGGCCAGCTGAGCGGTCAGCACGCTCCCCAGTGCCGAGTAGTCCTCGCCGAACACTTCCTCGCCCACCCGGACGAGGTCGCGGACACCCGCCGCGTCGGTCACCGGCCGCAGCTCCACGCCGGCCAGCGGCGACGCGTCGAGCACCAGGTCGGCGATCTCCGCGACGAGCAGGGTCTCGGCCGGCTCGGCCACCAGGCCCGCGGCGACCAGGCGCGCGGGCAGGTCCGGCGGCGTGTCGTGGGAGTAGTACTTCCACTCCCATGACCGGGACAGCCCGCTGAACCTCTGGACCTGCGCCGCGATCACCGCGTCGGCGGTGCCTTCCTCCAGCCCGCTCCAGGTCACGCCGCTCCAGCCGGTTGCCGACACGACGCGTACGACGCCGTCCGCACGCTCGACCTGCGCCCCGGGCGCGTGGGCGCCCGGCCGCCGCCGGACCTGATCGTCGTAGGCCTGGAGGACTGCCGCTGGATCCACCCGCGCAGCCGAGCACCTGCTGCGGGCCCTGGCAACCGAGTTGCGGCCCTCGGGTGGTCCGGTCGTGTGGCAGGTCCGGGCCTTAACAGGTAAGGTCAAAGCCGGTTGGACAGCAGCCACACGACCGTTCGGTGCGTGCGGCAGGGTGTTCTTCGTCGCGCGGCCCCATCTGCGCAGGAGTGAGCATGGTGCACGTCAACGAGGACGGACGCCTTGGTGAGATCGGGCCGCTGTTGGTCGTGGTGGTCCCGGACACCGTCCGGACAGACATGCAGCTGATCGGTGAGCTGGACATGGCAACCGACTCGGTGCTCGGCACGCTGATCGAGCAGCAGATCGCGACCGGGCATCTCGATGTCCGCATCGACGTGTCCGAGCTGTCCTTCTGCGACGTGCGGGGCCTGAGTGCCCTGCTGCAGGCCTCCCGCCGCCTCGCCGAGGCCGACGGTCAACTGACCCTGACCCACCCCCGACCCCTGTTGAGCCGCGTCGCGACGCTCTGCGGGATCGCGGCCGAACTCGGACTGCCGATCAACTCCCCGTCCGGTGTTGCGGAGAACCGCGGCCAGCCGGCCTGACCTCAGCCCCGGCGCAGCTCAGGCGGCATCGGCATCGAGCTCGAACCACACGACCTTGCCGGGTGGTTCAGGCCGTACGCCCCAACGCGTCGCCAGGCTGTCGAGCAGGCGCAGACCGCGACCACCCAGCGCCTGCTGGTCCTCGTCCTGCATCACCGGGTGCCGGCTGTTGTCATCGCCGACCCCGACGAACAGGCCGCCCCCGGCCCGAGCCAGCACGGCCAGCCGCGGATTGCTGCGGCCGTGCAGCACCGCATTGGTGACGAGCTCGCTGACCAGCACCAGGGCGACCTCGACCAGGGCCGGGGCAGTGCCAAGGGTGCTGGCGACCATGACCAGGTGGCGCCGTCCGGCCCGGGCAGCAGCCTCGTCCGCGGACAGGACGAGGACCGGCATCACCGGCCGCCTCCACTGCTCATCCTGGCGTCGTACCCACTGACATTCACCTCAGCGCCTTGATTGTGTGCTGGACGGGTGGCCGGTGCCCCGCTAGCGGTCCGCGGTGAACTCGCCACTGGCCACGAGCTGTTCGGCGAGCTCGCGGAGCACCCCTCCGGCGCCGCCCCATCCAACAGGCACGCCTCGCCTCACCGCTACCGACCCGCCCGATGGACCGGCGCTGCTGGGCAGGGCGGCCCGGACGCGGTGGGATGCGGTCATGACGATCGCCGAGGATGTCGTGCTGAGCGCGGACCAGCCGCTCGGGGAGGCCGAGGTGGAGGCGGTCGCGCGGCACGGGGCGCGGGTCAGCCTGGACCAGGCGTGCCTGGACCGGCTCGCGGCAGCCCGGTCCAGGATCGAGCAAGCCGCGGCAGGTGACACCCCGGCGTACGGCATCTCGACCGGGTTCGGGGCGCTGGCGACCACGCACATCCCGCAGGCCCAGCGGGCGCAGCTGCAGCGCAGCCTCGTGCGCTCGCACGCGGCGAGCTCCGGTGCCGAGGTGGAGGCGGAGGTCGTCCGCGGCGCTGCCCTGCTGCGACTGCGGACGCTGGTCACCGGCCACACCGGCGTACGTCCTCGTACCGCCCAGGCGTACGCGGACCTGCTCAACGCCGGCATCACGCCGGTGGTCCGGGAGTTCGGCTCGCTGGGCTGCTCGGGGGATCTGGCGCCGCTGGCGCACATCGCGCTCGCCGTCATGGGCGAGGGGGAGGTGCGCGCCGCGGCCGGCCTGCAGCCCGCAGCCACCGCCCTGGCCGAGGCAGGCCTGGAGCCGGTCGAGCTGGCCGAGAAGGAGGGCCTGGCCCTGATCAACGGCACCGACGGCATGCTGGCCATGCTCATGCTCGCCTGCGCCGACCTGGCGCGGCTGTTGCGTACGGCTGACCTGACGGGCTCGATGAGCCTGGAGGCGCTGCTCGGCACGGACCGGACGCTGGCGGCCGACCTCATGGACCTTCGGCCGCATCCTGGCCAAGCCGTGGGCGCCTCGAACATGCGGCGGCTGCTGGAGGGCAGCGCCCTCGTCGCCTCCCACCGCGGGCCGGAGGACACCCGTGTCCAGGACGCCTACAGCGTGCGGTGCGCGCCGCAGGTGGCCGGCGCCGCCCGCGACACCCTGGCGCACTGCCGCACCGTCGCCAGCCGGGAGGCCGCGAGTGCCATCGACAACCCGGTGCTGCTCAGCGACGGCCGGATCGAGTCCAACGGCAACTTCCACGGCGCCCCGGTCGCGTACGTGCTGGACTTCCTGGCGATCCCCGTCGCCGACGTCGCCTCGATCAGCGAGCGCCGTACCGACCGGATGCTGGACCGGGCCCGCTCGCACGGACTGCCGCCGTTCCTGGCCGACTCCCCCGGGGTCGACAGCGGCTTGATGATCGCGCAGTACACGCAGGCGGCCCTGGTCAGCGAGCTCAAGCGACTGGCAGTGCCGGCGAGCGTCGACTCGATCCCGAGCTCGGGGATGCAGGAGGACCACGTCTCGATGGGCTGGTCCGCCGGGCGCAAGCTGCGCCGGTCCCTGGACGCCCTCACCCGCGTCCTGGCGATCGAGCTCGTCACCGCCGCCCGCGCCCTGGACCTGCGCTCACCGCTGCCACCGGCGCCAGCAACCGCCGCAGCCGTCGCGGCACTGCGCACGCGCGTGCCCGGGCCCGGTCCGGACCGCTACCTCTCCCCTGAGCTCGAGTCAGCCGTCGACCTCGTCCGCAGCGGTGCGGTCCTCGCCGCCGCGGAGACGATCACCGGACCGTTGGAGTGAGCGCCATGTCCCAGACCATGCAGTGCAAGGGGTGGGCGCAGGAAGCCGCCCTGAGGTGCCTGCGCAACAACCTGCACCCGGATGTCGCCGAGCGGCCCGAGGACCTCGTGGTCTACGGCGGCAACGGCAAGGCCGCCCGCGACCACGCCTCGGTGGAGGCGATCGAGCGGACGCTCATGCGGCTCGAGGACGACGAGACGCTGATGGTGCAGAGCGGCAAGCCGGTCGCGGTGTTCCGCACCTTCCCGCACGCCCCGCGGGTCCTGATCGCGAACTCGCT
>JAABUJ010005444.1_pt1 | contig 12735 bp, 21 predicted proteins | sample 5559131 | NCBI WGS metagenome assembly JAABUJ01 (sample SAMN10711875, study PRJNA513366) | rock metagenome | isolation source: Antarctica rocks | place: Antarctica: Victoria Land, Mt New Zealand nord | collected 2016-01-07
GGCCAAGCAACTACTGCGATCGGTCAATACTGCCAGGACTATATACGAGCTGTCATCACAGGCGTCGATGTATATCCCGCTCTCGATACCTCCCACTCGCCTACCTCAGTACCTCAAGCTCGACCAAGATTCACAATGGCACACGTCGGCGCTACTTTCGATGGCAATGGAGAGTATGACGTTACCCTCACGATTGCGGCCTGATCAGAGCAAGCGCGGACTGTTAGGTGACATCGAATCGACGTTGAATGTCAATGGCAATCAGCGCATTGCTAGCCTTCAATGTAGCCTGCTCGATCACACACAATCACACGGCAGAGACGCAGCATCCATTCAAGGTAGCAATGATCAAAGGGTACCAGGATCAAATACGAGGAATTTGATGGGCGAGGATGACCTACAGGAGGCTAATGCAAACTTTGACATGGATCTCTCAAGTGGGGAAACTTCGAGCTCGGCAAAAACTTCCGCATACGACAGGGCGAAAGAACACACATTTGCTAGGGCAGAGACCATTAGAGATGCTGCGAGGCAAGAACCAGAGGCCGACAGCGACGAGAATGGGCTTGCGCGCAAGCGAAGGCGGCTGGCCGGTGCCACGATCGTCGAAAGGTTAGTCAATTGCCTTATTATTGCTTTTTGAATTGATGATATGGGTACTTCTGCCTCGCAGAACAATCCATGCTCACTACTTTGCATATGCATGTACAGCTGACAGCGAACCTAGGTATCGATCATCGCTGCAATACCCACTGCTCGACAGCTTCCCCGGTATCTTCTCCCAGCCACCCGATCACTTGAATACCGTACCGATACACACTGCTCTTTCGACGACCTCGGGAACTACTCGGCGCATCAAGGGTCTGCAGACTGTAATAAGTCGGATGGCTGACCTCGACGAACGAGAGGCACTATTCAATGGTCTGGGTGACATCGCGGAAGCTTACGAAGAAGGCTGGGATGGTTGTTCGGATGACGAAAGCGATGATTGATTGTTGCTCCTAGGATTTGGCTATTGCGCATCGGCTCTCGCTTGTTCTGTATATGGGATCACGAATTGATGGCTTGACAAATTGGCGGATCAGCGAGTTTACGAAATGGTCGACCAATTGAGCGGACAACCCATAAAACTCCAAAGGCTGCGACGGGAGATCGACCACGAGTTTCTCGTGAGAGCGGGGTTCTTTGTCGCGCAGCTATACGATTCTCCATTTGGCAAGTCTTTCACTCGACTGCATACGACAAAGATCGACAAATTAACTTTTCAGGAACAAGCAGGGACTCCCGCTGGGACTCCACATCGAGGCAGGACTGCTTTTGCGCTGGCTTGCTGATAGGCCTCTTACCGCAGGTGCCTGCATTCGGACAGAAGAGTGTGCCACACCGTGACCGTGGGCTGATGGCTGGGAAAGCATGGGTCTTGATAAGGCAAGAAGCAAGCTCGACGTCACGCTTACCGTTCCAACTAAAACCCGGACAAGCGTGGAGAGAGCGCGCCCTTGAAATGCTGATGGAAAAGTAAATACGAGAATTCAAGGTGCTAATTCGGACCAAAAGTCAGCCACTTTGGTATCAACGGTGCTTGGCTCGTGCTGGGCATCCATCTGGCGGGGTACGATGTAGCTCTCTCAAACTGTCCGCACGCGGTGCCATGTCGCTCCTTGGTGCGCATCCGTTTCGGCACTCCTCGGCAAGGCTGCAGCGGCTCAGATAGCTTGCAGATGAGCTTTCATCCTTTGCTCTGTACACATGAGATGGATTCCCTATCCCGCGGACCTGTCTCGGCCATTGCTCTATCCATACCTGCACCCTGGGTACCGTGTGCGTCAGACTCAATCAGTCGTGAAAGCGTTAGTTTGCTGGATACTTTGGCCAAAATACGCCTCACAGCCAAAGGTTTGCTATAAATTTTTAGCACTCTCTTGTTTCAGGCCGAGCTTTGGCCACTTAATTCGCTTTCCAGTATGTTAGGCTCCGTCTTTCCAGAGCTTACGAGGTCACTCGTAATGTGTTGGTAGCGTGGTGTTCCACTGCGCTACCGTCGTCCTTCTCTTTCCATGAACTCCTCGCTCATGAGTCTAACACATACCTTGCATTAGCTGGCTACTTCTGCTGCCGTCATCCGAGAGCGTTGTTTGCGGCCAGATTTCCTGCCAATCATTGCGAAGGTCCTAGCTGTCTTGCTCCGCTTGGCTCTCTGTCCAATGGCACTCGGCAGCCTGCTGTAAACAAAACAGGGGTCTTGATTGCCATCTCACAATACCTGTACGAGGCAATGAGGAGGCCGTCGATTCGCCAAGAGGAGCTTCGGTAGCATGCGGTCGCTCTGCATGGCTAGAACCAGGGCCGTGATACGAACTCTCTGGACGTCTGACGTGACCGCCTTTGGGGCAAGTCACCGTGCATTGAAACCATGCAGTCTGCCGGTTGAAGAGTGTTTATCACCAGCCCCCCACCGCTTTCTTCCTTGACCGCTCGTGTCATCTTCAAAGTCACTCTCATATACACAAGGACTCTCTCGCTACGGTCTTGCGTATCACTCTCGTTCTGTATTCAATCTCTACTGCTTGTTGAGAACACAGCTGCATATCTACTATTCATCATGTTGAGATCTACGCTCGCTTTCCTAGCTCTTGCTGGCGGTGCTGCTGCCCAGGGCTTGCATCTTGGTGCTGATGGCTTGCTTCCACGATGGGGGCCTGGATGGAATAGCACGAGTGTCAATCCAAGTGGGACCAGCATTGGAAGTAAGACATTGACGACCTATACCACGCTCACCACCTGCCCGGTCACTTCGACGTACTCCCATGGCTCGACCACCTACTACAGCACAAGCTTAACAACCTCCACGATTATTGTCACCTCTTGCAAGGGAGGCTGTCCTACGCCGACTGGGACCGCTCCACCACCGCCTCCGCCCGAAACTACTACAAAAATGACGACTTCTACCATAGTAGGCACATCGGCTAGTCTTGGCGCTAGAAGAAAGAAAGCTAATCTCTGGCCGCAGATTTATACCACCACGACCTGCCCGGTCACATACAAGACCATCACATCGAGCTCAAGCACTATTACAGTGCCTGTGACCCAGACTTCCACAATTACGTTGACTAAAGTCACCACCTGCCCGGTTACCAGCACGGAATTGACAACACCCCAAACCGTTGAAACACAAACAAAGACCAAGGAGACTCAGACTCTCGAAACCGTAACAACGACTCCCCCGCCTGTCTTGACAACATCCACCATACTACTTACGACAACGACTTGCCCGGTGACCTCTTACACCATCACAAAACAGTCCACGACCACCGTAATTCCTGTCACGCAGACTTCAACGATAGTCCTTACCAGTATAACGGTAATACCAATTACGAAAACCGAGGAAACCACAAAGGTCAAGACCGAGACACCTCCACCGGCCACTACTACCTCGTTGATCGTATTGACTACTACTAGATGCCCTGTAATATTATCGACTATCACCAAAGAGTCTTCAGTCACTGTTGTACCAATAACTCAGACGTCTACAATAATATACACAAGCGTATCGACATACCCTATCACCAAGACTGAGGAAACCACCAAGGTCAAAACCGAGACGCCTCCGCCGGCCACCACTACCTCGTTGGTTGTAATAACGACTACTACATGCCCTGTGACATTATCGACTATCACCAAGGAATCTTCCACCACTGTTGTACCAATAACCCAGACCTCTACACTTGTGTACACAAGCATGACGACTTACCCTGTCCCCAGCACATCTACAGAAACATCAGCGCCTCCAGTCTCGCCGACCATCACCGCCATTACCGAAAAGAGCGAAGGCCAGCCTGAGGTTCCTACAAGCGCCCCGCCTGCCCCAAAGACAGAGACTCCCGCACCAAGCCCACCAGCAACAACGCCCATCATGACCGAAGTCCCTACACCCGCTCCACCAGCCCCCATCCCCCAGACCCCTACGCCGGTGCCCACGCCCTCGTCGGTGACCGCCCTCTCGGAAAGGCCCGAGGGGCAGCCCATCATTCCGACCAGTGTCCCGCCAGCCCCAAAGCCAGAAACTCCCGCCTCAAGCCCGCCAGCATCAACGCCTACCGTGACCGAAAGTCAACCACAAGCCCCCACAACTACTCCACCAGCCCCGGTCCCCGAGACCCCTGCGCCAGTGCCCACGCCCTCGTCCGTGACCGCCCCCTCGGAAAGGCCCGAGGGGCAGCCCATTATTCCGACCAGTGTCCCGCCAGCCCCTGAGCAGCCCTCTCCTACCACCCCTACCTCGGCGGTGACTAAAGCCCCTGAAGGATCGACTTCAGTTGCTCCCGCTCCATCGGCCAGCGCGGTCGCCAGCTCGCCGATACCATTCACGGGGGCAGCTAGGGCGAATCACCCTGCGGTTGCGGCGCTGGTGGGTGTGGCTGCTTTGATGGTTTTGTCTTGATTGCTGGGTTGGTAGGAGGATCAGGAATGGATGGATCACAGTCTTTACGGAAATGCGAGGGTGAGGGTCTGGGCAGGGTGTAGGATGTTTGGGGTTGGGGGTTGTGGGTCAGGGAAGGCGGGCATAGCAGATGATGCCTGCTCTAATTGTAATCATTTTCTTTTTCGTTCGATATTGGGTTTAGGGAGAAGGTGGTTTGGTGTAATAGATAAAGGCTAGGATAGAGAATTGAGAGCTACATCTTCAAAGCAAGCTTTCGAGTTTTGAATGTTATCGCTGTTGGATGTGCCCAGGCTTAAAAGGTAACTTATGAAATGGTCAGGATATCTTGAGGGTGAGGATCGAGATGGGAAACGATTCGACGTCTTGCACGACCACACGTTGGGTATTTCGATTAGTCTTGGATATAAAGGCAAAGCGTAATTAAATCTTTCTGCTTCAGCGGGTTGAATTGGCAGTTCTGAGGTTTGGCTTGGCATCGGCGGAAAGTCGGCTCAAACGGCCGGCCAATGGAGTGAAGTCTCGGCTTCTGAGACCATGAGACCATGCATCCTCGAATATTATCAATGTCGACAGCCAAGCGTCGAAGGGGGCATTCCCTACATCTCGAACTCCCTGATGGACTATCTGCAGATTTACCGCCTGTTGCAGCCGTATTCCTAGTACTTTTCGACGCGAGGACTGGGTAAGCTCTGCCGAGGTAGAGGATTGGGCAAAATCGCTGAGGGTAGGCCCGCGCAGATACAAGGTCGCATGGAAGCGATCAATACCGGGCTGTATATCAATCACGCTCCAAGATCTCCTTATACGTGCTGATTGTGTGATAGTAGAGCTCACTGAGAGCGTCGAGTTCAAGTCCCTTCCGTCCGGACTACATCACGTTGAGGAGGACCTCGTGTACGTCGATAGTAATTACAGCTGGCGAGCCATTCTGAGCTAAAGACTAGATACTTCGTTCATGATGAGGACTATGCTGGCATCAGCGCATTCGTCAACAAACCAGCTGCGGAGTCGGAACGCAATGCGCTGATGCTGGCTGTGGGCGCATTGGTCCCGCTAAGCTATGGACGGATGGGAAAGAGCTGGAAACATGCAGAAGAATTGATGGGTCTGGCGAGGTAGAGAAATCCCGAGGATTCAGCGTCGAGCGCTAACAAGGGCTGCAGGACATTGGTCAACATTCCTGAGGAGCTTCAACCGCTTGAGGACTTCTGGGCAGAACATCAGCCTACAGATGACAATGGGTCGACCAAGCCATCCTCGCAAAATGGTTCCCCATCAGCAGACCAAGACAGGCGAGGGCAAGAACGACCATTTCCGAACCAGCAGACACGAACCAGAAATCGCGCAACATCAACAGCGTCTGCTCTGGCGCCGCCTGGAAAGGGGCTTTCTTCGCATCATCCCGCGTTATCGCTATCTATATTCCTAGATACGTTCGGCCCTCTCATATTTCCTCTATATAAAGCCGCTTTGTTGAGGAAGCGTATCTTACTGGTTGGGCATGCGCCTGTCGAGCTCTCTTGTAATTTCGGTCAGCTTTCCTTCCTAATCCAGTATACCTAAATTAACAGTGGAGTAAGTATACAACATCTCTGTCTTATCCGGCATCCCCACCTCAGTCATCGATCTCCCTCCCCTCGAGCCCCTGCCCACCCGTCTGAATCCCCTTTTCTCAGTCGGCGTTCACGATATTTCCATTCTCACCACCGGCTCCCGCACCTCGGATTCATCCCCCTCACAAACGTCCGACAATCTAGGCTACGGCTGGGTAGCCTGCACAACCGACGATATCCTAGCGCAGAAACCGCATCTCTATGACACTCTCGTCACTCTGGCCCCACCTCACAGCGCCCGCGCGACTGAGAAATCTTGGCCTCGTCTCTCTAGCAAGCAAAACTCAGAGATAAAAGCCACCCAGCGCGACTATCGCCGCTACCGGACCCTACGCCGTGATCTGCGTACCTACAACAGCTCTCACTCACCTTACGCTTCAGCTACAGCAGATCCTGAAGCCTCACCATCTGCCCTGCCAGAGCTCAACCAACAAGAAACCTTCGACGATGCCTCCTCCACGATTGATGATAGACTCATCGAACCGCAATCCTGGTCGGCGCTCGCATACTCAAGCTTCATGTGGTGGGCGTCCGCAGGTGAGAAGCGCACAGATCTCGATGAGGAGAGCGATCACGATTCCGCGCTCCTGAGAGATTTTGAGGGTAGGTCCGGAAGTGCTCACGGGAAGTCACCGCAAAGAAGCATGAGTGCAAATGGCATGCTTAAAAGTCCAGGTGCAGGATTGGCGGAGGATGTAGGACTTGAAATGGCGCTGATGGCTTATTTTCATCGGTTCACGTCTCTGATGTTTCGGGTTCTTGCTGAAGTAATTGATCGCGGCAACGGCGACGAATCGGGTTTTCATGATGAAGACGATCTCCGAGATGATAGTGCAGCATTGCAGCCAGCTGTAGGCGCTGACTCGAGATCAGGAGAGGACGAGACGCTCTTGCGAGAAAAAGAAATGGTCTACGTCTCAAGCGAGGATCTAACGCGCATGGGCCTTGATGTATGGAGCGAGAGCGATCGCAAGTTCGTCGAGGAGCTGATTGGACTTTACTGGGGAAGAGAAGCGGTGGTAGAGAGTGGGAAAGTAGAGTGCTGTGGTATCAGGGTTTGCTGATGCCGAGGATTGTGAGTTCGGCTGTCAGAACCACTAAACAATCACCGTCTCAGTGTGCAGCATGCAAAGTGTCTTTTCCGAAACGCCAGCTATCAAGCTGATAAGAATTCAGGGACCGGGAAGCCCTCATATCGTGAGAACAGCTCACTAGTGGAGAAGAACTCATCTGGTGAGATGGTCTGACAAGAATCTCACTCACCTCGTGAGAAAGCTTCACCATCTGAGAAAACCTCACTGTATTCCTTTCCGTGTGAAGCACGCAGGGAATACCGGAACCGGCGAAGCGACCTACTTAAGGACCTCTCTCCCCCAGCAAATTGATCCCATACTTCCATACATTATACACACACACTTTTATATCTCTGTCTCCCCCCTCCTCGCCTTCTGGTCGCCCACTTCAATACACCATATTCATTACTCAAAGAAGCTGAGCATCTTAGTTGCAACGCTTGGTCCAAGCACATACTGTTTGTTGGATCTCTTTCCCGTATACTATATCCTATTGTCTTTGTTAATGCCTTGATCTCATTATCCCCTTCCCCCAATATTTCTTATCTCCTTATCCACACGCCAATCTTGGAGCGACACTAAAAGCAATGGTGTGGCAAGTAAGGTTCAACGACTTACCACCGGCTGCGATCCGGATCCTAATTCATCCCGACGAATTCGCACGAATTCAACCAGATTGTGATCCAATTGAAACATCTGATCATTGATCGGCAAGGGAAAATGGTGGGTACAGACAAATGGCCAGTAGAGAAGTGGTGGCCCACCTTTGTAAGATGATCACACCATTTTCTGATACATACTGACAGCTTCAGGTGGCCGCCAATGTGACAAAGGCCGACTTTGACGCCTGGTGCATAAACATACTCAGAGAGGTCCAGCGTCTGAATTTTACACCCCCAGGCGAAACCTCAACCGAGCAGATTGTACGCGAGGGCAAACCCACGGATTTGATGACCACTCTGAATGTGAAGAGCGGGGAATATCGAGCTGCTCTCACCAAAGATATAGAAGATTGTGAAGAGATCCTCCGCACGACACAGTACAAGGCAAAGGGGGACAGAGGAATGGTAGAAATGAAAGCGCGCATCGAACATAGGCGTGTGGCGCTCACCGAGCTCGAGACACAGGCCCAGCGCCCATTTGCGGATCCAGAGGCCGTAATACTAATAGAACCGCGTCAGAAGTACTACTGGGAGTACTCCGTTGCCAAGATGGCAAGCTTTTGGGACAGCATCTGGAGCTTTCGAGTTGCCAGGTGAGTCATTCCTTGCCTTTCAGGAGTTTAATGGGGCTTGTTTTCGCGGTTCCCATCCCAAGACATGGCTCGTACAGTCGTCGCTTTAAGAAACAATACTTACTCTGAGAACCGCGTCAGCGAATTCTACGGTTGGGCCTCTGGTGTCGATATTCCGGCCTGTGCTGCAGCCGAGATAATGGGTGAAATCATGAGTACAACCTTCATGCGTTGTGCCGATGCCACATGGACAGCGGTCATGGCCCCTCGTCTGGAAAACGTGATCCTTCGGTAGGAGCCTCCTGACAGATCACTCTATCTTCTATTGTCGCTGATCAAGATAACAGAAAGACGACAACTAAGCCCGCATATCTGGCTACTTTCGACTTCGAGGAAGATGCATACCATGTCAAGGCAAATATCGCCGGGCTCCTGGTCAGTGGGCCAATCATGATGGTATCAGCGTTGTCCGTGTGCCTGTGGCCGGTAGCAAGAGAAAGAACAAACGGAGTCGTGATGAAACCGAAGTCCAGCCTCTTCCTACTGGGAACGACGCTTACATATAACCCCCCGGATACGAAGTACATGTATATAGCTATTTTTGGAGTCACAAAAGCAGTACCTTTATAGATTACCAAGCCGCTAAGCCTCATTGGGTAATAGTGATTTCGCAGGCACCCACATTTCCTCCTTCAATAAGGAGGTACCGTATGGAGACTCTATGCTCGGTCACAGCTTTGCACCTGCAAACAAGCACGATGTTGTAAGATATCTTATCAATCATTCATTGAAACATTCGTGAACTAGTGTTTTGCTCAGGGCGTTCGCAGATTACCTGAGATAGGATATCCTTCGTCACTATCCTCACTCGTCCCCGAAGCGGACACAGAAATCTCGCCTAACATGGCCGCCACGGTGGCCTCCAAGAATCTGCCCCCTTTTCCCAAGAACTTCGGCCAAATCTTCTGGAACAACCAATTCAAAGTGAAAATACCACTGCCTTGATATGGAGTCGTATGACTCTGTCCAGGCTTTTGTTCGCAAATGTGATACTGAGCTCTCACGCATTCAATACACAGTGCTGAATGCTGGTGGTGCCCCGACGATCTTCAACAAAGTCCGCTCGACTGGACATGAGACTGCCATCCAAGTCAACCACCTTAGCACAATCTTGCTTACGATTCTCCTGCTGCCTGTTCTGAAGGCCAAATCAACCCGACAGGATCCTGCACGCCTGACCGTCATCAACTCGGTCACGGCCCATTTATGCAAGTTCCCGAACCGGGCTCAGCGACCACTCCTCCCTTCATTTGACGATCCCAAGAATCCTCCCTGGGATCCCCAAGAGCGATACGGCGTGTCAAAGCTTCTGCCTCAGCTCTTTCTGGTCAAGCTGACCGAGTGTATCAAGTCCGACGACGTCATCATCAACATGGTCGACCCAGGCTTGACGAAGGGCACAAGTCTAAGTCGTGATGCAAGTGGTGTGGTTTTACTAATGTCGAAAGCATTTTTCGGAATCGCTGGCAGAACCGTGGACAGAGGAGCTGCCACATACATTGACGCCTTGCTGGGTCATGGCCAAGAGACACATGGATGCTTCCTCATGAACAACGAGATTGCGCCGTAAGTGTTCCCCATTGGCCTTCCTTATCCATCTCAACTTGAGTCGGTCGATTTGATATCGGAACATGACTGACAATGACACCAACAACAGACTTGCAACATTCTACTACACCCCGGACGGAAAGACGGCGAAACAGCAGATCTGGGATGAGACTATGGCGGAGCTGAGCTTTGCCCATGCTGAGGAGATAGTCGCCTCCATGGAGTAGGGAACATGAAGAAGCTGACTTCTGCCTCTGAAGTCTTACCGTTTCGCCTTCTGCCACTATTATAATCATCGCGGGCGAAGCTACTTCCTCGACCATCGAATCGATTCGACCACGGATCAGCCCTGAAAATGCTATTGCAAAGAGATCGAGTTGATGATGATAGTGATGATGATTTCATACGCCCGGAAGCTTCCAGCTCATTGGATAGTCATCTAATGCATAATACACTCCGCATGTTCTAGTACTTGTTTCTGTCAGAGCGCCTCCGCTAACTAATGGAACATTTACATCTCTCCCACCAAAAACCAGTACCTCAGTCGTTCCGAGTCCTACCGTTTAGTATCGAAAACCGCAATTTTCCGTTCTACATGGTCGGTGGGTACTAATCGCACGAGTGGTACATCAGCGCTTCACCAGGTGTCTTGGATCGTATCCAATAGACTAGCGTATTGATAAATGAACGATGGCGCCTAGTGATTGCTTTATTGGCATCAGGCTCGAATCCGCTTGCGAGTGTCGTTACATAACGTGCCAAGCACGTAATGCCAAGGACATTACGTTTTAGCGTTATTTGATTAGATCGCGGATGCGAGCCTGATCGCTCGATACGACTTGCCTTATGTTCGATTTTTATTTTGTACGAGCGCGTTCTTATACAAAAACATATAAATTTCTTTTAGTTTTACTACTTGATATTATTAGCAAATTTAGAGATATCTCTATTGCAATTTTCTTTCGCGAAGTTGTTATTAAGAGTAATATTTGTGTTAGATTACTTGTGTTAGATTAAATAGAAATCGAGTTGAAGACTTTTTGCACTTGCTTAGAGTCTAAATCTTGATCTCTTTAACGCAACAATAACTTTACAATACTATTATATACAATATCTTTATATTTGTCGCCAGTTTCTATCTATAATTAGCGACGAACGATACAATAATAATAATATTAACGTTGTGATGATGTTGTATAAAAACTTCAAAGCATCTTTTGTAGATGGAAATCGAGAGACCTTTTTCTGTATTCAGCGATCAGGCTTTCTACTATCACGAACATTCTTTTTATTAGCTATATTGGGCTAGGTTGCCTAGATTCTTGGCAAACTAGTAATAGTATGCTTGGCATGTATTAGGATACTGGCGGTAGAAAGCCTGATGCCAATGAAGCAAGCCTAGCGAGGGCTCCCATATGTCGTCCTCTGTCTATTCCTTCTTCCCAACGAAGATGATAGACCTCCCCAGTTAGTGGGTGGCTGCTGCATAAACAGCCGTGGTCGCTGTTCGGTCCGCAAATCTTGCAGCCGCTTAGGTAAGCCATAGGAGAAATGACACTGTGAAGGATAGGGGCCGCAACCACGTGATATCTCAGCGTAGAAACAAAAATGAGACCACCGAGCGCTGTCTCGGACATCCCAGCAAATGAAGACAACCAAACAAGCTCAGCCTATCATCCAAAGTCCATAAACGAACCTCTCGAACTAGCCATATCCATCTCTTTTCATATTCATCAAGAATATCCTCATCCAAGAATAAGTTGCGACTTGCTTGTCTCATATGTCGAACTGATGCTTGATACTCCTCTCCCGAAGAAACAACCTGGACTCCCCGGTTGCGAGACTTATCATCTGAGGTCGGTCGCGACACATAGGCTTTGTCGTTCGCCACGCCCGCCCTACAACCAGAGGTGCCAACGACATCGACCTCTTCCCTTGTCGAATCTCAATGTTCATACTTGACCATCTCACCAGCATAGATAAAGACCATCACAAAGCCCGCGCACGCGCAGATCCGAATTCACAAACAGCTAGTGTACTTGAGGGTCGTGCCAAGCACAGAGCGGCTGGGCTGCGCCGGGGCAACGAGGGTCGAACATCGAGGCTACAAGTCAGCAGTCTGGAATTGTCGCGGGTATCTGACGATAGGGTTGTAGTTGCGAGAAAATAGATATCAGGAAATCGAGAGATATGCGATCGGAGACTTCTCGCATTATTTGCTGGAAAATCCGTGGCGGGGAAGGCGGATGCAGAGGCATGTCAGAGTCTGGAAGATGAGATGCTGTTTGCTGTGACGGGAGAACAAGGCAAGGATTTTGAAAGAGAAGTAGAAGGTCCGAGATTGGCGCCCGTGTGAGGAGGTCGTGTCGGCGCGAGCCATGTTCCTCTCCCCTTCATCCAGCTCCTCCAGCCCTAAACCTATACTTCTGAATTCCTCCTCCCCCTCCCCCTCGCATTCCTCCTCCCTTACTCCATAACCACCCCCTCCGCACAAGCGCTATCTATGCGCCATATCCTCCGCCACTTGTCGATATCGCGCCCGCCACGCTCCACAGTGTTGCTGCGCCGTCAATATCCGCGTTCGAGCCGGACCGTCTCGAGGCCTTGGAGCTGGTGTTCGGAAACGACGGCACGTTGGTGCGGTCGGCTTGTGGGGAGATGTGCGGGGCTTTGGGGGGAGAGGGTAGGCCTTTGATGGATGAGGAGGAGAGATGATACCGAGGTGGGGAGCTATACGAGTGGGAATGGTTAGGGGAATGCTAT
>JAABUJ010005447.1_pt1 | contig 12732 bp, 10 predicted proteins | sample 5559131 | NCBI WGS metagenome assembly JAABUJ01 (sample SAMN10711875, study PRJNA513366) | rock metagenome | isolation source: Antarctica rocks | place: Antarctica: Victoria Land, Mt New Zealand nord | collected 2016-01-07
GGGCCGTTCGGCGCTGTTCTGCCGCTAGACGATGCGCTCGCATTCATCGCCTCAGAACCAGCCTTCTGGATCCGGACCTAACCTCTCAATCCCGTGATATGGGCAAAGTCGAGGCGGTACTAACAGGACGGCAGGAGAACGCAACTAGAACGCGAGGATTTTCCGTAAGCGTAGCGTCCTTCATTCGCTCGGCAGTGTTGGCTGCCGCAGAGGCGGCTTCATGGCAGTCTGCCGTGCTAACTCTCCTTCCAGATTTCATGGACCGACGGGAGAACTCAGTGTCTGGACGAGCCGCCGAGAGGCTGACCCTCGCTCACCTTCGCCACCTTGGCAGCCTAGCCCTGGCTGACCGTGAAGGCTTGTTCGAGAGGCGTCCTCATTTGGCGCTGTTCCGGGAACGCATCCTGTGTGTCGCGCTCTGCCAAGGAGGCGCACTGCACTACGTGGATGGGCAGAACGGCGTGAAAGACCTCGATGTCTGGACCTTCTACGAACGCGAAGGCGACCATCGCTTCCCGCCACGCCGTCGAGGCGTAGCCCAGTATCAAGGGTCCGGCCTCACGGACTGGTCGGAGCGCGTGGACTTGATGGGAAGGTGCATCAACAAGGCCATCAGTACAGACCCGGTTGCGAGCTTGCAGGACTACCTTCGGAGGCCACCGACAGGGACAGCCTGGTTCCTTGCGAAGAAGGCAGCCGTGCTGATCGAGCCGGTAAGCCGACTTGGCGAAGTCGTATGGCCCGCACCCGTCCACATCGTTTGAAGGTCACGACCGCCACTGGCGCCGGATCAATGTGACCAGGTCCTCGACGACTTGTCCTGCTTGTTGGGTTAGGCCCGCCCGCGGAAGGTGTGCTGGCGAGAGATGGACTGGGACACGTTCGTCCCGGCCGTAGCTGCTGCCTATCTGCACCGATGTGGGGCTGGCTTCGTGTTCGCGGCGCGTCCGCATGGCGAAGCCGCCGGTTAGCTGCGCTGCGACCACGACGTGGGACAGGCGCTGTGCTGGGTCTACATGGTCGAGGACCCAGGCAGCATACCGGAACGCAGCAGCAAGCTGCTCCTGCACAGTCTCGACGAGTATGCCCATGCCATGATTCTCGCCTTCGATTGGCAAGCGAACCAGAACACCGCCTTGCGAGTCCAACTGGAAGGATCGGGTTTCCCGACCGCGCTGGCCCTCCTGCTCAAGGATGAGCGCTCCATCCCGGATGCCCGCAGTTGTTCCCGTGCCGCGCGCGAATAGGCGGACCGAGCCATACAGCGCTTCCTTCTCCAGCGCTTCTGCAAGTGCCGGTTCTTCTATCTGGCTTGGGCGAAGGACGGCCTGGGCGGGGCCGCCGCCGACTGCGACGGAAAGAACAGCACTGCCGCTGTGACTATTCCCACGCTCCTTCGGCAAGAGGGCCAGGGTGCGGGCTAACACTTCCTTGGCGTCAAACGGGGTGGCAGCGCTTGCCACGTCAAGGTTGTGCAGCGCCCGAACGATCTTGCGCTCTAGCTGCCCAGCATCCGAGAAGCCTACGCGGATCAGGCCACTGTCCCAAGCCTGAACTTCATTGATGAACTTGTCCTGCTGCGGCTCTGGGGTGATGCCGTCTTCGACAAAGGCGAGGACCGGGCAACGACCACGCGCCTCCCGGTATTCCTCATGCGTCGCAGACAAGCCAGACGGCTGGGTTGCTCCATAGCGGGCACCGAGGACCAAGACGACAGCGCCGGCCTGACGCACACCGTCAAGGCAGGCGACTTGGGGTGAGTGGGGCAAGGCGCCGAAATCCTCTGCCATGATCGGGTCGTGGCTGAGTGTGGTGACGGCAGATCGGGCGGCAGCACGGATCGGCTCCATGCCGGTGATGAGCGAGCTGATGAAGACCTTCATGTGGCGGAGATAGGTTGCTGGGAGTAGGAGTCCACCGCGTCAGTGGGTTCTGGCGTCCGCGCGAGCGGACGCTGCTTGAAGGAAGCACCGGGGAAGGGCAGAGTGCTCCCGTGGCCATCGCCTTCGCCCGTGCTCGCTACCTGTCCCGCGCCACGGGTGGCAACGCCGTGCGGTCCGCGGCCTACAACGCCCGCGAGGCGATCCAGGCCGAGCGCACCGGCGAGCTGTTCCACTTCCGCCACCGCGACACGCCGGAGCACCACGAGGTGCTGCTGCCAGACGGCGCCGATCCCCGGTTTGCCGACTGCGCGGTGCTGTGGAATGCAGCCGAGGCGGCGGAGAAGAGAAAAGACAGCCAGGTCGCGCGCGAGATCGTGCTGGCGCTGCCGGCCGACCGCGAACTGACCACGGCGGACCGGATCGAACTAGCCCGTTCATTTGTCGAGCAGCACTTCGTGTCCAAGGGCCTGGCCGTGCAACTCGACGTTCACGCGCCGCACAAGGAACGCGGGGAAGGCGAGGGCGCCTGGGCCGAGGGAACCGGTGGCGACCACACGAACTGGCACGCCCACCTCCTGATCACCACGCGGCGGGTCGAGGGTGATCACTTTGCGGCCACCAAGGCGCGCGACCTGGACCCTGAGGTGCGCCGCGCCGGCACCCGGACCCTGGTGACGGACGCCGAAGCATGGGGCGAGACGTGGCGGGCGCACCAGGACCGCTACTTTCAGGAGCACGGCATCGGGGTGCGGGTGGACGCGACGGCGGCGCACCCCGGCGAACACATCGGTCCCGTGCGGATGAGGAAGGTGGACAGCCCGGCGGCAGTACGCGCGGAGGTGCTACGGGCGGCGAACGAGGCGGCAGCAAAAGACCCGGCGCAGGTACTGGCGGCGCTGACGCGGAACAACGCCACCTTCACCGAGCGGGAGCTGGACTGCTACCTCCAAAAGCACCTTGGCGCCGGGCCGGACGGGACGCCCGATCCTGCCACGACACGGGACATCGCGGACGCGAAGCGGGCGGTGCTGGGGCACGGGGACGTGCTGGCGCTGCACGACCGGGAGACGGGCGAGGCGGCCGGGCGGTTCACCACCGTCGGCGTGCGCGAGCAGGAGCGCACGGCGTTGGCGGACGGGGCGGCGGTGGTCGGGGCGCGGCACCACCAGGGCGTGAAAGCCCGACACCAGGAGGCGGTGCTGGAAGGGCGCACGTTGCGCCCTGACCAGCGCGCGGCATTCGAGCACGCGGTCGCGGCCGGCGGGCTGAAGCTGGTCGAGGGCCGGGCCGGCACGGGGAAGAGCTACACGCTGGCTGCGGTGCGCGACGCGCACGAGCGGGCCGGCTACCGGGTGGTCGGGCTGGCGCCGACCAACGCCGTGGCGCAGGACCTGAAGGCGGACGGGTTCGCGGAGGCGGGCACGGTCCACTCGGCGCTGTTCGGGATCAAGAACGGGCGCAGCCCCGGCTGGGATTCTCGGACCGTGCTGGTGGTGGACGAGGCGGCGATGCTGGACAGCCGCGTAACCGGCGAGCTGCTATCCGAGGCGCGGCAGGGCGGGGCCAAGGTGGTCCTGGCCGGGGACGACCGGCAGTTGGCCAGCATCGAGCGGGGCGGGCTATTCACCGAGCTGCGCAAGCAGCATGGGGCGGCCGAGATCACCGAGGTGACGCGGCAGCGGGTCAGTTGGCAGCGACAGGCGGCGCGCGACCTGGCCGAGGGCCGGTTCGACGCGGCGGTGCAGGCGTTCGACAAGCATGGGGCGGTGACGTGGACGGCGGACCAGGATGCGGCACGCGCCGCCTTGGTCGCGCGCTGGACCGCGGACACCGCGGCGGACCCGCAGGCCAGCCGGTTCGTGTTCGCCTACACCAACGCCGAGGTGGACCGGCTCAATGCGGAGCTGCGCGGGGTCCGGCGGGACCGGGGCGAGCTGGCGTCACCTGACACCGTGCTGGCGACCAAGCACGGCGAGGCGGCGTTCGCGGCAGGCGACCGGGTGCAGTTCACCGACACGGCGAAGAAGCTCGGCATCCACAACGGCAACGCCGGCACCATCACCGGGCTGGACAGGGCGACGGGGCAGGTTTGGGTGCGGCTGGATGCGCCGGCGGGCAAGGACGGACGGACTGTTACTTGGTCGGCAGCCGACGAGTTTGACGGCTTCCGGCACGGCTATGCCGGGACGATCTACAAGGGACAGGGCAAGACGCTGGACCACACCTACCTGCTGCATACGCACCACTGGCGGGCGGCAGCGAGCTACGTGGCGCTGACCCGGCAACGCGAGAGCGCGCAGGTGTTCGTGGCGACCGAGACGGCGCGAGACGCCCAGCAGCTTGCGCGGCAGATGGCGCGGGGCGAGGTGCGGGCGGCGTCGGTGGCGTGGGCCACCCTGGACGAACTGGCGCCGGAGCTGCGGCAGCGGGCCGGGGAAGGGCAGCGGGCGCAGGGGACGGCGGAAGTGGCCGAGCAGCCCACAGGTGCGGGCGTCCGAACCGGCCAGGCTGCCGCTGGCGCGGTGCCCAGCGTGGCCCAGGATGCGGCGGCACAGCTTGGTGCGGCGAAGGCCGCGGCCGGGCAGGGGCAGCCTGCCGGGGGCTGGCTGATCCCGCCCTACGTGGACCCGTCCGGGCAGGGGCGGGACAGCCTGGGGCGGGGCACCAGCCCCGGCGAAGCCGCGGCGGCGGTGGCGGCGGACAAGGCGGTGCAGCGCGAGCGGGAGGCGCGGTGGAGCTACCTGCAAGGGGCCTACAAGGACCCGCACGGGGCGCGGGCGGCACTGGACGAACTGGTCAAGCGGGAGGGGTGGACCAGCGCCGCGGCCCGGTTGTCACGCGAGCCGGAGCGGCTTGGCGCGCTGCGGGGCAAGGTGGGGTGGCTCGCGTCGGGTGCGGCCAAGCAGGAGCGGGCCAATGCGGAGCGGGCCGCAGGCGCGCTGCCGGGCAGCCTGACCCGCATCGGCACAGCCGAGGGGTGGGCGGAGCGGGCCTACCGCGGCAGCGTGGAAGCGCAGCGCGCGGCGGATGCGGCCGGCATCCCGCGCCTGTCACCCGCGGCCGAGGCGGCGCTGAGTGCCGTGGCCGCAACGGGGACCGAGCAGGTGCGCGGCGAAGCGTGGCGGGCGGTGCAGGCGAACAAGCCGGTTGCGGCCGAGCTGGAGCGGCTTGGGGCGGCGGTGGCGCAGCGGTTCGGGGCGGAAGGGATGCGCGCCATGCTTCGGGCCGAGGGCCGGGCCGGCGTGGTCACGTCAGTGTCCGTCACGCCGGAGCAGCGGCCGGCACTGGACCGGGTGGCCCAGCTCACCGCGACGTTGAAGCAGGGCGAGCGGGCCGGCGCCGGCCTGGCCCAGCGCGCGGCCGCGCGCGAGCGCCAAGGGCAGCGCCGGGGGTTGCGGATGTAGTGCGGTGCTTGCCAAGGTGTCGCCGCACACCTCACCAGGACTGTCCGTTTCGCCATCCGGCAATCAAGCTGTCCGCCTTGCCGTCACCGGCTTCAGCGTTGACGGACAAGCTGAGCTTGTCCGGCATGGTTCGTTTGACGGACAGGGCGGGCGTGTTCGGTCACAGGTGGCTTGGTAGGCACCGACGCCTGATGGCGCCCGGAGGACGCTTGTAAACTTCCGAGAACACGGCGTTGAAGCGCCGCAAGCTCCCAAACCCAGCCTGTAGGGCAACCTCGACCATCGGCAGTTCGGTTTCGTTCAGCAGGCGCTTGGCGCGTTGAACACGAGCTGTCCTTGCGACAACGGACGGGGACGCACCCCAGTGCCGGACGAACAGTCTGTTCAGGTGCCGGGCCGTCATGCCGAGCCGGGCCGCAAAGTCCTCGACAGTCGTGCCGCTATCCAAAGCGCCGTCCTCGATGATGAGGCGGGCCGCACGCTCCACGGTTGTCCGGGTCCCGTTCCACGCCGGGCTGAACGGTGCCGCCTCTGGGCGGCAGCGCAGGCATGGGCGGAACCCCGCCATCTCTGCCGCCGCCGCACTCGGCAGGAACTCGATGTTGCGCCGGAAGGGGAGCCTGACCGGACAAACGCAGCGACAGTAAACGCCCGTCGTCCGGACGCCGATAAAGAACCGGCCGTCAAAGGCCGGGTTGCGGCACCGCCACGCTTCCTCCCAGGTTGTGCTGTCCGCGTTGTGCATGGTGCCTAGCATACACGGCGCGCGTGCCCGAAAGAGGATGAGGTCCGATCTTGGCGAGCAGACCGCCGCCCTTCCGGATCATACCTGGCCCCGGGGCAGGGAGGTGGAGCCAGTGCAGGATCAATCGAGGATGACCGCTGGCGAATGGGGGTTGCTCGTGCTGCTCTCGGTCTTGTGGGGCGGCTCGTTCTTCTTCTCCAAGGTCATCGTGCAAGAGGTGCCGCCGTTCACGCTGGTCTTGGTCAGGTTCACCCTCGCTGCCGGCGTGCTTGGAGCCTATCTCAAAGTACAAAGGACGCCCGTGCCGTGGTCTGCGGCGACCTGGGCTGCCTTCGCGGGCATGGGTGCGCTCAACAACCTGATCCCGGCGGCGCTCATCGCCTGGAGCCAGCAGACCATTGCGAGCGGGCTGGCCTCTGTCCTGATCGCCACGACGCCGGTGTTCTCCATCCTGGTCGCCCACTGCTTCACGACCGATGATCGCATGTCGGCCAGCAAGGCCGTTGGCGTGGCGCTGGGCGTCGCCGGGGTTGCTGCCCTAGTCGGCATAGACACCTTGGATGGCTCGCTCCGAACTGTTCCGGGCATCCTTGGATGCCTTGGGGCAGCGCTCTCGTACGGCTTTGCCAACGTGTTCGGCCGCAGGTTCAAGCGCCTGGGGATCGCGCCGACCGTGGGCGCGTTCGGCCAGCTTGCCGCAACGGCCATTATGGTGGCCCCCGTGGCGGTTGTCTTTGACCGGCCCTGGCTACTGCCGCCGCCCTCTACAGTGGCATGGATGGCGATGATCGGCCTTGTGCTGCTCTCGACGGCCCTGGCCTATGCCATCTTCTTCCGGCTGCTCGCGAGCGCGGGGACGACGAACATCTCCCTTGTGACGTTGCTGATCCCGGTCAGCGCGATCCTCTTGGGAACCTTTATCCTCGGCGAGCGCCTGTCCGCCTTCCAATTTGTCGGCATGGCGCTGATCGGGCTTGGCCTAGTCGCCATAGACGGTCGTGCCTGGACAGCCCTCCATCCAGTCGCGGTGCAAAAGACCAGAGGCTGACGCGACGGTCCTTGTTGGCAGCCTGTTTCACTTCGTCAAACGGCGAATAGACCAAACGGAACGCCTGGGGTTGGTTTGACGGACAGGGCAGGCCTGCACGGTCATAGGCGGCTTGCCGGGTATCCGTTACTACCAGACCCCTTTATGATGATGACAATGCAGTGACAGCGTTACAGCTTCGAAGCCTGCTCCGGGGCAAGCCGATCGACGATACTGAAGTTCACGCCGGACCAGTACTCTCCGGCTCCCGCCGCCTGGATCAACTGTTCGTCGGCAGCGATCACCGCGTGGCCCTCTGACACCAGGAATGCCTCTATATCTCTCATCGTGTCGAAGGCCATCAGCGTCACGCCGTCAATCAGGCTCGTTTCGGGATGAAAGAACGGCTCGCCCTCAGCAGTCGGGCCAATGTTGTGGAGTTGCACGTAGCGCCTCACGAGCCGCTTGGTATCGGCTTGCTTCATGACCAACTCTGCGTGCTCGTGAAGCCACCGCCGCTGGAAGGCGGACTGATCAAGGTCGAGCCGGCGCGCGTGCGTCTTGACCAGCGCGACTGCATCGTTCCCTGTCGCGCTCGGCAGAATGATGAACTGCCGCGCAAGCACGGGCGCGAGATCGCGGAAGATGGTCCGGTCCTCGGGCAGGATCTTGGTTCGAACACGCTCGGTCCCGAGCACCGTAGCGATATCGTCGAGGCCAGCGAAACCGAGGTACGCGACGCCATCCCATCGTGGACGATGGTAAGGCTCGATATGGCCGATGATCGTCGGAAACAGCCGCCCGTCGGCATCGACCGGAGGACGATAAGGGAGCGGCGCAAGACTCGTCGGACCGGCGGCGACACGATGGATTTGATCATAGCGCAGGAGCCGTTCGACAGTGCGGTCACCGGCATCTTCTGTTTGAAGAAAGCGGACGCCATGAACCTTCCGCCAGTACTCCCCCCACTTCTCAAAGTTGAGGTTCGGGTCCGGCTCAAAGGCGTTCGCGCCAGGATCGGCAGTCGGATCGGGGATGACACGGCCTTGATGATCGAGCACGTGCCCCTCGGCGCGGCTGCGCTGATCGAGCGAGGTTGTGTCTGCTCGCGAGAGAAACGAAAACAAGACGGTAAGCGGCGCGCCCGCTTCGGCGAGGGGGCGATAGGACTCCGACATCGTGGTGGCATGGGTGGTCAAGTGAGCACTCCTCGGTTCAGTGGCGGCAAAAGGGATCGCACCAGGGCCGCCCCGCCAGCCACGGCGCCGACGAGGCAGACACCCGTCCAGCCATGGCGGCTCCAGGCCCAGCCACCTAAGGCTGCACCAAGGGCCATGCCGGTCATGGCAGCAGTCATCAGGAGGCCGTTCAGGCGGCTGCGCGCCGCCGGATCGATCGCGTTGACGATAGCCTGATGGGAGACAAGCCCGGCCATGACGCCGAGGTCGAACAGGATCGCGCCAACGATCAGCACAGCGAGCACGCCGGGCAGCACCAGCATCGCTCCGAACGACAGGACGACCAGGGAGCAGCCGAAACGGATCGCAACGTCCGGCCCTCTGCGATCTGCCAGATGACCAAAGAACGGCGCCCCGAAGGCGCCAGCCGCACCGGCAAGACCGAAGGCGCCTGCCGCGCCGGCCCCAAAGCGGAATGGTGGTTCGGCCAACATCATCGCCAGCGTCGACCAGAAAGCACCAAGGGAGACGGCAAGCAAGGCCTGCGTGGTGACAGCTTTTCGTAACCTCGGATGCCACGTCGCAAGCGTGGCCAGGCTTCGCAGCAGCTCGCGATAGGTGCCGCTCGCAGTCGGCGGCAAGGACGGCAGCACCCGCCAAACAGTGCCGCCGACGAGGGCAATCAGCCCAGCGGCGAGCCAGTAGATCGCGCGCCAACCGAAAAGTCCGCCGACAACGCCGCCGAGCGTGCGCGAAAGCAGGATTCCGCTCAGCAGGCCCGTCGTGACGATACCGACGGTGCGTCCACGGTGTTCGTCGGTCGCAAGGTGGGCAGCAACTGGCACGAAATCCTGTCCGATGCTGCCGAGTAGGCCGACTACGATGCCGGTCAGCGTCAGGAACCACAGGCCGGGGGCGACAGCGGAGGCAACCAGCGCGAAGGTGAGAATGATGGCCTTGGCGACGATGAGCCGCTTGCGATCGAGTAGGTCGCCCAGCGGGGCAAGGAATAGCATTCCTGCCGCATAGCCTGCCTGCGTCAGTGCGGGGACAAGACTTGCCTGTTCCGCGCCTGCTCCGAACGACGCCCGCACCAGAGGAAGGACGGGCTGGATATAGTAGACATTGGCTACGCCGATGCCGGCACCGATGGCGAGAGGCCAGATCGGCGGTCCAGCCGCTTCGTACCTCGGCGCCGTTTCCAATCTTCTCGTCGTAAGGAATGGTCTTGACAGGATCGGCTCCTTCGAAGGCGGGCCGACCAGCCGTCGGAGACGCGATGTCGGGAACAGTATTGGCGAATCCAGTAGGAATAAACCGAGGGAAGTGGCAAAGAGAGTTGACGGATTGTCGTCAATGGCAGGCTGATGATTTCGACCGAACACCTGAAAGGCATCGCTTCGTTCGTTCAGGCTGCTGACGCCGGGGGGTTCACCCTTGCCGCCGAGCGCCTGGGCGTATCGAAGTCCGGCATCGCCAAGAGCGTCTCCCGGCTGGAAGACCGGCTTGGTATTCGCCTGTTCAACCGGACCACGCGCCGATTCAGTCTAACAGCGGAAGGCGAGGTCTTCTACGAGAGCTGCGTGCGAGTCCTCGCCGAACTGGAGAATGCCGCGGCGGCGCTGACCATATCTCGCCGTCAGCCGCGCGGGCGCCTGCGCGTTGACCTACCCGTGGTGTTCGGCCGGCGGTGGGTTATGCCCGTGCTGCTCAACATCGGCGCACGCTATCCGGATTTGTCGATGGAGATTTCGTTGACCGACCGGAGGGTCGATCCGGTCGAGGAGGGGATCGATCTTGTCATCCGCATCGGCGAACTGGACGACAGCGCCGCGCTTATCGCTCGCCGTCTAGGTATCCAACAGTCCATCGTCTGCGGCAGCCCTGACTACCTGGCCACCCACGGTCGTCCGGTTTCTCTTGAGGACCTGGAGCGTCACGACTGTATAGCCTTCGGACGGGGCGGACGAGCCTTGCCTTGGGTGTTCCTCGGGCCAAAAGGCGAGCCGATCACCAAGACGGTGGCTGGGCGCTTCTCCTTCAACCACAGCGAAGCCATTCTGGACGCAGTGGTAGCCGGACATGGTCTCGCGCTCCTCTCGACCTGGCTGATCGCCGATCATCTGCGCGCGAACCGACTGGTGCGCGTCCTTCCAGACGCCCACACGCAGGGCTTTCCTATCCATGCCCTTTGGCCCCACACACGGCATATAAGCCCGAAAGTGCGCGTCGTGGTGGATGAAATGGTAAGCAGTTTCCATCCGGAGCCGCCATGGAACGACGAGGGGTGCGTTGCTAGTTGAGTCGGAATTTTACATTCCATCAGACGGAGAGTTGGGTTTGTAGGTCGTCCTCTGTAGCTTGATGGTGCTGGCAGCCGCGCGCATCGCCTTGCCGTTTGCCGCAGCGCGGTGCAGGACGGGATGGTGAAGCGCCACACCACCGCCTCGTGTTTCGCCACCTACATGCTGCCGCATGTGCTGCTCGTCGCCGACTTCGAGGAGCGCGAGCGGATTGCCCGGGTATGCTGCCTGGCCTGGAATATCGGCCTGTTCCCGGATGCCGCCGAACGCGCACATCACATCGAGAATACCCTGGCCTTGTTCTTCGACGGCGAGGAAGCTCCGCCACCGCCGGGTGTCCGGCAGGGGTATGGAGAAGAGCTGCACATGCTGGCCGACCTCAAGCGCGACCTGTTCCCGTGGCGGTTCGAGAACGTCATGGAGGCCGGCCTCAAGCGGACGCCGCGCGGCGACGTTCTCGTCGTGGACAACGGCAAGGCGGTCGAGCGCATCGACCTGTCCCGGCCCCCTCCCATCGAAGGGCTGCCCATCATCGCCAAGGCGCTAGTGCAGATGCACGGGGACACGCAGGCGCAGCGGCGAACGCTGGAGGAGGCCCGCGCCACGCCGGGGCTGGTCGAGCATGTGGCGACCCCGGACATGGTGACGCTGTACTGCGCGCAGCGGGCCGACCTGCGGGGATACCACCGCATGTTGACGGCCTGGCGCGAGGAGGCGTCCATGCCGGAGATGAAGGCAGGGATCGACCGGTTCCTCCAGGCGGTCAACGAGATCGAGGACGACAGCAAGGCCGTGCTGGATATCCTCGTTGCGGCACTCGACGCCGCTTTCCGCAGGTGAGCCGCGGCGGGGCGAGCCATGCCGGCCCATGCAGATGCCGCCCCGCTCCCGACCCCCCCCTTGTTCCTCTTGCCCTCCCAGGACCCGTTGAGCCAGCGCGGCGGGCGTGCTGACGCCGGTGCTCAGCCGGCTTGCATGGCGGCACCCCGTTGGGCGGCCAGCTCGCGGTCACGCGGCAGGGCCGGCGGCAGCACCCGCCACAGCAGGCGCTGCCACGGCGCTGCCCGGCGCACGAAATGCGACAGCGCCGTCCCCCCGTCCCGCCACACCCAGTATGCGGCCTCGTTGCTGGCCATGTAGGCCCGCGCCTCGACGGGGGTCAGGAACAGCACGCCTTGCGCGCGCAGCCGGCGGACCACGGTCCGCAGCCAGGCGTGCTGCCACAGCATGTCGCGGTCCGGTTCGATGGCGATGCCGCGCAGGTCGCCGTAGTCGGCCGCGATCCAGCCGTCCGGCTCGTGCTGGCCCCAGTAGCCGGTGACGGTGGCCTCGCAGCCGGAGCCATGGCGCGACGGCAGGAAGGTCAGCGACGTCGCCGGCGGGGTGCGCGGCCGGACCACGCCGGCATCCAGTCCTGCCGTGTCAAGCAGCTCGTCCGAGTTGACCAGCAAGTCCAACTCCTCGAAGCGGGGCAGGATGGCCCGGTCCACCCCGTTCCAGCAGCGGCGTAGGTCGTCGAGGGCGCCAGGGCCGGGGTAGGTGTCGGCCCGCATCATCGCCAGCAGCTTGTACGCTGCTTCCCGTGACTGGCCTTCGGGCGACGCCCAGGAGGTGTCGGCGCCCAGCTTTACTGTGCAGGACCAGCGCAGCAGGTCTTGCGCCAGGCCGTCGAACCGCGCCCGGAAGCGCGGGCGTGCCGCGTCCGGGTCGAAGCCCAGGGTTTCGCATAGGTCGAGGAACCCTGGCGAACCCCAATGGTAGGTGACCAGGCCGTCCAGGCGCTTGAGCACCGGATGCACCCGGTCGAGTTCTCGCAGCTCCGTCCGGTCCGTCAGCGCCTGCCGGTAGAAGACGGGGTTGCTGCATTGGGACATGAGCTTCAGGCCCACGGCCTTGCGCTGGCCGTCGCAGTCCAGCTCGAAGACGGCCATGGGGCTGGCATGTTCCAGGAAGGAGGCCAGCACGGGCGCGGCGGCCCGGCTGGACAGGCTGTCCATGAAGGCGTCGGCGCTGACCAGGGCCTTGCCGGGTTCGTGGCGGGTGACTTGCCAGCCGCTGCAATCGTCCGGCCAGGTTGCGACGAAACGGGTGCCGAGCGGGTTGGGGATGGGGGTGTTTGGCTTCAGGTTCATGGGGCCGCCTTGAGCTGCGAACGTTCATCAGCATCTTACGACAGGTGCTTGCGAACGGGG
>JAABUJ010005450.1_pt1 | contig 12722 bp, 9 predicted proteins | sample 5559131 | NCBI WGS metagenome assembly JAABUJ01 (sample SAMN10711875, study PRJNA513366) | rock metagenome | isolation source: Antarctica rocks | place: Antarctica: Victoria Land, Mt New Zealand nord | collected 2016-01-07
CGCCGTGTTGATGATCTCCTGCACGCTCTCGCCACAGGTTTCGGCGACGGCCGCCGACGCCGCGCGCGCCGGGAGCGGCGTCATGGCGGCTAGCGCCACTCCCGCCCCCACCCCGGTCGCCGTCGACAGAAACCCCCGACGCCCCGTTACACCGCGGCCCTGTATCTGATCACGTCCGTTCATAGGTATATCCTCCGCAATTAAATGAATGAGCGCACGAGACGTGTGCCATACGCGCCGACGATGCGCGCGACCTGCGCGGCGGTCGGTACGGGGATCGCGCGCGTGGCCCCGCCCCTGAATCCCTGGCCCGTGATGAAGGGATGCAATGCCGATCCGACGTCGCTCACGCACGCATAGGGGACCCTTTCCAGCGTGACATCGTTGGCCGGAGTCACCCCCGCGATAGCGCGGGCCAGCGCGCGGTGCTCGGCCTCCACGCCCATGATCCTGGCCATGGTCCCTGCCAACGGGCCATGGCCCATTTGCAAGAACTGGCTAACCGCCACCGCGTACGCGTCGACGAACGCTGTCTCGAGCGTCTCCAAAACTCCCAGCAGGCTCTCCGGCTCCGCTGGTGTTCCCAACCGCGTAAACGCCGCCGCCGGAAAGTAGAATTGTTCGACGGACGACCGCGCGCCCACCTCGCCGAGTAGCGCCGCGTGCTTCGTTTCGGCGTCCAACGCGGCCTGCAGGTAGCGAACGTGGTGGAAATTCCCGCTCGGGTATCGTCTAAAAGCGTTTGGATCGATGTAGCGGCCGCCCAGGCGGTGGTCACGCATCACGGCCGGTGTGGTGAGCGCCGTATAGTAGAGGGTCGCCGCGAGCCGTTCGGCCGTCAGCGCCGTGTCGATGATGGTGGGCAAGGTGTCGGTGCAATTGCCTGGCACGATGTCGGCCGCAGCGGCGGATTCGGAGGCGGCGCCGGCGAGCGCCAGACCTATGCCCGTGACTGCTGCCTTTTTGACGAAGTCCGCGCGGCGCGTGCGCTGCTGTGTGGTCGATGTCATCGTAGAACTCCTTACCTTCTAACCGCTATCACGAGCGCGCGTGACACAGACGCGCCGCCCTGCCCGGCGCTACCCTGCACCACGACGCGCGCCTTGACCTCACCACGAGACCGTGTGAGATTTCGCGGCGGCGGCACGGTGAGCATGAGGCGTCCGTGGTCGTCCGTCGTGTCATAGAAAGACGTCGAAGGCTGCCCTGGGAAGGTAACGGTGACGCGCACGAGGGCGTTCGGGGCGTAAGAGATCGCGATTTGCGCGCCATTACTAACCTTCGAACTCGCGACACCCGCATTGACCCGCAGCTCCGGTCCACGAGACGCGCTTTCCTGACCACGCGACAGCTGCAGCCCCGCGCCCAGCAGGCCGTACTCGATATGCTCCGTCCTATTCCACATGAATGTGCGTTGCGGCACGAGTACATGTCCTGTCGTGATGCGCAGGCCCGCGTCCTGAGCCTTCGAGCCCCACGCGGCGAGCGCGAGCTCAAGATTGCTGTTCGCGGGAATGCGTACCCGCACATGGCGCGCGGGAGCAGTTCCCACCGTGTCAAGCGTGGCCGTGATGGCCGCGGCGCCGGGATTAAATAGCGTCAGGTGTACGTCGCTCGTCGAGCGCGGCAAGGCCGCGAAGCGCCATGTAGCCGCGGGCGTGGGAGGCGCGAGGAGAGGGCCGATCAGGGTAGTACGTTCGCCAGGCCTCCCAAACGCGGGCGCATAGGGCGCGCGTGTCGTCGGCGCGATGTGCGTCAGCGCACGCAACTCCTGGATAGTCTCGGGGTGGACCCACGTAGTCGCCGGCGCCTGGTGAGCAACCGTATACAGCACGAGTTGGACGTTACGATAGCTGCGCGCATAATGCGGGTCGTTGCGCGCATAGGGTCCGCCGTAGATGACCGTGTGCCCTGCGGTGTGCGTGGCGATGTATTCAGGAATGGACGCTTTCTTGTCGTAGTTGCTCTCCAGGTAGTACACCACCCAGAGGCGCTTGTATCCAGCCACCATACTCCGCACGTAGTCCGGCACGGCTGTCATCCGCGTCGAGGATGCCGTCCCGGTGACGCCTACGGGCGGGAGTGGATAAACGGGCGCGTTGATGTGCGAGTAGTACGAGTAAGCATCCTGATTGAAGAAGGAGTCGAGGGCGATAGCGTCGCCCGGCCGCACATGCGTCTGCACATATGAAACGACACTACGGTAGTCCTCTACGTTCGGGTTAGCGGCGCTCGTTTCGGCGACCCCCAGCGACAGTAGGAGCGTCGCGATGGTGAGCGCCACGACGACGAGTCGGGGCAGGCCGCGCCGCAGTCGTGCGAAAGCCACAGCCAGCAAAATATAGAGCGCGGGCGTGGCGACGACCAGGTAGCGCTCGGCAATGAAAGGGCGGATCGTGAGCGAAACGAGGTATGGTATAGCGACGGGCACGAGGAAAAGCAACCATGTCAGCGAGCCACGCCGCGTCATCCGACCGGCGAAAATGGTGAGGCTCAACGCGACCAGGAGCAGCAGTGGCCACGCTGCGAGCAATTGTGAGGTGAGTGGGGTGGAGAGGTAGCCGAACAGAAAGCCGGTCAAGATGATCAGGGGCGTATAGAGGTTTGGTTTCTGCAGGCTGGGGTCGCTCCCACCCGAGGGCGTGTGCAGCACGAAGAGCGCCCACGGCAGGAAAACCAGTGCGGCTAGCGCCATCGTCGTAACCCACGCGAGCAACTGCCGCCATGTATAGTGCCGCCAGTGCAGCACGACGAAGATACCTTGCGCGAAGAGCACGAAGATGGCGAAATATTGCATGTAGAGCGCGATCACGGACCCGGCGAAAAGGATCGGCCAGCCCCACCAGCGGCGATGCTCCAGGGCCTGTACCAGACCGTACGTGCTGACGATACAAAAGAGCAACAGAAAGGGGTACATGCGCGCTTCCTGAGCATGCCAGATCCACAGGGGCGAGAAAGCCCCCAGCAGCGCGGCGAAGAGTCCGACGGTGCGTCCGTAGAGGCTCGCTCCGAGCAGGTAGAGAGCGGGCACAGCCAGGAGGCCGGCGATCTCGCTGGGCAGGCGCAACAGGGCGACATCGGTCCCGAAGGCCTGCATCCAGAAATGGAGCAGCAGAAGGTAACCGGGTGGATGCACATCGGAAGCCGTGGCCTGGAACAGCGACGGGGCGTAGAGCGTCTTACCGTGATAGATGGGTTTGAGCGGCCAGGCGGACCAGCGTATGCTGAACGACTCGTCGATGCGCAGGCTCTGTGCGCCGCTACGCCATAGGCGCAGGAAGGCCGCCGCCGCTGTGATCACGGTCAGCAGCAGCACCGTGACGCCTCTGGACGGAGCCAGGGCCGCTGGTGGCGTCTGTTGGCGTGACGATCCGACCCACTCGGGAAGCAGGTAAGGCGGCGGCGATGAGGGGGACGGACGTGCTTGCGGGGATATGGCCATAATTTAGGATGTCCTCTGCTTGTCTAGTGGGTGGAACGTCACGCCGAGACCTTCTCGGCTATTTCATCAGGGGCCACGCCGGCGACGTCCGCCTTAGCACGCGCCAGTACGTTCGTGCGTTGCGGCGCAGCGGCGCGAATGATCGCCGAGAGCATGACCACGTTAAAGAGCGCCCAGCACGCGTTGGTGATCGTGGCCGGGCCGGCGTAGTGCGCGAACCCGACCAAGATGGAGAGCGCCGAGATCGCGGCCACGGTCAGCTGCGGGACGACGAGGTGGTAGAAACTCTGCGCACGTCCTTCCTTGGGCGTGACCGTGAAGCCGGCCTTGCGCCCGCTCACCACCGAATAGAACGCGCCCGTAAACACGGGAAAAAGCCCGTAGGAGAGTTGGATGGCGCGGAAGCGCAACCGTCCCTCGGCCGAGCGCGCCAGGATGAAGATCGTGGTGAAGATGTACGGCAGGAAGTGCGCGATGAAGTCGGTCGACAAGGCGCTCACCGTCTGGATGCCGAACAGCAAGTAGAGGCATGGTAGCGCCATGTACAGGATGGTGGTGAGACCCGTGAGGTAATACATGGCGGACCAGGCGTACTGGAAACGCAGCCTCAAGGGCATCCGCCGTCGCCATACCCGCGCGCGCAACAGCATCTCGATATTGCCGCGCGCCCAACGGCGCTGCTGTGAGACGTAGGCGCCCAGATCCTCGGGAGCCAGGCCATCGGCCAGGCGTTCACCCACGTAGCGCGAGGTCCAGTCGTGCTCATGCAGGTCAAGTGAGGTAACAGCGTCCTCGGTGATAGAGTCCTCGCGGAAGCCCCCCACCTCTTCGACGGCGGCGCGCCGCATCACCATATTGGTGCCGCAGCAGAAGACCGCTCCGAGGCCGTCCTTCCCTTTGCAGATGGGGCCGAAGAACAACTCTTGCTGGTCCATGGCGCCCTCCGTAACGTAGTTGAGGCCCCTGTTGGCGTAGTACTGGGGAGCCTGTGCGAAACCTACGTGAGCGTCGGCCAGAAAAGGCATCATACGGTCGAGGAAGTGGGGCTGCGGCACATGGTCGGCGTCGAAGACGGCGAAGAACTCCGCGTCGGTCACCGTGAGCGCATGGTTGATGTTGCCGGCCTTGGCGCCGCGGTTGTTCGATCGCGTGATCCAGCGCGCGCCGTGCCGCGCGGCCACAGCGCCCATATCGGGACGGTTACCATCGTCAAGCAGGTAGGTGCGGTGGGGATATGGCATGGCTACGGCCGCGCGCACGGTCTCCTCGACGACCTCAACCGACTCATTGTAGGTCGCGATGAAGACGTCGACCCGTCCCTCGACCCGCGCGCGCTTGCGCTCCGGGGCGCGTTCGTGCCAGATGGTATACCAGTAGCCGAGGACCTGCGCGACGTTAAAACACTCGGCCAGTACAAGCAGCGTGTAGAGCACGCCGTTGGCCGCGTTGCTGGGGCGGAACAGCCAATCCAGCCACCAGATCAGGCCCAGCACGTTGAAAGCGATGAGCGCACGCACGGCGCGCCGGCGGCACTTCCAGTCCGCCTGGCCCTGCGTAAACATCCGTTGGTCGTCGGAGTGGCGCTCCGCCGCGATCGACGCCTCCGTGCGCGTGGCGTCGCGCGGCGTCGCCGCGGGCGTGATCGGCTCACGCAGCCAGCGCACCGGCGTGGCCAGGGGCAGGGGATGCAGGTCGACGGTGACAGCGCTGCTCTGCCCCTGCGTAGCCAGCGCCTCCGATGTCGCGGTCGCCAGCCGGTTGGCTACATGCCCCGCTTCTTGCGCCGTGACACCGAAGGCGGTCACGAGGGCCGTGCCGGGGCGCTGCTCAACCACAACGGTGTCGGCGGCGCGACGAGCCGTTTCGATGGCGCGACCCAGGGGCAGGTCATCGCGGCCGCTCGTCTGGTGGACCGTGATCAGAGAGACAGTACGGTCATGCGCGCCCGGCGCCAGCGTGCGCGCCGCGTCGAGCCGCCCGCGTACGCCTCCGCGCATGCCGTAGATGTCACGCAACATCCGCGCTGAGTCGCGCAATGGCGACACGGTCGTGCCGGGGACATCCGCCCACGCTACGCCGATCTCGCGCGTCCGGTATCCAAGCTCTTGCGCCAGGAGTAAGACTTCGACGTCGAAGGCGAACCGATCGATCGTCAACTGGCCGAAGATATGGCGCGCGGCCGTCGTGCGGAACCCTTTGAATCCACATTGGCTATCGCGGATGCCACGGAGCGCCAGACCGTGGACCAGACGGCGGAAGACGCGCCCCATCACCCGGCGCCGTAGCGGCTGCGCGGTCACGATACGTGAGTCAGGCATGGCCCGTGAGCCAATCACGACATCGGCGTCGCCCTGCAGCAGGGGCAGGACGCGTCCGACCTCTGAGATAGGGGTCGCCAGATCGGCGTCGGAGAACAAGGTGTAGGCGCCGCGCGCCGCGAACACGCCGCGCCGGACAGCGTCGCCCTTGCCGCCGTTCCGCTCAACAGTGAGGATGCGCATGTGCGGCCACTGCTCGGCGAATACGCGCGCCGTTAACACCGTTTGATCGACGCTGCCATCGTCGACGACGAGAAGCTCTCAGGTGTAGGGCTGGCTCGCAAGGTAGGCGGTGACCCGCTCGAGCGTCGGCCCCAGGCGACGTTCTTCATTGTAGGTAGGGAGGATCACACTAAGCAGCGGTTGGCCGGCGCGCCCTTCCTCATACCGCGCCCAGTCCCCAGGCGGACCGTCTGGACGCTCGAACATGGCGTCGTTTTTATCATCTACGGACATATGCGTCGTACTCTCCTGGAGATGGAATTTTTACCTTGTACTTTATTACGCTGTACTTTTGCGATTGTCTGTCGCCGCCGGTCGGCGAACACGGTGGGCGAGGGTACGCAGAGCGGCGACGCGTGGGCGCCCGCGCGCCGCGCCATCTATCGACCCAGCGCGTGGACTTGGCGTGGCCACGCCTTGCCCCAGCGCGGCCTGACACTCCGCCAGCGCCACGGCTAGATCGCTCGCGGCGGCGTAGCGTCGCGCCGGCTCCCCCGCGAGGCAACGCATAACGACGGCGTCGAGCATCGGCTCGACGCCTGGATTGAGTGACCGCGGCGACGGCGCTTCGTCAGAGAGGCGCCGGCCGTCCGGCGTTTCAAAAGGAAGTCGTCCTGTACACGCCTGGTACAGCATTACGCCCAGCGCATAGATATCGGACGCGGGGGTCAGCTCGTCGCCCGCGCGTTGCTCGGGGCTGGCATACGACACCGGCGACATGTCAGGATCGGGGCCGGCGAGCGCGTCGACGCGCTCACGCGACATCGCCATATCAGCGACCACGGCCGCGCCATCCGCGCACAGCAGAATATTCGACGGCTTCAAATTGCGATGCAGCAACCCGACCTGGTGAATGTAGTCCAGACCCAGACACGCTTGGGTGAGGATCTCCAGCGCCTCCCGCGATACCTCGGCGCCGCGCGATGGGACGCGCGCCGGTATGTACCGCGATAAATCGCCCCAATCGAGGTAGGGGCTAACCGTGTAATAGCCCTCGTCGGCGTAGCCATAGGCCAGCATCCGCAAGACGTGGGGGTGCCGCAGCGCGCGCGCCTGCCGCGCGTTGCGGCGGAAGTTGACCACGAAGTCGATATCCTGGCGTACGCGGTGATCGTAACGCTTGACGGCGACAACGTCCCCTGTTTGCAGATCACGCGCGTGGTAGAGACTGGCGTCGACGCCGTGGCCGATTGCCTCGGCAAGCGCGTAACGGCCCCGCAGGGGCAGTCGAGTAGACGCGCTACGCATGGATCTCCTCCACGACAGCCTCTACGGCGCGCTGCTCCGTCGCTACATTGATCTCCCAGCGGTCGCTCAACACGAAAACCAGGCGGCGCAGCGCCCCGCTGGGCGTGCGATGTTCAAGCATGCCACGCGCCACGATCGGGCTCGGCGCGGCCACCTGCCCGCTGATGCTGCGTCCCCTCAGGTCGATGCACACAAGCCCCTCGTCGTCAGGCGTCCGCGCTAACCACTCTGAGCGCGGATCGAAGACCTCGAAGGCCCGCGACGGACGCCACGTTCCCACGTCGTCGGCGGCATCCTGTTCCGTGAGGTCCGGAGCCCCGTCTTCGGCAACCTGATCGAACGCGAGCAGACCTGTCATCACCCGTCCCGCCGTTCCAGGCGCATAGGGCTCTACCGCGGGCAGCAGATCCTCGAGCAGTTCGGGCTCGCTCGCGCACGCGGCGACAAGGGCTTGCGTAAGCGCCGCGTCCTCGCCAAAGCTGACCGTTTTCTCCGTGTCGCGAATGGTGAACCGTACCATTGTGCTACTCCTTTTGCTTCATACGGTAGGGTGAATCTATTTTGTCCAACCGTGGGTGAATCGATAAAGACGTATCTGCCCGAACGTTTGTGCGACGCCGCTTTGCGGCCCTTGCCGGTAGAGCCAGCCACCCGCGATCCGAGCGGGGTCGCCGGGGCCGGTGGTCGTCGTGGCCAACCAAATGGTCCGCGCCTGCCCGTCCAGCGCCGCCGTAAGATCGCGTCCCTGTTCCGCCCCCGTGAGCCGCAGCGCCCGCGCCGGCGCGTGGGGATGGGCGTTCCAGGACTGTATGAAAGCGTCCCCTCCGGACCCACGCAGCAACACGAGATCGTGGGATGCGACGTGGCGCAGCGCGACGGCGGCGGCGGCGAGCCAGGACGGCGCGTACGCGTCGTCCGTGACGGGCAGCGTGGTGAGGCGATAAATGGTCACTCCCGTGAAGGCGCGCGTCCCGGCCAGCCGCCAGCGCCCCTGCAGCAAGGAGTTCGCGGGGGCGCCGGGGTGGTTGGGGGGCGTCAGGTCTCTAGTCACGAACCACACGGTCTTGGCGCCGGCGGTCGCGCGCGACAGCGCCGCGGCCGTCGTCAGGTTGCCTGGCCGACCCGTGAGCAACCCCTCGTCAGTGGGATAGCCGCGCTGCGCGTTGTGCAGGCCGTAGCGGTTCCAATACACGTCGAAGGGCAACTGCAGGAACCCCTGGCCGAAGAGTATGACGTCTCCGGGCAGCGCGCGCGCGGCGAGATAGGAGGCCGCGCCGCGCCAGTCCTCATTGATCGTCGTGGCGTACGCGGCGTTGAGCGAGGCGGCGTCGACCGCCAGCAGCGGCGCGAGCGCCAGGACTAACCACACGAAACGATGCAACGGCCGCGCGGCCGGGCCGCGCGCGAAGAACAGGCCGCGCGCGAAGAAAATGAGTAAGCCATAGACAGACGCCATGACCGTGTGCGTGAGGAAGACGGACTGGCCCAGGCTCAGCACGAGCGCCAGGACGACGGGGGCCAGGGCGATAGACGCGACGAACAAATAGCTCCGGCGTAGCCGCGGCCGTCGATAGTCCGCCCGTAGAGCCAGGACGGCCAGGACGGCCAGGACCAGACCGGCGACGACGGCGACGGCCGGCATAGGCGTGTGCAGCGCCATAAGATCGACGAGTACCCCTCCCACCACTCCCGGCGTCGGCGTCGGAATCCAGGCAATAGACGAGAGGTTGTGCGTCTCCTGCCAGCGCAGCAGCGCGAGCGCCGGCAAGACGAGGGCCGCCAACGCGAGGACGCTGATCAGCCAGGGGCGCGCCGGCGTCCCCGTTCCGCGTCGTATAAACAGTGCGCCAGCGGTGGCGCCGGAGAGCACAAGGGCGGCGCTGTAATCAGTATAGAAGGCCAATGCGGCGCACACGACGTATCCGGCCCAGCCTGTCCGGTGGCCGCGCCGTATCGCGCGAACCAGGAACGTGAGCGCTAGCAGCGTGAACAGACCCGTCATAGCGTACATACGCGTCTCGTCGGAATACCAGCTCGCCAGTGGTGAAACAGCCAGGAGCAACGCGGCCCACACCGCGGTCGAACGGTCGAAGAGCTCCGCGGCGAGGGCGTAGATGGCCGCGACGGACGCGACGCCGCACAGCACGGAGAGCAGACGCGCCTGTTCCAGCCCGTAGCCGGTCACGGCCAACCAGGCGTGCAGCGCGAGGTAATAGAGCGGCGGGTGGATGTCGCTGCGAGCCGTGAAAGAGAGGATGAAACCGGCGTCGTGGTGGGCCACTGCCAATGAGTAGCCCTCATCCAACCAAGCGCTCTGCGCCCCGATCGTCGCCAGGCGTATAACGAGCGCTCCGAGGAGCGCCACGGCTAGGCCGATAGACACGATTGGCGGGCTGAGGGTACGCAGGCCCGCGACCGCTGGGTGCGCGCCGGACGATAATAGTCCGTGTTGTCGCTGAGATAAAACCATGGCTCACTCTCGATTATTGCTTACAGGTCGTGCATGAAGCCGCCGGCGCGCCATCGCGCCCGCTGGTCGCGCGCCCTACGGCAGCGCATGCCAGGCTGTGTCCTACTGTCCATTTCTTTCGCCGCTGGCGTCGTGCCGCGCGATGTCCGTCCACGACAGGCTTTCAACGTCGCCATTAGCATGTATATGTTTATATTTTGTATAGCACTATATCCACACCTATAGTACGCGCTACCATCGTTCGTGGATCACAGCAATATGTTCCGCCAAAACGACCGCAACACCAAAGGGGCGAAAGGTCTGGTGCGACCGCGCCGACAACGTGGATGCGCGCATATCCCAACCAAGATGGTCAACGGGGGGCCATCGCGCCAAGACCACTGGGGCTGCGCGGCGCCGACCCGCCCCTCACCCACCGCCATAGCCTACCGCGGCTACCCCCACCGTCGACCAATTGACACGACGATCGCACCCGCCCGCCCCCAGATCGCGCCCCCTGCGTCGCCCCGGACACCGCCGCATGACATCGTCGCCTCCCGCCTGTCGCGGAGGTCAGGTGGTCCTATCGCCGGCGTCGGGCCGAACCTAGCCGGCGTCCCCGGACGCCGGCGACGCCCACCGCCAGCAGGGCGACGGCCAGCGCGACCCGTGTGCGTCGGGGTAGGGGCGTCGCCCGCAGGGTCAGCGGAGCCAGAAGCGGCCGGAGTTGATAGCCGAGCCAGGCCCCGCTGCCGGTTCCGGGGCCGGCCGTCTCGATGTCGATGAGGCTCTGGGGGAGGCCGCGCCGCAGCCCTTTCCACCCGTCCGTCATGGCTGCGAGCATATGCATCGTGCGGTCGAGGCCACCCGTGGTCACGCCGCGCCCGCCTTGTTCCACCAACGCCGCGATGGCGGTGTGCAGCGTAGGGACGTGCGTCCACATGTTGTAGTAGGCAACGCGCCCGTCGGCGTCGATGAGATACGTCGGATCGGCCATGCCGCCGTACACTTGATGGGCTGTGCCCTGGAGGTCGTCCACCAGCACCGTCCAGGGGATGCCCTCATCCCGCACGTACCTCTCGGCGTCCCCCATCTTCTGCGCGAACGTTTGGTAGGGCGGCGCCGCGGGGCCGGGATGCGCCTGTCGGATGGCCACATCCACAAAGGTCACCTGATCGCCCCAGCGCTCATATAGTTTCTTGAGCGGCTCGACCGAGCCGGTGGTGATTGGTCAGGTATAGGAGCCGAAGTGCAGTAGTGTGGGTGTGCCGCGCAGGGCGCTCAAGCGCACCACGCCGCCGCCCACGCGCGGCAGTTCGATGTCGGGGGCCCTATCGCCGGGCGAAATACCACGCGCCGTGGCCGTCCCCTGTGCATCGAGCAGGTAGTGCTTGGTGCGGAAGTGCGCGTAGTTGTAGTCATCGAGGTCCAGTTTCGTGTCCAGGGTGGCGAACTGTTGTACTGCATCGGGGGGTACCATCGTCTCTCCTCCTCTTGGTTGTTGGGCCTCACCTAAGCGAGGCCGCGCTTGGGGTACCGCGCGTCACGCTCCGCGACCGGCGCGACGCGAAAACCGTGCGCACGCTCCCGAGGATGCCCATCCGCTGATCGTAGGAGCCGTGGAGAGGAGGTGTCTTCCTCCCACGGCTCAGGCGCGTGACTCCTGCCGTCGTCACCGCCGGACATCACACCTCGTGTGGACGTCATCTCACCTCCCCGCACTCGGCGCCCGGAAGGGCGCTTGACCACGATTTCCTGTGGTTGTACCGGATGCGCACGGCCAAAACAGCCGCGTGATCGTCCATGTGCCGCAGCGATAGGGCGCGTGGCTCCTATCCGTACGCGCACTATGAGGCGCGCGGGCGTGGCCGCCGTGGCGCCACGGGCCGCGGCCCCAAGCACGCCCTGTTGAACTGGAAGGGCGTCGCCCCCGCGTTCGCCGGGGCCGCGTGAGGCTCATGGCGCGACGCCCGACGCAGGCGGCCCTACCCGCGCGAGGGCTCCCCCTCGCCGCCGGTCAGCAGATCCTTGACCTTCCCGACCGTCTGGCGGGCCATCGCCCCGCCGATCATGCTCTCGTCCGGATCCTCCGTCCCGCTCCGAGGGACAGTGAACTGCAATCGCTCGGCATACGGGGCGGAGCGGCCCATCGTGTAGCCGGCCAGATTCTCGGCGTAGGTCTTCCGCGCCTCCTCGACGCTTGTCCGCCCCGTGACGAGGTCATGCATCAGGTTGATGGTGAGCGTGTTCGCCGTCTCCGAGTCGCAGCGCGCCCCCACCTCGCCGGCGGTCCTGTCCACGAGACAGCTCCCGTCGAACGCGCCGATCGCGTCGAACATGTTGACCGGCACATGATAGTCGATGTACTGCGTGAGGAAGTCGCTGTGGGGGCTCGGGAAGTTGTGTATGACCATGTCGCTGGTCAGGATCGTCCGCTTCCATGGTCCGTTCCTGTACCAGAACAGCTTCGTCGGCGTTGCCTCGTTCGGCGCCCCATACTGCTCCACCATCTGCCGGGCGGCCATCTTCGGCGCCTCCGGCCATGTGCCGATCACGGCCTCGACCTGGGCCGGATCTACGCTATGGCCGGCGCCGTCCGCGGTCTCGTGCTCGCTGCGGGCCTTGTGTCGCGCCGCATCCGCCGTCGCGCTGGCGAGTCCCGCCAGGCGCTCGCCTGTGTCAATGTCCTTCGGCTCGCGCTCGCGCTCGCTCATGTCTTTCACCTCCGTCTATGCGCCTGACGCTTCCATGTGGGTTTCCTACGGGTAACCATGACCGTGAATGACGCGCGGCTGCCTCGCCAGCGGGACATCCATGTGCAGGCCGAGCGATAGGGGACGCGCGGGCCGCTCGCGCCTGCTCCCGTCCGGTTGCCCGATCGCCGATCGCGCGGGCCGTGGAGCGCGCATCCGCTCCACGGCCCGCGCGTCCCCTGCCACCCTCGCTACGGGCCTGGGTTGGGGCCGACAGGGGACGTGCCCGCTCAGCGGCATGCCGCGGCCGGGCCATGCGGCGTCGTGTTCGTGACGCCGCGCGTCATGAT
>JAABUJ010005452.1_pt1 | contig 12720 bp, 12 predicted proteins | sample 5559131 | NCBI WGS metagenome assembly JAABUJ01 (sample SAMN10711875, study PRJNA513366) | rock metagenome | isolation source: Antarctica rocks | place: Antarctica: Victoria Land, Mt New Zealand nord | collected 2016-01-07
GGGCCAGACCGCCGGGGATCCCGGCCCCTGGGCCGATCAGGACCCCGAGCCCCTCAGCACTACCCTTCAACCACCAACCCACCCACAGCTCTCACAGCAGGTGGACCGATGAATGGGGTCCGACCACCGCGCCGCAGCCCGTCAAGCCCCGTGTCGGTGGGAGGCGCACTGCGCCGCTCGCAGTGAGGAGGACGATTACCTCAGTCTCGTGGCGAGCATGCGCTGCGCGCGGCCGCAACTCCAATGCCGATACACTGGACACAGAGACCACAAAACGTCACGTAGCTATGTTGAGCACATCCTGGACATTGGGGCCTCATGCGGGTAGCCTTGCCCCGTTAGTTTCTGCGAAGGAGAGTTCCCATGGCGGTTACAGCGCCGAGCAAACCCAATGTCCTGCGTCGGGCCGAGGCGGCGAAGCGGCTCGGCGTTCACCCCAACACGCTGGCCGGTTGGGTCAAGCGTGGTTGGCTGACGGGAGTGACGATGCCGGGCGGAGAGGTGCGCTTCCGAGAAGAGGAAGTCGACGCGCTGCGTGAGCGCATCTACGCCCAGTAGTACAGCCATCCGGGCGCTCGCCTAGCTTGAAGGGCTCCGCTCAGCGGAGATCTCTTCATGTCCGAGCACGAAAACGACGGCTTCTATTGGGAACCTGAGCCGGAGGATAATCTGCGCCAGGGTGATCTCTTGTTTAACGTCCCGATCGCATTGATGCCCCAGCACCCGCGCTTCGTGCTCGGCACGAGCGATCAGGTCCAGACCCAGACCTACGACGACTACCCCGAGAACGCGCCCTCGCAGGAGATCGTTGTCGAGGCCGTCTTCGCTGCCTTGGGGATGGTCGTCACTCCGACCTGCCACGTCTCCGAAAGCGAAAAGGACGAGGACATAGTCGCCGTGGTGCCGGTCCAGCCGCTGAACCTCGTCATCCCCGAGCTCACCAAAGCCCGCAATGTGCTGGCCGGCAAGAACGTGCCGCTACACCTGTTCGCGCTGCCCAGCAGCCACCTGGGTGGCGGGATCCTCGGGTTCAACGGTGTGGCGCTACTTGATCGGCCGGCGTCCATGCTCAAGGACAACCTGCGCGAGCACCGGCGCATTGGCTTGCACGTCGAGTCGCGTATCGAGCTTCGCAAGGCCATGGCGCGCTTCTGGGCACGGGGCAGCGCCAACGAGAGCATCGACCGCTCAATGCGCGCGCAGATCGAGAGCCGGCCGCTTGAGGACCTGGAGTAGGAGCTCGGCGGCTTCTGATGGCATGCTGTGACCTACGGGTAGTAGCTGCCATGCGTCTCCAAATCACAGGCCAGCCCGCATTCTCACCCGCAGGCGACCCCTTAGGAGTCGGCTGAAACCTTGTCCCGAGCTTTGTCCCGAACTCCGCAAATATGACCCCATCTCAGCGCATCTGAGCGCACCTCAGAGACCGCAGATAAGCCAAAAAGCCCTGCAAATAGACGACTCGTAATGAAGGGGTCCGGGGTTCGAGTCCCCGCGTCGGCTTCCAAAGGCCCGCAAAATAGGCAGTTGGGCTACCAACTCCTTTGTCTGTCCATGTGGGGGTCCGGCGACGTGCTCAGCCCCGCCAACGGCGTTGCCGGGGTCGTGTAGCGACTCTGCGAGGGCAGGAGGGGTCGTCCTCGTGTTCGCCTCACGCGCCTCCACCATGGTCTCTGCTCGGCTAGCCGTAGCCGTAGCCGTAGCCGTAGCCGTAGCCGGTCAGTCAGCGGACACTTCGACGGCGCAGCGCCATCGCGATTCGGGCACGGTCCCGAAGCGCCGGGCGTATGGAGAGCCAACGTACACCGCAGTGTTGACACGCTCGATTTGGGCTAAGCGGCGCCATGACGCATCCGCCAAGCTCGACCATACCTGCGAGCGCGACCTCCTGAAGAACTGGGCTCGGGTCACAGGCATTGAAGCCTCCTATCTGGTCGGTCCGCCGTGTAGACGAGCCGGATGGACGTACCCAACGGGTGTTGGGTATTTGCGAACGAGATGCGAGTGGGGAATGGGTCGGGAGCATCGGGCTCACCGGACGCCGGCGGTCTCGGTTGCCGCCGCAGCGGGCACGGGGGTCGCGGTGGGGGCAGCCGACGGTGACGCGGTGCTGCGTAGCGCTTGGAAGCGCTTTAGCCGCAGCGAGTTGGAGACCACGAACACGCTTGAGAAGGCCATCGCGGTGCCAGCGAACAGTGGGTTCAGGAACCCAGCCATCGCGACGGGGACGAGCACGACGTTGTAGGCAAACGCCCAGAACAGGTTGCCCTTGATCGTCCGAAGCGTGCGGCGGGAGAGGCGGATCGCGTCGGCGGCGGCGCGCAGGTCGCCGGAGATCAGCGTCAGGTCGGACGCTTCGATCGCGACGTCGGTCCCGGTTCCGATCGCTAGCCCGAGGTCTGATTGGGCGAGGGCGGGGGCGTCGTTGACGCCGTCGCCGACCATCGCCACGACGCGGCCTTGGGCTTGTAGGCGGCGGATGACGTCGGCTTTCTCGGCGGGGAGGACCTCGGCGATCACCTCATCGATCCCGACCTCGGCGGCCACCGCCTGAGCGGTCGCCTGGTTGTCGCCGGTGAGCAGCACCGGGCGCAGCCCGAGCGCCTTTAGCCGGGTGATGGCTTCGGCGCTGGTCGGCTTGATCGTGTCCGCGATCGTGAATAGCGCCTGGGCTTGTCCGTCCCAGCCGGCGGCGATCGCCGTCCTGCCGTCGTGCTGGGCGGCCCGGCGGGCCAGCTCGAGCTCTGGCGGAAGGGGCATGCCGTGGTCGGCGAGCAGCGAAGGGCGGCCGACAACCAGCGCGTGGCCGTCGACGATGCCTTGCACGCCGAGGCCTTCGCGGTTGGCAAAGCCTTCTACCGCCGGCAGCGCGCCGAGTTGGGTCCGGGCAGCCTTGGCGATCGCTTGGGCGATCGGGTGCTCGGAGGCGTCCTCGAGCGCGCCGACATATCGCAGCGCTTCTATGGGGTTGGTGCCCGCCGCGACCGCGACGTTGACCAGGCTCATTTGACCGGCGGTGACGGTGCCGGTCTTGTCGAGCACGATCGTGTCGACACGGTGGGTGGACTCGAGGACTTCGGGGCCCTTGATCAGCAGGCCCAGCTGTGCGCCGCGGCCGGTGCCGACCAGCAAGGCGGTCGGGGTCGCCAGTCCGAGCGCGCACGGGCAGGCGATGATCAGCACCGCCACAGCGGCGCTGAACGCGAACGCGGTGCTCGTGCCCGCGCCGAGCCAGAACCCGAGCGTGGCGGCGGCGAGCACGGGGATGATCGGCACGAAGATCCCCGAGATCCGGTCGGCGAGGCGTTGCACGGGTGCCTTGCCGGTCTGGGCGTCCTCGACCAGGCGGGCGATCTGCGCCAGGGCGGTGTCGTTGCCGACCTTGGTGGCGCGGATGACTAGGCGGCCGCCGGCGTTGACCGAGGCGCCTACGATCTCATCGCCGGGCTGTTTTTCGACCGGCACCGACTCGCCTGTCAGCAAAGACTGATCGACGGCGGAAGATCCTTCTTCGACGATCCCGTCGGTGGCGATCTTCTCGCCCGGGCGTACAACGAACCGCTGACCGACTTGCAACTGCTCGATCGGGATGCGCCGTTCGCTGCCGTCCTCGGCCAGGACGGCGACGTCCTTGGCGCCCAGCTCGAGTAGCGCCTTGAGGGCGGCGCCGGCGCGGCGTTTGGCTCGCGCCTCGAAATAGCGGCCGGCCAGAATCAAGGTTGTGACGACGCCGGCGGCCTCGAGGTAGATGTGATCGGTCGCGGCGCCGCGGCTCATGACCAGGTCAAAGCCCATGTGCATGCCGGGCGTCCCGGCGCCCAGGAAGAACAGCGCGACGACCGACCAGCCCCAAGCGGCCAGCGTGCCGACCGAGATCAGAGTGTCCATCGTGGCGGTGGCGTGCTTGAGGTTCTGCCACGCGGTCTGGTGAAATGGCCAGCCGGCCCAGAACACCACCGGCGTCGCCAGCTCGAAGGCCAGCCACTGCCAGTTTCGAAACTGCAACGGCGAGACCATCGAGATCAGCAGCAGCGGGATCGACAGCGCAGTGGCGCCGATCAAGCGTTGGCGCAGCTTGCGTGTGGGGTCGGTCTCGGCCACCTCGTCCGCGCTTGCGTCGCCGGGTGGACGGGGGAGCTTGGCGGTGTAGCCGGCGGCCTTGACCGCGCTCAGAAGATCCTCAGCGGACGCCTGAGCGGGGTCGAACTGCACGGCGGCCTTCTCGGTGGCGTAGTTGACCGCGGCGGTGACGCCGTCGAGCTTGTTGAGCTTGCGCTCGATCCGGTTCGCGCACGACGAGCACGTCATGCCCTCTACGGGCAGCTCGAGGCGCTCGGGGGTGACCTCGACGCTCATCGTGAGACCTCCAGGGTGTAGGCGGCGGTGTGGACCTGGCCGGCGGTCTTGAATTGCAAGAACAGGCGGTAGGCGCCCGGGGATGGGAACACGGCGTGAAAGACGATCTGACCGGTCTGAGCGTGGGTGTCCATCGGGTGGACGTGCAGGTAGGCGAGATCGCCCTGGCGCAGCGCGACCAGATGCCCGCGGGCGCCGAGATACGGCTCAAGCGCGGTGACCGGGCGCCCATCCCGGGTCACCTGGAAGGTCAGCTGGCTCTCCGCGGCGCTGCTCACGCTCGCCGACGCCAGCGCGACTTGGTAGCCGTCGGCTTGCGCGCTGGGCGCCGGTGCCGGCAGTGGTTGGGGCACAAAGTCGCCGGGGACGAACACGTCGGCGGCGAGCACGTGGCGCTGGCAGGCGATCTGAAAGTCGGTGTAGACGCGATACACGCCCGGTTCGGTCAGGGTCAGCGGCGTTGACCAGTTGCCCGAGGCGTCGTGGGTCGGGTGCAGGTGCTGGTAGTCGCGCAGGTCACGGCGGACCACGATCAGATGCAGCAGTCGCTGGGAGTCAAGTTGATAGCCCGTACGCAGGGCATCTCCGTGAGCATCGAGGAGCCGGAACGCAAACCGGGCCGGCACGCCCGGATGCAGCGAGACCACCTCCGGCTGGAGCGTGTAGCTGCCATCAGAGACCGCCAAGCCACTCGCCGCCTGACCAGGGCCGGCGAGAGCGCCTCCCGCGCTCTCGCCGGCAGACCCGCACGAGCTGACCGGGGCGGGCGGGCTGGTCGGCCCGAGCTGCGCGCCGGCGAGCGCGGCGGCACCGAACGCGACGCCGAGCACGACCGCGAAGGCTATGAGCTTTCTGGGAACGCTCATGGTTGGTCTCTGGGTTCCGTTGCTCGTGGTGGGGAAGGCCGTCGGCGCTAGGCCGCGAGCTCGTAGCCGGCGGCCTCGACGGCCTGGCGGATGGCCTCGTCATCGATCGACTCGCCGCGAACGACCAGCCGTCCGGTGCTGCGATCGGCCTTGACGGAGTCGATCCCGGCAAGCTCCTGCACCTCTTCGCGGACCGACAGCTCGCAATGCCCGCAGGTCATGCCCTGCACGGTGTAGGTCTTCTCGCTCGTCATGTCGTTTGGACCACTCCTCGTCTGGTACGGGTGGAGGGTAGGGGTTTGACTGTAGCAGAACCCCTCGGGGGTAGGGGTGAGGCAGCGACCAGCGGGGCTGCCGCGGCCTCTTCGGTTTGCGACCGCAGCGCAGGTCAGCGCGGCGAACACGGGGCTGTCGGCCTGTTGCTCGGGGTGCCACTGGACGCCGAGGAAGAACCCCCCGCACCGCGCCTCGATCGCCACGGGTAGCTCGTCGACCGTCCAGCCGCTGGTTCTCAGCGCTGCGGGCACGTGCTCCACTCCCTGGTGGTGTCGGGGGACTGCGGCGTGCAGAAGGATGGTGGCGTTGGCCTGCGCGACGAGCGAGCCGTCGGCGAGCCGCACATCGTGCTCGGCGTCCAGCGGGTGGCTGTCGGGCTCGCTGCGGTGGCGCTGGTGGCCGACCACGTCGGGGAGGTGCTGATGAAGCGTGCCACCCAAGGCGATGTTCATCAGCTGCATGCCCCGGCAGATGCCCAGCACCGGCAGCCGGCGCGGCCACGCCGCGCCGATCAGTGACCAGCATGATCGCCGTCCATGTCGCCTTTGGACTTCTCATCTTGCCGTGGTCATCCCCGCCGTGCTGGCCTTCCTGCGATCGCCCTCTGGCTACCGGCACTCGCCGGAGGGCTCGCCTCGCCGGGCTGCGGCGCACCACCGGGCCTGGGCGGCAGCAGACGCGCCATGCGACTTGCACCCGCGCCCGCACGCCGTGCGCTGATCGTCGCTCGGCTCTGTGCGCCGTGACCTCACCGGCACGCCGTGACAAGGAGACGCTGAGCTCCCGTTGGTCGTCAGACAGTCGGCGCGGCGAAGGCCCGCCGGGAACCCTACGGGGGTAGTGGTATCATGCGAGCCAATGCCATCTACTACGACTTCCCCCCCGAGAACCCAGGCCTCAGCGCCGACGCGCGGCTACACCGCCACTAAGGACCAGCTCACCGAGCGGCTGCTGCGCATCGAGGGTCAGGTGCGCGGAATCCAGCGCATGGTCGATGATGACCGCTACTGCATCGACATCCTCACCCAGATCTCCGCGATCCAAGCCGCCCTTGACAAGGTGGCACTCGGTCTGCTCGACGACCACGCACGCACCTGCGTTCTCGGCGCCGACGACGAAGAGCTCAAGGCCGACCGCACCGGAGAGCTGATGGCCGCGGTCGGACGGCTCATGCGCCGCGGTTGAGCCCGCGCCGCCAGTGACCCGTCACTGAGAGCCGCAGCCACGGCGCGATCCCGGACCCAGATCTTATGACTCCCCAAGACCAAGCCCAACACTCGCCCACCGGGCTCGATCCGGCGCTGCGCTGCGGCGCTGGACCGGTAGCCCGCTACCGCTACGTCTTGCGCGCACTGCTCGTCTGGGCTCGCGGCCTTGGGCGGTAGCCCCGGTTTCGGAGGGCCAGGACGGCTCTCGGGTGACACAAGCCCCTCGCCATGATCCCGCAGAGACCGAACGAGCGCGAGATGGACAGCGAGGATCTTGCCGCCCCGAGCGAGGGGTTCGTGCTGACGCACTTCTTGACCGTGAGTGACGTCGGACGCTCCCGGCGCTTCTATGCCGAGGTGCTCGGCGGCACAGTCACGCGCGACGAGGATCCGGGGATGGTCAAGCTCGCTAACAGCTGGATCATCATGAACCCTGGCGGGGGCCCCACCGACGACAAGCCCGACGTCACGCTGCGCCCGCCAAGCGATCCCCACGATGCGTCGAGCTTCATGAACATCCGTGTCGCAGATATCCAGGCCTGCTATGAGGACTGGAGCGCCCGGGGAGCTCAGTTTCTCACCCCGCCGATCGACCGCGGAGATGAGCTTCGCTGCTACATGCGCGACCCCGACGGCTACCTGATCGAGGTTGGCCAATCCACCGGCCTGCTTCAAGGCCTTCTGACGGAGTCAACGAGCTGATGTCCGCCACTTATCGGTGTCCGCCGGCGAGTCGGCGGGCGGCTGGACTGGCGCGCAGACGCAGCATGGCGACGGTTCCCAGCAAGGGGCCGATGGCGAGCGGGAGCAGCGCGAAGCGCCAGCCGACGGCGCCAACGGCGATCGGCACGAGTCGGATGCTCGCTACGGTGAGCGCGAACCCGAGCGCGAGCTGTAGGGCCAGTATCGAGCCGGCGTAGCGCGGCTCGGCGAGCTCGGTTACCGCGGCTGAGAACTGCGCCGAGTCGGCGATCACCGCCGCCCCCCACACCAGGAGCACGACGACGAGCACCGCGGGGGAGGCAGCGAACGCCAGTGGGCTGGCCAGGCAGCAGGCGGCGCTCGCGAGCATCGCGGCGCTGGTCGTTGTGGTGCGACCGATGCGGTCAGCCAGGCGCCCGGCGGCGACCGCGCCTGCGAGGCCGGCCACCCCGATCGCAGAGGGCCTGAGCCCGCAGATCCCCGTCAAGGGGCCGTTAGGCCTGCTGCCCGGGCGTATCCTGGTGGCCGATGGTCGCCCCGAAGCCAAGGGCGTGCTGCGTGTGCGCGCGCTTGACCGCCAAACGGGCAGGCTGATCGACTCGTTTCAGCCGCCCGACCTCGCGAGAAACAAACGGTTCTTCCTCGCCGGCAACGCGCTCTTCCCCGCCGGCAACGGGTTCTGCGCCCTGGCCTACCGGACTGTGCGCTGCTACAACCCCAGCAGCGGGCTCTTTCGCCTCGTCGCGCGCACGAGGGGGGTTAGGAGGGAGCGGCCGGATTTTGTCCCCCCCGCCGCCCAGGAGGTCACGGCCGAGCTTGAGCGGGGAGCCGGCTTCTGCTTCTCGTCCGAAGCGGGATCATCTCGTCGAGCTGTGCGGGTGCGTCGGCGTCTCTGCCTTCGTCGGGGTCCGCGGGATGAGGACGGCAGGCGCGTTGGTCGCTAGTCCACGGCTTGCGCGCGTGTTGCGCAGGTCGAAGCGGCTCGATCGAGCGTTACCGGTGGTGGGTGACTGCGCGCAAGCTCCGAATCTCCGTACGAGCTGCGGCGTGGTCGCTCAGCGCTTTGCCGAAACAAAAACGGGCCGCTGATACAGGCACCCGCGAGCGCGAACAGACGGGGTTCGCTGAAGTGCATGAGCACGACAGCGGAGGGGCGGGTCGTGCGACGGGTGCTCGATCACCTAGCGCGATTAAGCCCGGCGACCCGAATCATGACGTCAACCGCCGGTGTCAGCGAGGCGTCCGGGTCCGCCGTGCTGATGCGGAATTAAAGGCAAGAGATCGTCGGCCGCGGCGAACTTCGCGGTCAGCAGCAGGTCGAGGTCGGCGAGCATCGTGGCCCCGGAGTTAACGGTGCCGATAAGCATCGATCACTTCAACCGCTGCACTTTATGACCCCTGCCCCGCGAGTCTCGCAGCCGTGGAGGCAATCATCGATTGGTAATCGCGTTCGCGGCGGTCTCGTGGTCGGCGAGAAGCGCTAGCGCGAGGTACAGGACGACGTCCTCGAGGATGGGCAGTTCTGTCGTGCGGCCCTGTTCGATGTAGCCGCAAACGAGGCCGTCGACGCCGGCGACCATGGCGCTGAAGATCGGCTCGGGCAGCCCAGGCAGGTTCGGGACGTCTTGGCGGGCCTGCCGGTGGAGATCTTGGAGTAGCTTCGCGTAGCGGAGGTTGATCTCGCGGCGCCGCGCGAGCGCCGTCGGTCCAGCCCCCAGGATCTCGACCATCGTCGCCCGTGCGTAGTCAGGCTCCTCGGCGAACGCGGTGAGGTAGGCGCGGATCGCACGGCGGCCACGTTCGACCCAGTCGTCCGCTTCGCCGTGGGCGGCGACGACCCGTTCGAGCAGCGCTTTGGCGCCCGCGTCGTAGGCGGCGAGAAAACATTGTTCCTTGTTCGCAAAGTGCTCGTAGAAGGTTCGGCGGGAGACGCTCGCGCGCTCTACGACGTCAGTGAGCGTGACCGCCGCGTACCCCTTGACGGCGACCGCTTCGGTGATCGCGTAGAGCAGCCGCTCCCGCTGAGAGGCGCTCACTACAGCGCGCGGTAACCCCTGCGGACCGGGCGGTAGCCCGCGTCGGCGAGGCGTGGTCGACTTAGCACGCGTGTTCGCCATAGGAACTACGTGGTACCCTAACGGTACTACATAGTTCCTCATTGGAGGTAGCTCCCGTGCAGCAGGACCCGACCGGCGGTAATCAAGCGAACCTCAACTGCGCCGGCGCGACCCAGAGCTTGGACGGAGCTCCGCCCGAGCATTTCGACGTGCTGATCGTGGGGGCGGGCTTGGCCGGCATCGCTGCGGCAAGCCACCTGCAGGCGAACCTGCCGAGAAAGTCTTACGCGATCCTCGAGGCGCGCGACGCTGTCGGCGGGACGTGGGACTTGTTCCGTTACCCGGGGATCCGGTCGGACTCGGACATGCACACTTTCAGCTACCGCTTCCGGCCCTGGCCAGAGGAGAAGTCGATCGCCGACGGCGAATCGATCCTGCGCTACATCCGCGCCGCCGCTCGCGAGCACGCGATCGACGAGCGGATTCGCTTCGGACATCGGGTGACGCGAGCGGAGTGGTCGACGGCCGCCGCCCGCTGGACGGTCTGCACCAAGCTCCATAACGGTGGCGAGACGGTCCGGTTCAGCTGCGGCTTTCTGCTGAGCTGCGCCGGTTACTACGACTACGACCAAGGGTTCTCGCCGACCTTCGAGGGAGCTGAACGCTTCAAGGGCACGGTCGTGCACCCCCAGCACTGGCCCGAGGACCTCGACTACGCCAGTCAGCGAGTGGTCGTCATCGGTAGTGGAGCGACGGCGGTGACGCTCGTGCCGTCGATGGCCCGCATAGCAGAGCACGTCACGATGCTGCAGCGCTCGCCGAGCTACATCGTCGCGCAACCAAGCCGCGACCGCCACGCGAACCGGCTGCGCCAACTACTGCCGCCCATACCCGCGGCCGCGATCACGCGGTGGAAGAACGTGCTGCGAGCACTGGGCTTCTACCAACTCAGCCGCCGGCGGCCGGAGCTCGTCAAAGCCCTGCTGCGCAAGGGGCTCGAGCAGCAACTGCCGGCGGGCTATGACATCGACACCCATTTCACTCCGAGCTACAACCCGTGGGACCAGCGCCTGACGGTAGTGCCCGACGGCGACCTCTTCGCCGCCATCCGCGAGAACCGCGCGTCGATCGTCACCGACCGCATCGAGACCTTCACGGAGTCGGGAATCAGGCTTGAATCCGGGAACGAGCTCGAAGCGGACGTGATCGTGACGGCAACCGGACTGAACCTGGTCGCCGCCGGGGGAATCGACTTCGTCATCGACGGGGAGCCCCTCGACATCGCTAAGACCGTGGCCTACAAGGCGATCATGCTCAGCGACGTGCCGAACTTCGCCTTCATCATCGGCTACTTCAACTCCTCGTGGACGCTCAAAGTCGACCTCGTCTGCGAGTACCTTTGCCGACTGCTTATCCATGTGGACGAGCACGGCTACCGCGAATGCAGGCCGAGAAGCCCCGACCCCTCCGTCGAGGAGCGCCCGTACCTCGACTTCAATGCCGGCTATGTGCTGCGCGCGACCGACCAGCTGCCCAAGCAAGGAACCAGCGGCCCGTGGCGAGTACACCAGAACTACATCAGGGACCTGGTGACCTTGCGCTATAAGCCGGTCGCCGACGACGTCCTGCAATTCACTAATAGCGATTCCGCGCTCTCAACAAGCGCCTTGAGGGTCGCGACAGGCAGGTACTAGCCAATGGCCCTTCCCCCGCCGTCGGACACCACGATCGCCCTCGTCACAGGTGGTTCGTCCGGCATCGGCGTCACCCTCGCCCGCGGGCTTGCCGCGCGCGGCCATGCCGTCTGCCTGGTCGCGAGACGCCCGCGGGAGCTCGAGGCGGCTGCGCGCGACATTGCGGCCGAGCACGACGTACGCACCGAGGCGATCAGCTGCGATCTCAGCGACGCCGGTGCTCGCGAAGCGCTTGCAAGCGATATCGACCGACTCGACCTCGACGTGCAGGTGCTCGTCAACGCCGCCGGGTTCGCCACCTATGGCCGGTTTGTGCAGGCGGATGGCGAGCGCGAGCTCCGGCTCTTGCGATTGAACGTCGAGGCGCCGCTCGATCTGATCGCGCGATTCCTGCCCGCGATGGTCGAGCGCCGCCGCGGAGCGGTTCTGAACGTCGGGTCCACCGCCGGCTTTCAACCGATTCCCGGCAACGCAAGCTACGCCGCGAGCAAGGCTTTCGTGCAGAGCCACAGCGAAGCGCTGCACGCGGAGCTCCGCGGCACGGGCGTCACCGTCACGGTCGTCAGTCCCGGCCCGGTGCGGACCGGTTTCCAGGCCGAAGCGGGGATCGAGGGCGATGAGCGCCTACCCGGCTTTCTGTGGACGAGCGTCGAGGACGTTGCCGACGATGCGCTGCGAGCCGTTGCGGAGGGACGCAGCTGCGCGGTACCGGGCCTCGCCAACCAGGTGATGGCCGCGTACTCGCGCTACGCCCCCCGGGCGCTGCTCATGCCAACGGTCGAGCGCACGTGGAGCCGGTTGCGGTAAGCAAGGAGCTGGACCGCCAGGGGGGCAAGAACCGGGCTCGATCGAGGCCGGCCGGCGGAGGGCTCGGCTGACGCGCGCAAGCCTAGCCTTCCCCTCCGAAGACGGTCGCGCGCATCGATTGATGAGTAGTGTCGGTGAACCACTGTGGACGGAAGACAGCAGGTATCTCCGCCCCTGTGTGAATAGCGAGATGGATCTGCCGACGGTCCTGATGTCGTGGTGGACCTTGTTGCTGGCATTTTCGCACTATGCCCGTTATGCGCCATCTGCTTGGGCTGGAATCTTGGCTCGGGATTCTTCTCGGTTAGCGATTCCAATCGAGCGTGCCCTCCGCTCTGTCCGGCGAAGCATGCCGAGACACGTCCATTACGCGATCACTGGGCAATGGAACGATGGGTAGTTGTCACGCCGACGCCGATGGCGGTGTTGACCGGAGCCCGTTCATCGGTCCACCTGCTGTGAGAGCTGGTGGGTGGTTGATGACTGCAGGGTAAGGATGCCGGCGTGCGCGACTGCCAGGTGGGCCTCCCGGTAGCCGCGAGCGAACACAGCTGGGGCCATCATGCCCAACGCTGAGTGCGGCCGGTGCTCGTTGTAGTCGATGCGCCAGTCTGATCTGGGCCCCGTTTTGTGGACTGGGTTTGTGAGAGCGTTGGCGGCGTGAATGCGAGGAGCTGTCATGCCGAAGTCTTTTGCGCCGGAGTTCCGTCGGCGGGTCATCGAGCTGTGTCGTGCTGGGAGCTCTCCGAGGGCC
>JAABUJ010005455.1_pt1 | contig 12710 bp, 13 predicted proteins | sample 5559131 | NCBI WGS metagenome assembly JAABUJ01 (sample SAMN10711875, study PRJNA513366) | rock metagenome | isolation source: Antarctica rocks | place: Antarctica: Victoria Land, Mt New Zealand nord | collected 2016-01-07
CCGCCGCTCGCTCCTCAACAGCCGCCAACGCCGCCTTAGCGCTCGACCGTCCCTCCCCCGGCCCCTGCCCGTGTCCCAGTCCCTGTCCGGGTCTCGATGCCGTAGCCATCGACGAAGCCGCCACAGGCGCAACGCCCCATTTGCCAAACACCCACTCCCCGACTTTCTTCCCCAGCGTTTGTTTCCCGGCCGGCTCCGTGTGGCCGTTCGGGGTAGTATTGGCGAGGTTAGAGAGGAGGGAGCGGTTGTAGTGCCTGCTGTCGTAGCCGCGTCTCGGGTGGGCGATGGCGATAGTGGTGGTGGTGGCGCTGAGGACAGGTTTGCTGGATGAGAGGGTTGTGGGAGTCGGGGTGGGGAAGGTGGGGGTTGGGTGTGAAGGTCGGGAGTGGAGGTTGGGGGCCGTGGAGCGGAGGGTGAGGGTTGGGGTGTGGATGTCCATGCCTGAGATGGAGAAGAGGCTTTCGTGGGAGGTGGAGCGGTGGAGGTTGTGTGGGTTGTGTGTGCCTAGAAGGGAGTACGGTTCGTCGGTGCTGGGTTCGGAGGCGTTGTCTGGGAAGTTCGAGCGCTCGTTCTTCTCAAGGATTCGGCCGTATCTTGATCCCGGTCCGATGGGAGTTTCGTGGTTGGAGTGTTGCAATGTGGCGGTCGACTTTCCTTGGATGGTCCAGGAACCGCGGGCCTTGAGCTGGAATGCAGCAGGCGTGGAAAGGCTTCGGAGAGAAGTGTCATTGAGGCGTTTCCTGTTCCTTACAAACAACACAGGTGACTCTGGGAAATTACTCTCCGGACTTGTAGGTCTCGATGAATCCATGGTGATATCGCTGCGGTCGAAGATTGTATCGCGAAAAGCTGACTGCGGCGAGCTTGGGACGGATGAAGGTGCGAAAGAAGACATTGTCCTTTCAGACTGCCTCGACCAGTGGTTTACTGATGTCGGTCGCGTACACGAGGGTACGGTTACTGAAGTCTGTGAGATTATCGTAGCAGCCGCCGAGGTCGGGGTATAGCTCTCAGAATACGACGTAGGTGTTCGAGGAGTACGTGAGCCAGGCCGAGAGGTAATCATATTTGGCGTAACAACGTAGCGTTTCTTTCTAGGCCGTCGGTATAATGGGAGTCTATCCTTCACTGGCGGATCAGGCTTTTCCGTTGGGTAATAGTGATGATGCACGTGAAGCTCAGGGCCACCAATTTCCGTCCTCTCAAGTCCTAGTTCTTTTCTGAGGTTCGGTTTCTGGCTTCCGTCCTCGTTGTCCGACACCACTGGCTGGTGCAATATCATGCATTCCCGCAAGCTTTCCACCTCTTCGTTCGAGGTCAACAGCATGTCACGGAGCTCGACAATACCAAGCTGCAAGTTGGCGTTATCCTGCAGGATGTCTCTGACGAAATGCGAGACAACACTGCTTCCTTTCTTCACATTTCCTACTGTAGATGCGACTGCAGTGCCTTTCAGCCTGCCTGCGGCGCTTCCCAACTCTGTTTCTATTACCCTCTGTCTCTCCACACGCTCGAGAACTTCGGCATGCCTTTCGCGTTCTCCCCTTGCCTCACGGTCGATCTTATCCATCTGTTGCTGCAGATTGTGGATAGTGCGCTCGGCTTGCTTCCATCTCCGCACGGCTGAGCACTCATCGTCCTTCGTCGTGGCCAGTTCTTGATGCAATTGTTCTTGCTCTATCTCCAGCGCTGCTAGCTGCTGCTCCAGATGCGCCGCCCGTCCCGCTAGAATCGTGATCTTCTGAAGTTCATGCCGAGTAGCATCCAACGTCATCGTCAAAGATTGGACCTCCGAACTTGACTCGGTGACAGTGTTATTGAGGTCTTCGAGCTGGTTGAGTAAACAGCGATTCTCCCCGATCACTTGTGCATTTGCAGTCTCTAGATGCTTGTTCTCCCTCTCTAGCTTGTTGATATCAGCGGCCATCCTACTACGCTCCTCTTCCGCCTCAACCATGTAAGTCTCATGACGAACAAGTAATGCCTGAAGCGCGAATGTCAGCGACATGCCCACTAGTGAAGCTGCGTTTTGTCAAAGCAACGGACATGAAGGATCAACAACCTGATCTCCTGCAAAGACTAGGAGGTTGCAAGCCTCCCTAGACTGGACCCTGCAGTAGCGTAGTGAAGCCTATTGGTGCACACCAAAACGTACCTGACCGACTTGCGCCGCCGTTCGCAAGTCCTTCTCCAGACTGCCCAATGCCATAATGTTGTGCTCGAGGTATGCACATTCCCCCCGGCCACAGCAACAGTTCAGATTCCCCGAGGACTGGCTGGGAGATTGCGACCGCGAAGGGACAGGCTTCGAAGGTAGCGAGGAATGCGCCATAGTACAGCAGACTCCGAGAGCATCACGCTCGTGCTCTCATCCTTCGAGAATAGTCATTAGGGTATTGTGACTGTTCGAAAGGGTGTACGAAGTAAAAGTCGAAACGATGTAAAGCTTGAGTTGTCCGAAGCAGAAAGCGCGTGGAAAGGCACTTGTGCGTGATTGCGGTAGCTACGAAGTACGATGAGCCCTTCTGTCATTGCTTACATCATCAAGATAGAACAATGCGCCCATGTAATTGGTCCAGCCACGGTGAATATCTATAAATTCCAACTTTCTCCGGTTATCCCATTCCGCTTTCGCTTTGCGCTTGCTCTGCGTTGCTCTTACTGCCTCCAACAAGGCTGTCGGCCCATCTGGAAAATCCCCCACATCTATAGTTCTCAGCGCCGGATCCGGCTTGTCTTCTTTGCCTTAAGATGTGGGCTTCATTGCACGGATGGCGAACGAGGGCCCTACAGCGGCGTCATCCAGCGCAGCACGGTCGCTGTTCGGTTCTTATTCGTTATGGAGCAGTCTCGTGGAACCGCCTCTCAGCCCCCGACATCCCTATTTCCATCTCCGGCTCCATCTCCGTTAGAGACGCTCTGCACCTTTTTGTACTCCTGCTCCATCGCCCGTTGCATTTCGAAGTCTGCTTGACGCTCCTTCTTGACGCGTTGCTGTTCGATATCTCGAATGACTCCCGCATGCATTGCCTGAACGCAAGAATTAGTGAATAAGTTGTTGATCCCGAAGGTCTGTTTTGCTGTCTTACAGCTTTTTCGGCTTGCTGTGCGTAATGGACGAAGACAACGATACCCGCAGCCATGAGAGAGGTAGTGGCGAGTGTGACTTTCGAAGCTCGCGACATAGTATATGAACTGAATGAATCAATAACAATGATATAAGATCATAAGGCAAGTACCGTAACGTTACGGTGATGCAGGGGAAGGAAGCTTGATGCTTCCCTAGAAGCGAGCTCGGACCACCAATCGTGACAGGGCCACTCCCAGACCTACCTTACCTCTTGAGCAGCCCAGCAGAACAGACACAACACCGCTGGGCGTCGTACTACCCCGAAGATGGTGAATTCTCGGAGGGAGATGCATGTCGCTGCTATGTGCTAACATGTTTATCTAGTCTGCTCAAAATTCCGCGGGAATCCAAACTCTGCTCGATGTAGGCTCCATAATGCTACAGCTTCATGTGGATCCGGTCTAATACACTCTCAAGGCCGAGCGAGAAGCACAGAAGATCGTCCAGAAGGGTTCGTTATACTCAGACAGCTTGGTGGTCAGGGTCCGAAACTAATTAGGTTACCAGCCAGAGAATGTATACAACGCAGGTGTTCCCCGATTTGTTCAACGCCCTGACCGGTAGTAGACCGCACGAAGCGGGTAAAAGACGCACGAAGCGAAGCACAGAAAGAGATAGAGCAGTACAGGAAACAAAAGGACGAAGAATTCAAGAAGTTCGAGGCAGAGGTGCGTTGGATGCCTCTATCTACGGTCCTGAGATCACAAGGCAGGCGACAGAGCTGATATATCCACAGCATACCAGTGGAAATAAGAAAGCAGAAGAAGATGCGGCAAAGGACGCTGAGAATAAAGTCGATGAAATCAAGGAGGCAGGGAAGGAGAAGGGCGACAAGGTCATTGAGGAGCTACTGAGAGCGGTCATGGATGTCAAACCCGAGAAACCAAATCGAGTAGCAGCACCTCCAAAGTCATAGGCGGGACTCAAGGGTTTTTCTCATAATACAGGGCTGTACCGGTGTTGCTACAACTACTCTGCCTGTTCTGCATGGGGGTGTTCTGTTTCTACTCCTCTTGTGTATAGATTACGGTGGGATAATCTCGAGAAGAAGTAGATCATGACACCGTTATCTCCTCGGTTCACAAGTTCATGTATATACCATAAGTTATGTCAACTCGACTAGCATGTTGACGCGTTCAGTCGTGATATGGATGTTTAGGTCAACTCGCTAGGGTGTGTACGTACGTAAGGTCGCCAACAGCCGACGTCATTCATCGGCGGCCCGAAAACATGCTACTCTAAGCGTTCCGTAGATTCCGCAGAGTCAATATTAATCCACCACAGAAACCTCCGATGGGACCATGATACGTCTGATCTCCCGAGCGTGTACAAGATCTCTCTGCGGCCCCGTTGTGAGATGTGGGACTACCTTTGCCCGCAGCGAGTCCAATCTAAGGACCGAAAAACCGCAGAAGTCTTCTGATCCGCGACTGGCTGAACTCGGTCGGGCGATTGAAGATGACTATGCTACCCTCCGCGAAGCCTACCGTAAGCTTCCAGTGTATCTCTGTGTATGTGGAAGTACTCATAATCTCGACAGAATGCCCAAAGAACCCCATAGTCCTTGCCCACGGTCTGCTTGGCTTCGATGAGTTTCATATTGCCGGCAAATTCTTGCCTGGTTTGCACTACTGGCGTGGTATTACGGAGGTGTTAGCTAGCAACGGTGTCGAGGTCATCACCGCTTCAGTACCTGCATCAGCATCTATCGAGCAAAGGGCAGAGAGGCTCGGCCGGGACATAAACAAGAAGGCTGCTGGGAAGAGCGTCAATATCGTTGCGTGAGCCACATCTTGACTAATGATATGCGTGGACAATGGGAGCTGACTGTACCCAGGCATAGCATGGTACGAAGTATAGGTGTGACGTGCAATGAGACCTGAAAGCTCACTTCGTACTAGGGGTACATATAGTCTTATTCTTGCAGCTCGAGGCTCCCGACTGATAAGATGCACCAGGGGCCTTGACTCTCGGTATATGATAAGTCAACTGAAACCCCCGGATGTCAAGGTCTTGTCCTTGACAACTATCGCTACCCCCCACCGAGGTGAATACCGTTTAGCCACTCACAACCCTCTCAGAACTAAATATTGTAGGGTCCGCGTTTGCCGACTTCTGCTTTGATAGAATTGGAAGTATGCTGACAGATAAAGCCCTTCACTGATTCCAGCCACAAGCTGACAATAGACAGCCGACCGATTGCCGAGAATCTACAAGGCCCTTGAGTTCCTGCGGATGGAGTATGGTGCATTCAGTCAACTGACTCGCAAGTATATGCGAGAGGAATTCAACCCGAAGACACCTGACGACGAAGGTATCCGGTGAGCAGTTACCCCTTCAAGTGGTTAGTCCCGACCATCTTGGCTTAAGCCGAAGGCAGATACTACTCCTATGGTGCTATGGTCGAACCATCATTTTGGTCCGTTTTTCGGCAATCCCATCGCATTGTCGAAAGGGAAGAAGGCCCAAATGACGGGCTTGTCAGTGTTTCGAGCAGTCAATGGGGCACTTACAAAGGCACATTAGTTGATGTCAGCCATCTGGGCTTGATCAATTGGACGAACAAGTTACGATGGCTTGTCTGGGAGCTTACCGGCAATAAACGCAAGTAAGTACTGCAAGGCCAGCTTCTAACGTCTCTACTCCTGGAGCACTAACAAGGTCACAGCTTCAATGCAGTCGCATTTTACCTGGATATAGCAGGTAAAGAGTCTTCGCTATTGGCGACAAGTGTCAATTGCTGACCACAACCTTGATGCACAGATATGCTGGCCAAAGAAGGACTGTGAGACGTGATAGCTTGAAGATTGGGCAAACCCGCGAGACATTGTATGCCCTCTCAGCTAGGTGCTCGAACAGTCTTCGGACTTGAGGGCTCAATTTGAGAGTCCTTCTCTTGATAGATAGGTCGCTGCTGATCCGAAGGCCATCTCAAGCTTTGGTCTTTTATGTATGGAGGTTCAGTGTAGGATACCCTGATGGATGAATTTCGTAGATGCCCTAAATCCAGATTGTCAATTTTACGGCAACACTCTCATCGAATGATAAAACGTCCACCGAGACGTATTATTTATGTTACAGTTTAAAAACGATAGGCCATGATAAATGTCTCTTTCACATGTGCGAATTGCTGATGGCTTTGGTAATCTCTGAATGGTCGGTGGTCGTACTACCTACGAGTCTTCGCAACTAGTCTGGTCTGACAGAGTGCAGAGAGCCTTATTCTCCTGCGGTCTAACACCAGGCGTTGTGTCCTGTTCTTAGAGATAACTCCACCGTCGATTTCGGAGGTATATGACATTATCAACACATGATAGTCTGAACTTCACGGGCGGCCTTGCTTGTCTGCCTTATCAACCATGTCTGTCCGCATACAGCTTGTCAGGCCATTCGCCCATTTCACCAACCTGGACCACATATCTGGCAACGTTATCCTCAATTTGACGACAGATGAAACCGTCTCAGCTATAATCGTGAAGCTGGAGGGTGAGAGTCGGACAAGGCTAGCTGCCGGACCCCGACCTGCTGTCATTGAAAGGCATGATAGGAATAGGGTTGAGATTGAAGTCCACAAGGTGAGTAAGTAACTCCACAGGTGTTATATGAGATCATGCAGATTCGGCTGACCGCTGCACAGCTGCTCTACAAGGTCACCACCGTCTTCCCAAGTCCCGAGATCCAGAAACAGGTTTCAGGAAACCCCAGCTACACGCTGAGTCCTGGTCAATATGAATACCCTTTCCAATTCAAGGTATGCTCCGCAGTTCCTTTAAATCAATTCAGGCCTTCTTATTGATGTCCGGTAGCTTCCTTTCAACAACAACTGCTCCAATAACAACAGTATGTTCACCAACATCAACATGGCTGGCCTACGAATGGAGATGGCGAGGGACACATACAAACATGTCAAGAAGACACTACCGCCTTCCTTGAACGGCTTTCCGGGAGCAGCGGAGATCAAATACTTTGTAAAAGTTACCGTGGTCAGGCCACAAATCTGGAGGGAGAATCGCAGAGCGGTACGTGGTAAACGTTTGATGGTGTTTGCTTGCCTAATATGGAGAGAACAGTTTGCCGACTTCAAGTTTCTCCCAATCGAGCCACCTAGGCCTCCAAAGACGGGACAAGAGTCGTATGCCCGCCGGCAGCATCAGTTCACGAATAGTGTTGCCGCAGCGCCTCAGAGAAGGGGCTTGTTCGACGGCTTCAGGACCCCGGTCCCGGAGGCACCGGTCGAGGACAAGGAACCTCTTCGATTTAGCGTTGACGCACGTCTGCCAAGTCCTGCGATCATAACGTGTAACGAACCATTACCCTTACGCATTCTGATCAATCGGCTTAATCAAGGACATGAGATGATATTCTTGCAGACGATCCAGATTGATCTCATTGGCCACACAAAGATTCGAGCACATGAGCTAACCAGAACAGAAACCGGGAGCTGGATCATTACAAGTGCTAGCAATATGAAAATGCCCTTAGGAACCGTTGTGGAAGGGACAACGAACGAATTCGAGATAGACAGCAAGTTATGGAACCGTGTGCCTTTACCGAATACAATAGCCCCATCATTCGACACTTGCAACTTATCCCGTGCCTACGAGTTGGAAGTCAAACTCGGGCTAGCACATGGGACGCCAGGGAAGATTAAGGTACGCTACCTCTCGTATCACTCATCATCACTTGAACTTTGCTCTCGGGCTACATCGAACGATTACATCTAACTCCCATAACTTCTGAACGGTCATGGCATGCTTCTCCCATCATCCCCAACCAACACCAACACAATCACACATGAACCACAGAAACTAACACCCCCAAAGCCCGAACCCATCGTCCTCCCCCTCCGCCTGCCCGTCCAAGTCTTCTCGGGCATCGCCCCACCCAAAGCCCTCCTATCAGCCATGGCCGCCTCACGACCACCCACCTCCTTCGCCGCACACCCAAACGCCCGCCCCTCATCGCTCGTCCACAGCACGCCTCCAACCCCCATGACACCCACTTACAGCTCCGTCCCACCCCAACAAGGCCACTATGGAGGCCCCATCTCCGCCGACGACGACGCGCCCCCCTCGTACGAGGACGCCATCGCCGAGGATATCGGCCCCGTCGACGGGCCGAGACGCGACTACAACCAACCCGACGTCCCGCCTGGTGCGCCGCGTCTTAGTGATGACTGGAAACCGTCGGGGGAGAGACTGTTTCCGGAGACGGCGCCGAGAGGGCATCCACCGGGAGGGGGCTAGTTCGTTATGGTGCGGTAAGAGGCGGGGCTTTGGGAGATTGGGGACGAGGGCGCAATTTGATCTGGCCCGGCAAAGGAAGGACTTCTTAATCTGCAGGGCGTTTTTCACGGGCTTGATGAAGGATGGCATTCCTCGGTGTTCGTTCGATTTGGCTAGTGGGGATGATGGGTAGTTCGGACGAGGGCTTCGAACGTTGGATAGCTAATTCTTAACCTTCTGGAATGTAATGGAGAAGTCTTCAGAGTTATTACACTGCGTTCGCTGTCAGGGCTATACGTCGGCAGCAGCGAGTAGAGGTCAACGCCGGCGGTAGCGAACTTCAAAACCTTTGCGACACAAAGGCTGAGAGACGAAATATAGTACAGTGGGCGTTGAAAATGACCATATAATTCGTCCGATATGATAACCTATCTACTCACAACCCACCCAGCGACAAAATCACTCCAACCCCACCCTCCCAAACCGCCCTAAATCTTCGGCAATCCAATCTCCAACACATCAACGCCTTTCTGAATCTCGCTCTTGGACGGCATCTTCCCCCGCCGCATCAACTCAGCACACTTACTATTGACCGGATCCATCTGCATCGTCGCAACCGCCACGACCGTCTCCCCACTCGTATAGAACGCCGCAAACTTCGCATTCTCGGGCTCGCCCTTCAGGACCAAATCGTCGTAGCCGTTCATGGTATTGCCACAATAGCGCAACTGCTGGCCGAGCGCGGACCAGAAGATGGGGATGAAAGACTTGGGCTTAGACCCGGGGCGGGCGATGGCGAGGCCAACGCTGCGGCCGGCGTTCTGCGCCACGTTCCAGTGCTCGATGCGGGTCGGGGCGCCGTTGCCGCCGGGGCCGTGGTAGGGGTAGGTGGCGATGTCGCCGATGCCGTAGACGTCGTGCAGGCCGGCGACCTCGAAGGCCTCGTTGGTGCGGAGGGAGCCGTCCTTTTCGAACGGGGGCGCGCCTTTGGCGGATTGGAGGAAGTCGGTGGCGGGGCGGACGCCAATGCCGAGGATGACGAGGTCGGCGTCAAGGACGGTGCCGTCTTTGAGGTGGACAGCGCCGACGTTGGCGGGGTTGCCGGTCGAGGGCGTGGCTTTTTCGACGCCGGCTTCCATGTGGAATTTGACGCCGTTTTTTTCCAGGAGGGATTTGAAGATGTTGCCGACTTGTTCGCCCATGACGCGTTCGAGGGGGGCTTTTTCCATGCCGACGACGGTGACGGTGTTTGCTTTCGAGAGGCAGTTGGCGACTTCCATCCCGATGAAGGAGCTGCCGATCACGACGATCTTCTTACCTTTGTCGCCGACTGCTCCCAGGATACCGTGCACGTCGGCGATGGTCCGCAGGAGGAAGACGTTGTTGAGCTCCTTGAAGCCTGGGAGAGGAAGCATCTTGGGCGTTCCCCCCATGGCGAGGATGAGCTTGGTGTAGGAGTGACTGTCGCCCGATTTCGTCGTGACTTTTCGGTTCTCGAAATCTACTCCTGTAACCTCGTCCGACTGCAGATCAATAGCAGCTGACGAGTACCAATCCTCCTCTCGCAGTGCAATTTTCGACACGTCTGGGATGAGAGCTTTCGATAGCTTGGTCCGGTCGATGGGCGGGTTTGGCTCGCGGGAAATGACGGTGATGGCATCCGTGTAGTCTTGCTCGCGAAGAGCGAGTATTGCTCCCATCGTTCCACTCCCGCTACAAACATGCCATCTCCGTCAGTGCTGGATGAGTAACGGGCACACGAAATCGGTAGCTTACCCTCCAATGATGAGGACCTTCTCTTTCCCCTTCGGCGAGCACTTGAAGTTGTTCGGTCTCATGCTCCCCTTAATGGTCGATTCATCACCCTTAATATAAACTGCACCATTCTTCTCGACAACCTCGAACTTAGCCAGAGGATCGAGTGCTGGTGAGTCTTCTACATCTCCTGACTCGACCTTGAAGCAAGCTACAACCTAGTCGGTAAGCATCCACTCCAATAGATCAGATCGCATGAATGTACCTCCATGCCATGGGCAAGTCAACCTCCCGTCCGGAGTCAATATTCCCTTCACCAACGGAGCACCGTAATGCGTGCAATTGGAGCCCAACGCATGTGTTTTGTCGCCCAATTTGACCAGTAGAACCTTGCCCTTTTCGATGCCTTCGACCTCGACTTCGCGTTTCTCCCCGCTCTTCAGATCTAGCGAGGAGAGGCCCTTCAATTGATACTCCTGAGCCATGATAGGTGTGGTGGTATGGAAAGTTGCTCTCGAGGATGTATATATGAGTAGACGAGCGGCTTGTTGTCTTGCGAATAAGGAGAAGGTAGTTCTAGTGACTGATCGAGTGTGGAGCATGGAAGAGGCGATAGATAATCAGATAGGCTACCTATGCAGAACAGAGTCAGGTCGAATGGCAGCCAATATCGTCGTACATGTACGTGTTCATCATCATCATCAGGGTCTGCTAAGCGGGCGTACCGTGGTATCGATACGTAGGCTGACCAAGCCAATCAGAGGCGTCTCAATATAAGCCCCATGCCCCGCCAAACAACCCCTCCATCGGCTACTACGGAATTTCCCTAGCGGAACAAGTACCGCAATGTCGAAGACAATATGTTATATAGAGGTGCAGGAACATAGATATCCAATCGACTTGTAAACAGAGTCTAGTCCTACAAACCAGTGTAGGGCAAATCCAACCTCAGTTACCAGCAATGGCTCGTAAGTACCTCCCGCCACCACAGCAGAACTACCCACTAACCCTCGCCAGACACCTCCTTCCCCGCCGACCTCCCCGTCCCCGAAGACGACGGCGCATGCGCCCATCTCGCAAACACCCCACTGCCCTCGATCCCCTCACCATCGACGTCCCACTCCTCCGTCGACCTCTCCACAACGCAATCCCTGACCATCATCTTCTGCTACCCCCGCACCGGCGCGCCCAACGAGGTCGTCCCAGACTCATGGAACTCCATCCCCGGCGCGCGAGGCTGCACGCCGCAAGCGTGCTCCTTCCGCGACGCGCACAGCGAGCTCTTGCGGGCGGGCGTGAAGCAGGTGTTTGGCCTCTCGACACAGGATACGGCGTATCAGGCCGAGGCCAAGGAGAGGCTGGGGCTGCCGTACGACTTGCTCTCGGATGAGCGGTTGGCGTTCGTGGAGGCGCTGAGGTTGCCGACGTTTGAGTGGGAGAGGAAGCGGGTGGTGAGGAGGATCACGCTTGCGGTTGAGGGTGGGAGGATCGTGCGGGTGTGGTATCCGGTCTTTCCGCCGGATAAGAGCGCTGATGAAGTGTTGGAGTGGCTGAGGAAGGAGAGGACGTGAGGCTATGGAGGTTGCGCTATATCAGGGGTTGAAAAATGCAGCAGGACGTTTAGATGCGTGTACTTGCTCTCTACCTGGGAGGCAGGCTGTGTTCAAAGAGGGGTATTGATTAGTGTATATATGGTTGGACATCTCTTAGAAAGAGCGGCTTGCTAGACTAGGTATGAGTTGCTGGAGCGAGAATAGAACCTTGCCCAGCTTCACGCACGTTGCTGCAAGAAAGCTCAGGTCAACCACTTTCCCTTCCCTTATTAGCAAAACGCAAGGGACTAAGCATGCGCAGCACAAGCAACTGCAAACAGCAATAAATGAAACCGCTCATGCCATTCGCTACTGGCATTGCAGCAGACCTAGCTTCCAAAGGACCTGCTCTCATGACACCGTAAGCAACTTGAAACCCGCTTTGGGAAGATTGCAATCTCAAAGGCTTCTGTTAATTCTCACGGCAGCTCTATAGGGTCGTTTGCCCAAAGCTTTCGACGACGTCTCACTTCGAAGGTTCCGTTTCTTTACCCATCCAGGTCCCTTTGGTAGATCGACTCCATCATGGTATTCGCCGTCGCCGTCGTCGTCGTCGTCATCGTCTATTGGATCCACCGGATCGCTAGATAATGTCAGATCTACAACCTGAGATCCCGCTGGTAGTTGCGATGAGCGCGATATCGAGGTGTGAGCAGCTGCGCCATTGGTAAGACCGGCGTGAGGCGTTGCTTGCGGAGACGGTAATGCTGTCGGTTCCTTTTTATGTGGTGACGACAACCGTTGCTTACCATTCTGCTTGGGTGCAGCCATCTCGAATGAAGAGCGAGCGGTCGATAGGACGGTGTCTAGACTCGGAAAGTCGTCATCGGACAGAGCTCCATCTAGTCCACCCACCGATTTCTTGGCTGATTTTGGTGACGTGTCTATCGGCTGTTCGATAGGTGACCCAGCGACCGATGGGGATAAGGGCCCAAAGAGACTCTGCAACTGCTTGCGAAGTTTGTGCCGGACTGTGTTTGGGGAGTTCTCATTGGCGTTGCCGGCAGG
>JAABUJ010005457.1_pt1 | contig 12706 bp, 12 predicted proteins | sample 5559131 | NCBI WGS metagenome assembly JAABUJ01 (sample SAMN10711875, study PRJNA513366) | rock metagenome | isolation source: Antarctica rocks | place: Antarctica: Victoria Land, Mt New Zealand nord | collected 2016-01-07
TCGCAGGCCCGTGCGGCTATGCTGCCGCCGGGTGGTCGGGGTCCACATGGCGCTTCCAGGTCAGGCTTCAGCACCCTCCTGGAATCATCACGATCTCGACCACTCAACCCCTTTCCGGACGGGCTCTGAGAGGCCCATTCCAAGAGGGATAAGGCATCGAAGGAAGTACCTGTTCCGGGTTCCAGGTTCTCCCTCCACGGCGGAGCGCAGAACCCGAATCCTGGAACAGGCTCTATTCGACGCGCAGAGGAGAAACAGAATGAGGTTTATTGGATTCACACTCGCATCGTCGGTACTGGTGGGGGCCGGGGTGCTGTCGAGCGCCGCATCTGCGTTGCCCGTGGACAGCAGCGTGCCCACGGGTCTGCACCGCGATGTGCAGGAGGCCCGGCTCGTGTGCGACGTGTTCGGACGCTGCGTACGAAGAGGCCCTCCGTTGGTCAGGGTCTTTCCGAGGGTCCGGTTGATTCCTAGGGTCCGGGTCCTTCCTGCAGTCCGGTTCAGGCCGCGGATCGGTTTGGAGCGAGGTCCTGAAATCGGACTTCGCGGCGGTGGCTTCGGCGTTGATCGCAGACGCGAGTTCGACCGCTACGACCGTGGAAACGGCGGTACCCTGGGCGATCGTGGCAACCAAATGCAGATGCGTCACTACAACGGTGACAACGGCCACGCTCGGATGCAAGGCGGAGATCGCGCCCAGGGCGGGCGAGCCGACCAGATGCAGATGCGTCACTACAATGGTGATAACGGCCAAGCTCGTATGCAGGGCGGAGATCGCGGCCAAGGCGGGCAGCGCGCGCAACGTCGCCTTATGCCACAAGGCGGCCAGGGCGGTCAGCGGGGTGGAGGCGGACAGGGCGGCAACTATCAGTAACGGGCATTGTCGCAGGCTCGGGGGTCACTCCGAGCCTGCGACCCTCCTCCAGCGCCTGCCCGAGAAGCAAGGTCCAGCAGGGCAACAAGCCCCAATCCGCACGTTTCGTCGCCCATCAGCAGAAAACAATGCCCCACCATGGACCTAAGGCGAAAGTCAGGCCTTTTCAGCGTCTTGCTAAAAATGACGGCGTGAGCCGCGGGCGCATAGTCGTTACCGCCTGCCTGGTCGACATCCGCCACGAGTGGCACCGACCGCTCGTAGAAGGGGCGGGAGGCGCATGGTCAGTGGGCCTCGACGCTGGCGTTGGCGGTTGGCTCGCTCTGGCCGCCCTTCGCACTCATGAGCGCCTGAGCCAGCGCTAGAAGCTGCTTTCGGACGCGAGGACCTCCCCTTCTCATCCGTTTTCGCAGTCGCGACGACGCTGCGCAGGGGCCCCGTCCCACCGTGCCGCCTGTCCGACGTTCCCCCGATCGGCTCCGGCAAGGACGCAGTAGCGTATCCATGCCTGCGCACAGGAGGCGGCAAGCTCGACCAAGATGGCTGACAGCCGTGAACGTCGGGATTTGCGACAGACCCTAGGATGCTCGTTCCTGGACCCCCCTACTCACTGAATGCATTACCGCCGGACGGCGCGGCTTTCTGGGGAGAAGGGCGAGATGACGACCGAGACGTCCGCGCATGACGATCAACCGGGAGCGACCTCGTCGGAGGGGGCCACCGGCACGCTAGTTTTCGACGGACTCCTGGCGGGCCTTGCTGGCGTCGCCGCCGTGACGTTGGCCGAAAAACTGGAGCAGACCGTGACCGGACGTCCGAATTCCCATGTCCCGGTCAAACGTAGGAGCGGCTGCTCGGGCTTTCCCATAAGCCGGACGAGGAGCGCCCCGGCCTGAACTTGGTAATGCACTCGGGACAAGGCGCCGTGCTCGGCGTCGCACGCGCCGCGATGGCCAGCCGTGGCGTCCGCGGCCCGGTTGGGTCCTTCCTGTTTCTCAATCTGCCCTTGCTCAACGATCAATCGCTGGAGAGTGTCACCGGGGTCGGCGCGCCGCCCTGGACTTGGCCGGCAAGCGAGCAGGTGATCGACATCCTGCACAAGACCGTCTACGCCCACGCTACAGGCGCGGTGGCGGACCGACTGGTGCAAAAAGGCCGTCACGGCGGAACGGACCTTCGGCGTGGCCCTTTCCAGCGAAGTCTCGCTACCAGAGCGTGTGACGTCAGCGTCGTGCCCCCAGCGGGCGGCAGCGCATAACCCTACTGCGCGACCTCGCGGTCCTCGCCCTTGACCGGGCGCCGACAGGACGTGGGCCGCGGTGAAAGCCAAGCCGTTCGTGCTCTGACGGGCGGCTGTGCGACGGTCGCCGAAGCTCGTGACCTCGATCCAAGCGGCCTGACCTGCGTCATGACGCTCCCATGTCGCCGGGACGCTGCCGGCGGCGCGGAAGGCGGTTGAATTCATCGACGCAACCGGGGGCATTGACACGCTGGTCTGAACAGCGACTGGGGGCTTGGTGTTGACGGGTTCACTGGCGCAGCGAGCGCGTAACGTTGGCCGACTCACTTCGGTGGGCCGGCTGACGACATCCAAGTAGCGGCGAACGACTGGAGCACAGGTGATGAAGACGCACCGGCAGAGCGACGTGACGCTGAACGATGGCGCGACGATGCCACAGCTCGGGCTCGGCGTCTGGCGAACCCCGGCCGGCGACGCGGCGAGCGTCGTGAGCGAAGCGGTGAGGGCCGGTTATCGGGCGGTCGATACGGCATCGGCCTACAATAATGAGGAAGGGGTCGGGGAAGCCCTCGCGGGTCATGACATCTTCCTGACCACGAAGCTGTGGAACGCCGACCAGGGCTTCGACGAGACCCTGCGAGCCTTTGACGCCAGCGCAAGGCGGCTGAGGCGGGAAGCCGTCGACCTCTACCTCATTCACTGGCCGGCGCCCAAAAAGGGCCTCTTCGTCAAGACCTGGAAGGCGCTGGTCCGACTCCGCGAGGACGGGCGCGCCAAATCGATCGGCGTCTCGAATTTCAACGAGGAGCATCTGAAGCGGATCATCGACGAGACGGGTGTGACGCCGGCCGTCAATCAGATCGAGTTGCATCCACGCTTCCAACAGCGGGAACTCCGTGCAGTTCACGAACGCCTTGGGATCCACACGGAATCATGGAGCCCGCTCGGGCAGGGCCAAATTCTGCGAAATTCCACTCTCGTCGAGATCGCCGCCAAGCACGGCATATCGCCTGCCCAGGTGATCGTTCGCTGGCACCTCGACTCCGGCCTGATCGTCATACCCAAGACGGTGAACCCAGAACGGCTGCGGGAGAACATCGACGTCTTCGGCTTTAAGCTCGATGCGGCCGACATCGAACGCATCGCCGGGCTCGACAGTGCTGACGGGCGCATCGGCCCTGATCCGATGACGGCCGCCTTCTGATCGTCGTGGCCGAGCGTATCGCCCTCGGATATAGGCCAAATCCAATTAAGCCCGGGCTCGTTGGGGTCCGGTCGGGGCCGCAGCGACGCCTGCCGGGAAATCGAGCCTCGCCACAAGGCCGGGACCGCCATCGTCGAGGCCAATCCGGATGCCGTGCAGGTCGGCCACCGCCTTGACGAGGGCAAGACCCAGGCCGTTCCCTTCGCCCGGGCGAGACGGGTCGAGCCGCACGAACCGGCCCAGCACGCGCTGGCGATGCTCCGGCGGGATGCCGGGACCCGTGTCGCACACCGCGCCGCGGAGCTCGGTGCCGTCGCGGCGCAGCCGCAAGGCGATGCCGGCGTCTGGTCCGGCGTGGCGGATCGCGTTCTCGACGAGGTTCGCCAGCAACTGGGTGATGAGGTCGCGATCGCCGCGCATGAGGAGGCCCGGCTCGATCTCCGCCGCCAGCGACTGGCCTGCGTCCTCCGCCACCGGCCCGTAGGTTTCCGCAATGGCGGAGAACAGGGCAGACAGGTCGAAATCCGCGAAGCCGCTCCGACGGGTCCCGGCCTCGACCTGGGCGATCCTGAGCAGAGACGCGAACACCCGCAGGATCGCGTCGGCGTCGCCGCTCGCGGCCTCGATCGCACTCTCGTAGGCCTCGATGGTCCGTGGCCCTTGCCGCGTCGCCTCGAGGCGCTGGCGCAGGTGGGTCAGCGGCGTGCGCAGGTCGTGGGCGATGTCGTTCGACACCTGCCGCAAGCCCTCCATCAAAAGCTGGATGCGGTCCAGCATGGCGTTGGTGTTCGACGCGAGCCGGTCGAACTCGTCGCCCGTGCCGCGCGTCGGCACCCGACGGTCGAGGTCGCCCTCCATGATGCCGCGCGTGATGGCGTTCATGGCCTCGACCCGGCGCAGCGCCCCGAGGCTGGTCAGCACGCCGCTCAGGATGGCCAGCATCATCGTCACACCGGCCGCAAGCCCGAAGCTCTGAATCAACTGCTCCTTGACATCGTCGAGGTCGCGGACGTCGCGGCCGACGGCGATGAACTCCCCGCTCGGCAGGGCTTCGCCCAAGGCCTCGACCTGGTGCGGCTCGTCGTCGGAACTGCCCGCGGGATGCGCCGAGGCGGACAGGTCGTGCCAGCCCGGCTCGGTGCCGGCCGGATCGAGGTTGCCGGCCAAAAGCCGGCCGTCACCCGCACGCAGGCAGTAAGAGAAGCCCTGCGGGCCGCGCTCGCGCGTCCGCCTCTCGACGTCGGTGACGAGTTCGGCCAGTCCGTCCGTGCGGCGCTCTTCCACCAGGGTGGCGAGTTCCGTCGCGATGGCTGTCCTGAGCTGCGACCGGGCGTAGCCGGACAGGCTCCAATAGACCGCCGCGAACAGCACGGCGGCCGAGGTCGCGAACAGGCCGGCCTGCAGCAGCGCCAGCTTGAACGTGACGGTCCGGAACAGTCTAGGCAGGTGCACGGAGCACGTAGCCGGCGCCACGGATCGTGTGGATCAACTCGGGAGCGAAGTCGCGGTCGACCTTGGCGCGCAACCGGCTCATGTGGGTCTCGACCACGCTGGTCTGCGGGTCGAAGTGGAAGTCCCACACCTGTTCGAGCAGCATCGTCTTGGTCACGACCTGCCCTTCGCGGCGCACCAGGTATTCGAGCAGCCTGAACTCGCGCGGCTGCAGCAGAATCCCCGCGCCGCGCCGCATTACGCTACGTTTGGCGCAATCCATCTCGAGGTCCGCGACCCTGAGCAGTGTGGCGCTGGCGCTCAACGGCGGCCTGCGGGCCAGAGCCGCGATCCGGGCCGCGAGTTCGGCAAAGGCGAAGGGTTTTACGAGATAATCGTCGCCGCCCGCCTCCAGCCCCTGGACCCGGTCGTCGATGCCCCCCATCGTGGTCAGGAACAGGATCGGGGCGACGAGACCGGCGCCCCGTGCCACCTTGACGAGCGACAGCCCGTCCATCTCGGGCAGCATGCGATCCACGATCAGCAGGTCGTAGCTTTCCCCCGCCGCCATGAACAGCCCGTCCCGGCCCGTGCGGGCCACATCTACGGTGTGGCCCTGGCGCGTGAGGCCGTCAGCCGTGTAATCGGCCATCCTCGTGTCGTCCTCGACGAGGAGGATCTTCATGCCTCGACATCCATCGCGGCCGCGATCCGCAGCCCATCGAAGCCAGTAGCAGAGCGTGTCCGGCCTGTCAGGCCGGCGACCCGGAGCTTACCAAAAAGTAAAGCTCGCGTAAGGGGCGGCGAAGACTGGCCGGACTACTCCTACTCCCAGGCGGCGACCCCGGTCCTCATGGGCCGTCCGACGATCGCGGCCCGGAGAGTTGAACCATGGACGTCGCAACGAGATCACAGGGTCGGGACCTGCTCAACAAGGTCCCGGAAGTCACGCTCTGGTTCTGGCTGATCAAGGTCATGGCCACCACCGTCGGGGAGACGGCGGCCGACCTGCTGTCGGTGCGGCTCGGCATGGGACTGACCGTCACGTCGCTCATCATGACGGCGGTCTTCCTGGCGGCCCTCGTGTTCCAGGTCCGGGCGCGACGCTACGTGCCGACCCTCTACTGGTTCACCGTGGTGGCGATCAGCGTCGTCGGGACCCTCGTCTCGGACAACCTCGTCGATGGGCTGGGCATCAGCCTCGTCACCACCTCGATCGCCTTCGCGATCATCCTGGCGGTGGTCTTCGCGGCCTGGTACCGGAGCGAGCGGACGCTGTCGATCCACTCCATCCTCACGACCCGGCGCGAACTCTACTACTGGGCCGCCATCCTGTTCACCTTCGCCATGGGGACGTCGGTGGGCGATCTCCTGGCCGAGAGGCTGGATCTCGGCTACGGCCAGGCCGCAGTCGTCTTCGCCGCCATGATCGCGACCGTGGCGTTGCTCCACTACGTGGCCAAGATGGACGCGATCCTCTCGTTCTGGACCGCCTACATCCTGACGCGCCCGCTCGGCGCCTCCATGGGCGACCTTTTCGCGAAACCCGTCATCGCCGGCGGCTTCGGCCTCGGCACCGTCACGACGAGCCTGATCTTCCTCGCCGTGATCCTGACGCTCGTCGTCTACTTGACGATCAGCAAGGCCGACCGGCTCGACCCCGCCGAGGCGCGGGGCTGAGACGCCGGCCGAACCCGGGCCGTTACGGCCCCCTCCCGTCCAAAGGACTCGCCAATGATGACCAAGACCACCGCCGGTGTCGCCCTCGTCCTCGTCGCTGTCTCGGCGGGCGTCGCCCGCGCCGATTGCGAGAGCGACATGATCCAGCTCGAGGATGCCATGAAGGCGCCGAACCAGACGCCGACCGTCAAGGCGGCCTACCAAGAGGCCGCGACCACCGCCGCGGCGGCCATGCGCAAGGACGACGATGCCGGCTGCCACAAGACCATCGCGGACGCCATGGCCAAGGCCGGCAAGCCGCTCAAGTAATCGCTCCCCTCCGATCTCCGAAGGAACACCTCGTCATGTCCACGATCTCTGCCATCAGCCTCGCCGGCCTCATCGCCTTGGGCGCCGCTCCTTTCACGACCAGCGCCGGGGAGGCCGCAACCTCGCGGCTTCAACTCGCGGCGTCGACCATCGGCGATCTCCAGCCCTACCGCGCCATCGCGGCCGACACGCTGAAGATCGTCGACAAGGGCGACGTCACGGCCGCCAGAGCGCGCATCAAGGATCTGGAAACCTCCTGGGACAAGGCCGAGGCCACCCTCAAGTCCAAGGATCCGGCAACTTGGACGACGCTCGACAAGATGATCGATGCGGCACTCACGGATCTTCGGACGCCCTCGCCCAAGACCGCCGACTGCGCCGCAAGCCTCAAGGCGCTCATCGCCAAGATGGACGACGTCGGCAGAGCCTGAACCCGTGCCGACGACCTTCGACCATTGGCTGATCACCCTCGCGGGGGCGCCCACCGACCTCGGCGGCGCACCCTTGCTGGCCGCCATCGTCGTGGCGCGATGGGCACTGTTCCTCGGACCGGTGCTGCTCGCGGCGCTGTGGATCGGCGGCGATGCCGAGGATCGTCGGGTCGCCGTTGCGGCGGCGCTCTCGGGAGGCGCCGCCCTGGCGGCGGCGGCGGCGCTGTCGTCCCTGATCATCGAACCCCGGCCCTTCATGGACGGGCCGGCGCGAAACTATCTCCATCACGTGCGCGACAGCGGCTTCCCGAGCGACCACGCGACCCTGCTGTTCGCGATCGCCTTCGCGTTGCGCCTGCGGTTCCCACCGCGGTTGCCGTCGACCTGGATCGCGGTCCTGGCCCTGGCCATGGCGGTCGGCGGGGCCAGAGTCTTTCTCGGGACGCACTACCCCGTCGATATCGCCGGGGCCGCGCTGGTCGGGGGCGCCGCAGCCCTGCTCGTGACGGGTCCCTGGGGCCGAGCCGCAACCGAGCGCGTGACGCAGCTCTGCGAGATGTCGTCGGACCGCCTCCTCGCGGCGGTCCGACTTCGGAAGACCGGCTGACACCCCTTGGAGCGGAAGCGCCCGGACCGCAGCCCCGACCTTGGAAGGAGATACGACGTGACTCGCCTCTACGCCAACCTGACCACGACTGCCCTCGCCGCGATAGCGGCGGCGCTCACGCTCGCGGCGGCCCTGCCCGCCGCAGGGCCGGCCCACGCAGCCGAGACCGCGGTGGCGCCGGAGAAGAACCCACCGGGCGACATCCCGGACGACCAGGTGTTCGTCACCTACCGGGCGCCGCAGGGCTTCTCGCTCAAGGTCCCGGAAGGATGGGCGCGGCGCGACATGCCGGGCGGCGTCGACTTCGCGGACAAGTACGGCGAGATCGTCGTCGCGGTGGCTCCCGCGACGGCAGCCCCGACGCTCGCCGAGGTCAGGCAGACCGACATCGCCGAGCTCGCCAAGGCCGACCGCGCCGTCACGGTCGCGGCCTCGGCGGCCCTCAAGCTGCCGGTCGGTCCGGCCGTGAAGATCGCCTTCACGTCGAACTCCGAACCCAACGCGGTGACCGGCAAGCGCATCCGGCTGGAGAACGAGCGATTCGTGATCGGCGGTCCCGGCAAGCGCGCCACGCTCACCCTATCGGCCCCGGCCGGAGCCGACAATGCCGATCAATGGAAGTTGGTGGCCGAGTCGTTCCGATGGAACTGACCGCGCCGGTCCTCGACGTCTCCAACCTATTCCGGTTCTTCCGCCGAGGCAGCGCCGAGGTTCCGGCCCTGCAAGGCGCCTCGCTTGCGGTCCATCGGGGCGAGACCGTCGCCCTGGTGGGACCGTCGGGAAGCGGCAAGTCGACGCTTCTCGCCTGCGCGGCCGGACTCGACCAGCCGGTAGGAGGGTCGGTGACGATCGACGGAGCGCCGTTGACGCATCGGCCCGAAGCCGAGCGCGCGGCCCTTCGGACCCGGGCGATCGGGATCGTCATGCAGTCGGGGAACCTGTTCGATCACTTGAGCCTCGCCGACAATCTGCGACTGCAAGGTCGCTTGGCCGGCCGGAGCGATGGGCTCTGGATCGGCGAACTGCTCGAGTCCGTGGGGCTGAAGGATCGCGCCATGGCCATGCCCGGCACGTTGTCGGGCGGGGAACTGGCGCGGGGGGCGCTCGCGGTGGCGCTCGCGGCCGACCCGCCGCTCCTGATCGCCGACGAGCCCACGGCCGAGGTCGACGAGGCCACCGAACGCGACATCCTCGGCGTGATTGACCGGCGGCGGACGCAGCAGGGCGGGGCGGCCCTGATCGCGACCCACAGCGTCGCGCTGGCGCACCACGCCACGCGGGTTCTGTCGATGCGCAACGGCAGGGTCGAGCCGCGGGGAGCGGTACTCGGCACCGGCAGCGAGGACATTGGAGCGCCGCCTCTGCGTCCGCCGCGGCGCACGGCGGCGGCGGACGCCGACGCGCGCGCCTCGAATGCCGAGGTGCTGCTCGAAGCGGTCGCGGTCGAGCGACGCTATCGTGACGGACGGTCGAACGTAGGCGCGCTCACCCCGGCTTCTTTCTGCATCCGCTCCGGCGACAGGATCGCGGTCATGGGTCCGTCAGGCAGCGGCAAGACCACCCTGCTATCCGTAATGGCGGGACTCGATCGCCCCAGCCACGGCGCGATTCGTTGGCCAGCCTTCGGCAAGGCCGCGGCTTCGGGCGACGGCGATGCGCTCAGGCCCGCCGAGGTCGCCATGGTGTTCCAGACGCCGTCCCTCCTATCGGCCCTGACGGTGCTGGAGAACGTGTCGCTCCCACTCGCCATCGCGCCGCCCACGGCCCACCGGAACCTGGCTCCTCGAGCGGCCCTTGATCTGCTGGGGGTCGGGGACCTGGCGGCTAGGTTCCCCGACGAACTGTCCGGGGGCCAAGCTCAGAGGGTGGCGGCGGCGCGCGCCCTCGTCACGCGACCGCGCCTCGTCCTCGCGGACGAGCCGACGGGGCAACTGGACGCCGAAACCGGCGCCCGGCTCATGGAAGCCCTCCTGATCGCGGTCGCGGCATCGGATGCCGCGCTGGTCGTGGCGACCCACGATCCCTCGATCGCGAAGCGACTCGATGTGATCTGGCTCATGAGCAAGGGCGCCCTGCACATCGGTGCCGTCCAGGGGGATCGGCGATGATCGTACTCTGGTTCAAGGGCCTGATGGCGCACCGGCTGCCACGGCTCGCCGCGGCCGGGGCCGGCGTCGCCCTCGCGGTCGCACTGATGGGCTCGATCGGCCTCTTCGCCGCCGCGGGCCGGCAGGCCATGACGCATCGCGCCATCGACGGGCTTCCGGTGGACTGGCAGGTCGCCTTGGCACCGGGCACCGGGACGCCGTCCATCATGAAGCTGCTGCGCGAGGCGGCACCCGTGACCGCAATGGAGGTCGTCGATTACGCCCCCGTCGCCGGGTTCTCGGCCGCCACGGGAGGCACGACCCAGACGGCCGGCGCCGGATTGGTGCTGGGACTGCCCTCGGGCTATCTCGATGTCTTTCCCGGGCAGGTGCGCCTCCTGGCGGGCCGCCGCGACGGCGTCCTGGTCGGGCAGCAACTGGCCGCGAACCTCCACGCGGCGGTGGGCGACGATATCGCCATCGCCATGTCGGGCGGCGTGACCGCTACCGTGACGGTCGACGGCATCGTCGACCTTCCCAACGCGCAGGCCATGCTTCAATCGATCGACCCCGCCCGAGCGGCGGCGCAGAAGGCGGTGCCCGATGATGTCCTGCTGCTGCCGGCCGAGCGGTGGGCGGCGCTGTTCGCCACGAACCCGTCGCCGGCGGGCCTGGAGCGGCAGATCCACGTCAAGCTGGACCATTTGGTGCTGCCTGCGGATCCATCCGAAGCCTATACCGCCACCGTCCGACGGGCCCACCAGTTCGAGCTCAGGGCGGCCGGCACCGCGACGGTGGCGGATGACCTCGCGGCACGTCTCGATGCGGTGCGGGCCGACGCCCTCTATTCGGGTCTGCTGTTTCTGTTCCTCGGCGCGCCCGGCGCGGTGCTGGCCGTGATTCTGACGATGGCCGTCGTGCAGGCCGGCGGCGACCGCAGGAGGCGAGAACAGGCGCTGCTGCGCCTTCGCGGCGCGTCCCCCCGGCAGGTGCTGTCAACGGCGGCGGTCGAAGCCGCGGCCATGGCGGTCGGCAGCGCCATCGCGGGCGCCGTGCTGGCGCTCGGCCTTGCGATGGCGCTCGGCATCCGGGTCCTCGGGACCGGCGGACTCGCTTGGGTGGTCGGGGCGGCCGGGGCGGGCGCGGCGGTGGCCCTCGGCGCCGTGCTGGTGCCCGCCTGGACGGACCTATGGCGGACCACCGTATCGGCGGGCCGGCGAAGCCGCCCGGAGCGGCGGCCTCTGTGGGAGCGCCTCGGGCTCGACTTTCTCCTGCTGGCCGTCGCCGCGATCATCTTCTGGCGCAGCGCCGGCACCGGCTACCAGGTGGTGCTGGCCCCCGAGGGGGTCGCGGCTGCCGCGGTCGACTACACGGCCTTCCTGGCGCCCCTGGCCCTATGGATCGGCGGCGGCCTGCTGGCGGCGCGGCTGTGTCGCCTGGCGCTCGGGCGCGGGCAGGCCGCGTTGGCGCGGGCCGTCAGACCTTTTGCGCGCGGGCTGGCCGAGTCGATCGCGGCCACGGTGACCCGCGACGGCAGTCGGATCTCGGCGCGCGTCGTGGTGACGGCGCTCGCCATCGCGTTCGGCATCGCGGTCTCGGTCTTCGATACGACCTACGTGGGGCAGCAACGCGTCGACGCCGAACTCACCAACGGCGCCGACGTCACGGTGCGGGGCAGCGCCGCCGCGCCCGCGGGCGACCGCATCGGCGCGATCCGGGGCACGCCCGGCGTGATGGTGGCCGAACCGATGCAGCACCGTCACGCCTATGTGGGGCAGGACCTGCAGGACCTCTACGGCATCGACGCGGCGCGGATCGGCCAAGCCACCACGGTCGCAGACGCCTACATGGCCGACGGACGCGCGGCCGCCACGCTGTCCCGGCTCGGGTCGACGCCCGACGGCGTGCTGGTGTCCCAGGAGACCGTCAACGACTTCCAGCTCGCGATCGGCGACACGATCAACCTTCGGCTGGAGATGGCGGGGAACCGGGGCTTCCGGAGCGTTCGTTTCCACGTGGTCGGCGTGGTCGACGAGTTCCCGACGGCACCGCGCGACTCCTTCCTGGTCGCCAACGCAGCCTATGTGGCGGCCGAGACCGACTCGCCGGGGGCCGAACTCGTTCTCGCCCGCGTCGACGGCAGCCCTGCGAAGGTGGCCGAGGCTGTCCGGGGGGCGCTCGGGACCGGCTCGTCCCTTTCTGTCACGGACCTCGACGAGGCGACCCGGCTCGTGGGTTCGAGCCTCACGGCCGTGGATCTGCGGCGGCTGGCCGGCATCGAGCTCGGCTTCGCCTTGGCGCTCGTGGGCTCCGCGACGGGGCTCGTCTTGGCACTCGGCTTCGTCGAGCGACGCCGCACGCTCGCCGTCCTGTGGGCGCTCGGGGCGTCGAAGCGAACGGCGTCCCGCTTCCTCTGGGCCGAAGGGCTGGTGGTGCTCGGTGGCGGCCTGGCGTTCGGCGCAGCCCTGGGTTTCCCGGTCGCCGCGATGCTCGTCAAGCTGCTCGGCGGGGTGTTCGACCCGCCCCCCAACGCCATGGCGGTCCCGTGGCCCTACGTCCTGACGCTCTTGGCCACCGCCGTGGCCGCCATCGCCGCAGCGGTCGGCTGGGCGGGGCATCGTCCGCAATCCCGAGTCGACCTCGGCGCCGGGCATCCTCGGTGAGCCGCGGCACATCTTCGATGGTGGCTTGATCATCCCTGTCGCATAGGTCGTTGCCTAGAGCGGTTTGGTGTTGCGCGGAATCGCTAGGTCTGATTCAGGGATGCCGGTGCGGGAGGCTTCGGCATGGCTTTACCTTTGTCGGCGGACTTGCGGGCTCGGATCGTACGAGCCGTTGGTGAA
>JAABUJ010005459.1_pt1 | contig 12704 bp, 11 predicted proteins | sample 5559131 | NCBI WGS metagenome assembly JAABUJ01 (sample SAMN10711875, study PRJNA513366) | rock metagenome | isolation source: Antarctica rocks | place: Antarctica: Victoria Land, Mt New Zealand nord | collected 2016-01-07
GTAGGAGCCGCGCACCGTCACCTGATTGTTTGTGTATCCCAGATTGTCTAGCGGCAGATGAGTGTTCGGGTCGACGTCGGCGCTGTAGAAGTTCCAGGTGTCGCGGGCAATGCCGTAGAGTACGGCGCGCTGCTGCGCGGTAAGCGCCCCGTCCCCGCCGTTGTCGGCGCGCGCCTGAGAGGGCTGCACGGCCACGGTGAGCGATGCCAACAGGGCGACCAGGAAGGCGGCGTAGACGCCGCGCCAGCAGCGGTGGTTTCGCGTGTCGATCTGTTTCATAGACACCACATCCTCCTTGATGTTGATCCCGTCGGACTATACTGAAACGCTGTAGTGCTCCCCTTCTCGTTATCCGCTTTATCGTTTTTCGTCCGCGGCGATCTCGATTCCTACAGTATCTTCCGTTCCCGTGGATTGTCAAGGGATTGTCAAGCGGGCGCTGCCGTCGACGCGCGCTCGATCAGGCGCGTGGAGAGTTCGATGCGCGTAGCGTCGAGCGGCTGGCCGTCGAGCAGGCGATAGAGCATCCCGACCGCGACGCGGCCAAGCTCCTGGAGTGGCTGGCGCACCGTGGTGAGAGGGGGCGTCACCACGGTCGCGATCTCGACGTCGTCGAAGCCCACCACCGAGAGGTCTCCGGGCACGTCGAGGCCGCGCTCACGCGCGGCGCGTAGCGCGCCCACGGCCATGTTGTCGTTGAAGGCGAAGATAGCCGTCGGCGCCGCGGGACGCGCGAGCAGGTCGTGCGCGGCGTGGCAGCCGCCGTCGATGGTGAAGTCGGACTCCACGGCCAACGCGGGGTCGGCCGGGAGCCCGGCGTCGAGCAGGGCCGAGTGGTAGCCGGCCACGCGGTCGCTGCTCGCCTTTTCGATTTTCCGGCCCATGATGACGCCGATGCGCCGGTGGCCGAGGGCGATCAGGCGCCCGGTGGCCGACTTGCCGCCGGCCCAGTTGGCGGCGGCTACGACGGGGATCTCCTCGTCCAGCAGGACGGACGGGTCGACGACGACGAAGGGGTAGCCTTGCCGGCGCAAGACGGTCAGTTCGGCGGAGGTCTCGGACGGCAAGATCAAGAGGGCGCCGTCGGTGGTGCCGTGCATCAGCCGCTCGAGCAGCGACACTTCGCGGTCGTGCTCGTAGCGCGTCGGGCAGACCACCAGCCGCGCGTCGCGCTCGTAGATGGCGTCGGTCGCGCCGGCCAGGATCTGCGCGAAGTAGTTGTCGACCATATATGGGACAGTCAGCCCGATGAGTCCGGTGCGCGCGCCGGCCAGCGCGCGTGCGTTGCGGCTGGTCACGAAGCCGCGCTCACGGATGTGCCGCAGCACCAGGTCGCGCGTGGCGGGCGACACGTCGGGCCGGTCGTTGAGCACGCGCGAGACCGTGGCCACCGACACGCCCGCGAGCGCCGCGATGTCCCTGATCACCATACGCGATCCCGCCGCATGCCCATCCAACGTGTCTTTCATGCCCGCCTCAGTTCCTTTTCACCCACGACCGGCGCCGTCACTGGATTTTTCACCATTGTCCGGTCGTCCACCTCTCCGCATAGGCAGAGTTCGTGAATTATTGACTGCAGAGGCGCCGAACGCAAGACGCGGGTGTCTCCAGTGGGACCCGCCGACTTTCCACAGACCCTCGGGCGGTGTAGCGCTCTCACCGTCACGGCTGGGCGACGCGGCACGCGGCAGGACGATACTGGGGGATGTGCACGCCCCTGAAGACGATCGTCGTCAGCGAATACGGTGGGACAACCTGCGTGAAGCTCGGGCGCAGCCCTCTTCCGTCCGCTGTCGCTCGGACCGAGGTGATGGCCGCGCTGCCGATGCCATAGGAGTAGACGGTGGGCGTGGTGAGCGCGAAATATTCGCACAGCGATAGCTTGACGTTGTAGCTATTGTTGGGGTCCTTGTTGATCAGTAGCACGCTGAGTTGCCGCCGGGCGCCGCGGACGGCATGGACGGAGATCAGGCTCTGGTCCGAGGATGACGCGACCATCTGGTCGCCCGGCCGCCCCAGGTGGGTCAGCATCCGCAGCCCGTAGTACGGTGGGAAAGGCGTGTCGGCGGCCGGCTCGGGCGACTGGCCGTTAGACAAGATGCCGTAATCGCCGTAAGTGGCCGTTCCATATAATGATGGGCTCGTGTTGATGTTGGCCCCGGTCATGGGGCCATTGTGTAGTTGGAACCAGTCGACGTTGGTGACGCCGTTCTCGAGCCACGTCATGTAGTTGTCGTCCAGGAAGAGCGCGTTGACGAGGCTGACCGTTTGCTTGCCGGGGTTGTATGAGACCGAGTTGGTCTCGGTGATCATGATCTGTATCTGGGCGGCGCGGCTGGGACAGTACTGCGCGATCTTCGCGCGTAGCGTGGCGACCATGGCGGGGATCGAAGGGGTCCGCGTGCCGTTGCCCTGTGCGGGACTTTGGAGTAGCCTGGCGTCCGACTCGGGGAGGGGGTTGGGGTTCTGCGAGGCGGGGTCCTGCGGGTACCAGTGCACGTCGACAAAGTCGACCGCCGGGCAGAGGATAGGCAGCACCGTATCGTTCCATGGCTGCGGGGACAGCGCCGACGTTTGTCCGTCCGGATAGTTGCCCGGCGCCGTGAGCACCGCGCCGATCTTGATGGACGGATCGACCGCCTTCATCGCGGCGATGTACTCTAGCGCGTGGTTGGCGTACGCGGCCGGCCCTTTGTCGGGGTGCAGGTCGGTCTCGAAGTAGGGACCGTAGGTCCCGTTGCCGTACACTTCGTTGCCGATCTCCCAGTACGTCACCCCATAGTGTTTGACAATGTTGGCGTCGCGGACCCAGGCTGCGGCCTCTTGGGGGGCGCCGCCGGCGGTCCCGCTGCTGTTGGACCCGTAGTTGACGGTGAGCATGGCCTGCGCGCCGGCGCTGGAGGCGACCCCCATGAAGTGGTCATACGTATTGTTCGGATTGGCGTAGCCGCCCAGGTTTCCGGGCGTAATGGGGGTGATGGTATTGTCTTGCCAGTGATACACGTCGGCCTCCGCGCCGCCGGGATAGCGCATGATACCCACGCCCGCCGCGCGCACAAGTCCGGGGACGGCTGGATCGAGCAAGGCGCCGTCGTAGGCGGACGCGTTGAGGCCGAAAGCAACCGGGGGGATGACGCCCAAGGACGTCCCCGTGTCGACGGACACCGCTGCGCGCGCCGGCGTGGCGCTATCAGCGTGCGCGGCGCCGCCGCTCGCGCGCGCGCCCGCCGTCAAGTCGACGGCGAGGAGGGCCACACTGATCAGGATTGGGGCGAGTTTCTTCACGGCTAGCATCATGTCTCTCTCCACCCATAAAGCTATCGTGCGCGGCCTTAGCGCCCGCGCGTTACTTGTGACCGTAGCGTCTATCTCCGAGCCTGCGACGGCCATCTCCAGCGCATCCGCCCCCCGACGGCGCCCGCGTTCATCAGGCGACGATAACGTTCCGGTACCGCTATCGGTTTATTCCCGGTCGTCAGCGTATGCATCTGCGACGATAGCACACGCGTCACGCGTTTGTCAATAATTGCCGCACGCGCGCACGCGCCGCGCGCGTACAGCCGTCCTCTTTGACAATCGTGCGCCGGTGTGGTACTTTCCCAATCAATGGCCCCGGACCGTAACCGCTACCGGAACAGCGGCGTGCATGCGCTAAATGCAAGGGCGTGGAGAGGCCACGGCGCGGCCGTATCTCTCGGCCGCGCAATCCTCCATTCATTAACAGGTCATGTATGTTGTGTAGAGTAGTAAGGAGGCTCGCGAGTGGCCGTAGATATCGTGCTAGGGCGACCCGCCGCGACGGCGGGGAATCGTTCGCCCCCGCCCGCCCCCCGCGTTCCCTCGAAAGGAGGAGTAAACCCTCGTTCATGTAACAAGGCCTAGATCGCGACCGTTATACGTCGCTTTTCATCCGCTCGGCGCGGCGATCGCGCGCGCCGGGGCATAACTCATCGAGGAGTACACTACATGGTTACATTGAAGAAGTCGGCCAAGATCGCCGCGCCGGCCGCGCTGTGCGCGGCGCTGGCCGCGACCGCCGTCGTCTCCCCCGCCCAGGCCGCGCGTCCCCGCGCCGCCGCCGCGCGCCCGCTCACGATCGGGCAATCGTCGACCACCTACGTACGCAACTTCAACCCCTTCGCGCTCGCCGGGCAGATCTCCTCGGTGCATGTGGCCCTGGAGTCCCTCTACATCGTCGACCCTGCCGCCAACGGCAAGCAGACGCCGTGGCTGGCCACCTCGTACAAGTACAGTAGCGACCTCAAGACGCTGACCTTCACGCTGCGCCAGGGGGTCAAGTGGTCCGACGGGCAGCCGTTCTCGGCCAACGACGTGCTCTTCACCCTGAACCTGGGTAAGACCAACACAGCCCTGGACCAGGTCGGGCTGTGGGGCGCCAGCGGGTTGGCCGACAGCGTGTCCGCCGACGGCAACACCGTGTCGATCCACTTCAAGGCGGCCGACGTCACCACCTTTGGCCCGCTGGTGGACAACCTGCTCATTCTGCCCGCGCACGTCTGGTCCAAGGTCAAGAACCCCCTGACCTATTCCTGGGCCGACCCGGTCGGGACGGGGCCGTTCACGCAGGTGAAGAGCTTTACCGCACAGAGCTACGAGTTGGGCCGCAACCCCTACTACTGGAACGCGGCCAACCTCAAGGTCAACTCGATCCGCTGGACTGGTTTCCAGAGCAACGACGCGTCGGCGCTCGCGCTCGAGTCGGGGCAGGTCGACTGGTCCGGCGACTTTATCAACAACGTCCAGACGGTCTACGACGCCAAGAACCCCAACTACCACCACTACTACGCCCCGCGCGACACGCCGACCTCGCTCTACGTGACGGCCACCAAGTACCCCTATAACCTGCCCGTCTTCCGCAAGGCGTTGAGCATGGCCATCAACCGCCAGGCGCTCAACATCAATGCCGAGTACGGTTACACGGTGCCGACCAATATCACGGGTCTCAGCGGGGCCTTCCCCACCTGGGTCGACAAGAGCATCCCCAACACGCTGGCGCAGTACAACCCGCAGGCGGCGCTGTCCATGTTGATGAAGGCCGGCTTCAAGATGCAGGGCGGCAAGCTGATTGATCCCAAGGGCCAGCCCGTGTCGTTCAGCCTTCCGGTGGTCGCCGGCTTCTCGGACTTCGTGGGCATCCAGCAGATCCTGGCCCAAAACTTCAAGGCCATCGGTATCGACGCCGCGCCGCAGGCCATCTCAACGTTCGGCCCCTGGTATACCAACGTGCAGAAAGGCGTCTATCCGGTGGTCACGGTCTGGAGCTACGGCAACCAGTCGCCGTACGACTACTACAACCAGATGATGGGCCCAACCAACATCCAGCCGGTCGGCACCGCCGCCGGCGGCGACGCCTGGACGCGCTACCAGAACCCCCAGATGAACGCGCTGCTCGCCAAGTTCCGCATTACGACCGACTCGGCGCAGCAGCACGCGCTGGCCGACCAGATGCAGCAGATCTTCGTGCAAAACCTGCCGGTCATCCCCATGATCAACGGTCTGATCAAGGAGAACTACAACACGACCTACTACACAGGCTTCCCGACCGCGAACAACTACTACGCCTCCGGCACCCCCGACGCGACACCGGCGCGCCTGATCGTGCTGACGCATCTAAGCCCCAAGTAGCAAGGTTTGCCCCGCGAGAGGGCGGGGCGCACGCATGTGCGCCCCGCCCTCTCGCCGTCCCTCCGACGCCCCTTGGGGACCTGGAGGGCATACTAAGGATATGATCGATCATGCGCTTCGTCCTCCGCCGCTTGCTGTTCTACGCGGTGGCCCTCTGGGCCGCCATAACGCTCGATTTCCTGATCCCGCGCCTGATGCCGGGCAACCCCGCCGCAGCCATCTACGCCACACACGCGCAGCAGTTCGCGGACAACCCCAACGCTTTCCGCATCATCGCGGCCTCACTGGGCCTGTCGACCGATCCGCTGCCCCTGCAGTATTGGCATTACCTGGGTAACCTGGTCCACGGCGACTTCGGCGTGTCATTCAACCAATTCCCCAATCGTGTCTCCACCATCATCACGCAGAGCCTGCCCTGGACCATCTTCCTGGTCGGCCTGGCCTCGATCATCGCGTTCGTGCTGGGGACCGGTATCGGCACGCTGGCCGCCTGGCGGCGCGGCGGCATTTTGGACAGCCTGCTGCCCCCGCTCGCGCTGCTGGCCAGCAGTTTCCCCTTCTTTTTCCTGGCCCTGTTGCTGCTGTACTTCCTGGGCTTCAAGTTGAACCTGTTCCCGATCAATCACTCCTATACCGACGGACTACAGCCGGACCTGTCCCTGACCTTCGTGGGTAGTGTGCTGTCGCACGCGGTGCTGCCGGCTTTCTCGCTGGTCCTGGTCGCCGTGGGCGGCTGGCTGCTCGGCATGCGCAACACCATGATCAACGTCCTCTCCGAGGACTATATAACGATGGCGCAGGCGCGCGGCCTGCCCGACCGCCGCGTGATGTTGGGCTACGCGGCGCGCAACGCCCTGCTGCCGCAGATCACGGGGTTCGCCCTGAGCCTGGGCTACCTCGTCGGCGGCCAGATATTGATTGAAAGTGTTTTTAGTTATCCCGGCGTGGGTCTGCTCATGGCGCAGTCGATCGGCGTGCAAGATTATCCCGTCATCCAGGCCCTGCTGCTCGTCATCACGATCTGTGTCCTGCTGGCGAACCTGGCCGCCGACCTGGTCTACGCGCGCCTGGACCCGCGCGCGCGGGCAGCCTAAACACATCCTAGAAGGAGTACGCGGCGATGGACATGTACCCGATGACCGACACGGACCCCGCGCTGGCGGGGGCGGGCGGGACGCCCCTCGTCCCCGTGACGGCGCGGCGGCGGCCCGGCTTCCCCGCCCCGCGCTGGCTGCGCCTGATCCTGTCCGACCGCAAGGCGGCCGTGGGCGTGGCCATCCTGACCTTCTTCGTGCTCGTGGCCATCTTTGGCCCGCTCATCTGGCGCGGCGATCCCAACGTGGGCGACTTTACCGTCAGGCCGCAGCAGGCGCCCTCGGCCGCGCACTGGCTCGGCACGGATCAACAGGGCCGCGACATCTTCCTGGAGTTGGTGGATGGGACGCGCGTGGCGCTGGTCATCTGCTTCTCGGTCGGCGCCATCGCGACGTCGCTGGCCGTGATCATCGGCATGAGCGCCGGCTACTTCGGCGGCTGGATCGACGAGGTCCTGATGCTGATCACCAACATTGTGCTGGTCATCCCCAGCTTCCCGCTGATCATCGTCTTGACGTCGTTCATTCAGGTGAAAAACGCCAACGAGCCCATCATACTCATCCTGGGCTTCACCGGCTGGGCTTTCGGCGCGCGCGTGCTGCGCAGCCAGACGATGAGCCTGCGCCAGAAAGACTTTATCCAGGCCTCGATCGTGCGCGGCGAGTCGGGCATGCGCATCGTGCTGCGCGATATCCTGCCCAACATGATCAGCCTGGTGGTCAGCGGGTTCATCGGGACGGTGCTATTCGCGCTGGGCACGGCGGCCGCCCTCGTGTTCCTGGGCTACGGCGACCTGTCGAACGCGAGTTGGTTCAGCATGCTGTATTGGGCGCAGAACGCGTCCGCGTTGCAGATCGACGCCTGGTGGAACTTTGTCCCGCCCGGCCTGGCCATCGCGCTGGTCGGGACGGCCTTGGCGCTGGTCAACTTCGGTATCGACGAGATCAGCAACCCGCGCCTGCGCACCGAGAAGGTCAAGATCCCGCGCGACGCCGTGCCGCCGGTGGCGGTCGCCGCGTCGGGAAAGGTGGCGGCGCGATGACACTCGACCAAGCCGCGACTAACGTCGCCCCCGTCGACGACGGCGCCGCGCCGGTCCCGGCCGGCGCGCCCCTGCTCGACGTGCGCGACCTGCACGTCTACTACGCCACCGCGCGCGGGCCCGCGCGCGCCGTGCAGGGGGTGTCGTTCAGCCTGCGCAAGGGTGAGACCCTGGGCCTGGCGGGGGAGTCGGGCTGCGGCAAGAGCACCGTGGCCAACGCTATCACGCGCCTGCTCAAGCCCCCCGCCTACATCGCCGGTGGGCAGATCCTGTTCGACGGCCGCGACGTTACGACGATGGGCGCCGACGAGACGCGGCGGTTCCGCTGGAGCCGCGTCAGTATCGTGTCGCAGAGCGCCATGAACGCGCTCAACCCGGTCATCACCATCGGCGCACACTTCGTCGACACGCTGCAGGCGCACACTAAAATGAATAAGCGCGAGGCGCTGGAGCGCGGGGCCGAGTTGCTGCGCGTGGTGGGCATCGAGCGCGCGCGGCTTAAGAGCTACCCGCATGAGCTCTCCGGCGGCATGCGCCAGCGCGCCGTGATCGCCATGGCCCTGGCGCTCAACCCCGACCTGATCATCATGGACGAGCCGACCACCGCGCTCGACGTGGTGGTGCAGAAGGAGATCATGCAGCAGATCGAGGACCTCAAGGAGCAATTCGGCTTCTCGATCCTATTCATCACGCACGACCTCTCGCTGCTGGTCGAGTTCAGCGACCGCATCGCCATCATGTACGCGGGCAGGATCGCCGAGCTGGCCCCCGCGCGCGAGCTATTCGGCCGTCCCGAGCACCCCTACACGGTGGGACTGATGAACAGCTTCCCCGCGCTGACTGGACCCGAGGTGGAGTTGGCCGGCATCCCCGGCGCGCCGCCCGACCTGATCGCGCCGCCGGCCGGCTGCCGCTTCCACCCGCGCTGCCCGCACGCCATGACCGCCTGCATGCGGGACGAGCCCTTGCTGCGCGAGGTCGGACCGGCGCACCGGGTGGCGTGCCATCTGTATTCCAGTGGCGAGTGACGAGTGGCGAGTGGCGAGCAGGTAGTTCTCGCCACTCGTCACTCGCCACTCGCCACTCGTCAAAAGGAGACATCAATGCAACAGACGCACACTCCGGTGATGGAGGTGCGGGGGCTGACCAAGTGGTTCCGCGCGGGCGGCGGCGGGGCGTTTGGCCTCGGCGGCGCGGCGCGCTACGTGCACGCGGTCGACGACGTCAGCTTCACGCTGGAGAAAGGCCGTATCCTGGCGCTCGTGGGCGAGAGCGGGAGCGGTAAGAGCACCATCGCGCGCCTGCTGGCGCGGCTCTATCCCGTCACCAAGGGGCAGGTGCTGCTCAAAGGCCACAACGCCCTCGCTCACCAGAACCGCAAGGCCGTGCTGCAATACCGCGGCGATGTGCAGATGATCTTCCAGGACCCGTTTGGCTCCCTGAACCCTGTGGAAACGGTCGGCTACCACCTGTCGCGCCCGCTGGCTATCCATAAAGGGCTGCGCGGCGCGGAGCAGGAGCGCGAGATCCACAACCTGCTGAGTACGGTCGGGCTGGAGCCGGCCGGTGAGTACGCCGCCAAGTACCCGCACCAGCTCTCCGGCGGGCAGCGCCAACGCGTGGCTATCGCCTGCGCCTTGGCCGTAGAGCCCGAGGTGATCCTGGCCGACGAGCCGATCAGCATGCTCGACGTGTCGATCCGCATGGGCGTCCTGAATCTGATGCGCCGGCTCAAGGAGGAGCACGACCTGGCCTACCTCTACATCACGCACGACCTGGCCAGCGCGCGCTACATCGCCGACGAGACGATGGTGCTCTACGCCGGCCACCTGATGGAGAAAGCTCCCAGCAAAGAGTTGATGAGCAACCCGCGGCACCCCTACACGCGCCTGCTGATCTCCGCCGCGCCGAACCCGGCCGCGGCCAAGACGCGCGTGGAGGCGCGCGGCGAGATTCCGACCATCATCAACCCCAAACCGGGTTGCCGTTTCGCCCCGCGCTGCCCGCTGGTCATGCCCATCTGCACCGAACGCACGCCCGAGGTCACCGAGGTCGCGCCGGGGCATCTCGTGCGCTGCTACGCGGCGCAGTGACGAGTGGCAAGAGGCGTAAGATGATGGTAGGGCAAGACTGGGCGAGGGAGGTTTAACATCTATGGTCACTGTTCCTGAGTTGGCGCTGCGTTCGCACGATGCGACGTGGGACCGGGCGCGCTGGGAAACGCTGCCGGATGACGGCAACCGCTACGAAGTCATTGGGGGTGTGCTGTATATGTCGACGGCGCCCAGCTTTTTTCATCAATGGATCATCCGGCAGATATTCCTCACGCTCTATGCCCAGATTGATACCGCCGACGTAGGGCTGACCATCTGGTCACCGTTGGGCGTCTTCATGCCCGGCTGCGAGCCCGTGCAGCCGGACCTGCTAGTACCGTCCGACGGAAATGGCTCCGCGGAAAAGACCCTCGATCTTCGCGCTGCTCACGGGGGAACGGGCCACCGAATATGCGGAATGTTTTCAGGCGAAAGGTACTAGTTATCCGCCGCGAGGACATGGGCATCATCCGCGATCGCCGTGTCGAGGGCGTCCCCGCGCTCCTCGTCGAGATACTCTCGCCTAGTCTAGTAATCCCGATACGGACACCGACGTGAAGCGTAAGGCGTACGCGCGCGCGGGTGTTCCCGAGTATTGGATCGTGCGTCCGGCGCGCCAAGACGCGCTGGTCTATACCGAGCCGGACGCTCTGTTGGGCGACTTCGCGCACAGCCAGCGCGTCGCCCCCGACGGCGATCTCGTGTCGCCGACGCTGCCCATACGCACGGCCATCGCGTCTTTCTTCGCCGGTGCGCCCGATACAACATTGTAAAACAGACAGACTTGATGAAAGGACACGATACGTGGTAACCGCGAGCACGAGTATGCCCGCCGACTTCCTCTGGGGCGCCGCGACGGCGGCGTTCCAGATCGAGGGCGCGACCCGCGAAGACGGGCGCGGCGAGTCGATCTGGGACCGCTTCTGCGCCACGCCGGGTAAGGTCAAGAACGGCGACACCGGTGACCCGGCTGACGAGCACTACCATCGCTATCCCCAGGACGTGGCCCTGATGAAAGAGTTGGGTTTGCGCGCCTATCGCTTCTCTATCGCCTGGCCGCGCATCCTGCCTCAGGGGACCGGCCGCGTCGAGGCCAAAGGGCTCGATTTCTACGACCGGCTGGTCGACGAGTTGCTCACCGCCGGCATCCGCCCCTTCGCTACGCTCTACCACTGGGACCTGCCGCAGACGCTGCAAGATCAATATGGCGGCTGGACCGGGCGCGAGACGGCCGAGGCGTTCGCCACCTACGTCGACGTGGTGTCGCGCCGGTTGGGCGACCGCGTCAAGGATTGGATCACACTTAACGAGCCGTGGTGCGCGGCCTGGCTGGGCTACGGCTGGGGCGTCCACGCGCCGGGTCTGCAAGACCCCAAGCTCGCCATCGACGCCACGCACACGCTGCTGCGCGGCCACGGACTGGCCGTCCCGGTGGTGCGTCGCAACAGCCCCGGCGCGCGCGTCGGCATAACACTCAACCTCACGCCGGTTCATCCCGCCACGGACAGCCTGGAGGACCAAGCGGCGGCGCGCCTCTCCGACGACCTGTCCAACCGGCTGTATCTCGACCCCCTTTTCAAGGGCTCCTACCCCGCCGACCTGCTGGAGAGCTTCGGCCACGCGCCCGACATCCAGGCGGGCGACATGGAGACTATTGGCGCCCCGCTGGACTTCCTGGGCGTCAACTACTACCAGCGCATCGTCATCACGGCCGACCCGACGGGGCGCAAACCCTTAGGCGAGGCGATCCGTGTCGAGGGCGCCGACCGCACCGCGATGGATTGGGAGATCTACCCCGAGGGCCTGCACGAGCTGCTGGTGCGCGTACACCGCGACTATGCCCCCCCCGTTATGTACGTGACCGAGAACGGCGCGGCCTTCGACGACGTGGTCGCGCCCGATGGCAGTGTCCACGACGAGCGGCGGCGCGCCTACCTCGCGGCGCACTTCGCGGCGGCGGGGCGCGCTATCGCGGACGGCGCGCCGCTGCAGGGCTACTTCGTGTGGTCGCTGCTGGACAACTTCGAGTGGGCCGAGGGCTATAGCAAGCGCTTCGGCGTCGTCTACGTTGATTACGGAACACAGCAACGCATCGTCAAGGACAGCGGGCGCTGGTACGGGCGGTTTATTGGCGGCAGCGAGTCATAGGCCGTATCATTAGCAATAATGCCCCAGGTACAGCCATTCCATCACCTGCGAGGGGGTGCGCCGATGGCGCAGGATCGTGGACCGCAGTCGCGGCACGCCGACGATGTCACGAGTGATGGCCGCGCGTGAGCGGCGCGGCCACGCTTCGCGGAAACGCACCTGGAATCGGCCGCGTTCGAGGCGCGCCGCGCCCATGCGCTCGAACAGAAACTGCCGGCCGGCCCCAAGTACGAGGAACAGTATTACCCCGACCTCAGAGGCACGGAGAACCTGCTGCGGCTACGCAACCTTTTGACCCATTTTACGGGTGGGTCGGCCGGGGTGCGCGCCGAGCCCGCGACGCCACAGGCAGGGTCCGTCCAGCCCGTCCCCACGCCGAACGAGCCGGGCCATCCGACTAACTTGGAGGGTAGCCTGCACGGCACGGGCTTCGCGCTGAACCCGCTCGAGGCCGCGCGCGTCTTCCCGTTCGCGTACCTGGGCTATGGCTGCGCGGCGTGGGCGGTGGAATCGAGCCGGGGGTTTATCGACGAACTCTACGGTCGCCTCGGCGAGCGATCGCCGTTCGCCGCTACCGAAGAGTACGCGCGCCTGCGCAACCTGCCGTCGCCGTTCACCTCGCGGCCGCTGCCGCCCGCCGTCGACCCGGCCGGCTAATCACGATCGGTGGCTCCCGACGT
>JAABUJ010005460.1_pt1 | contig 12704 bp, 18 predicted proteins | sample 5559131 | NCBI WGS metagenome assembly JAABUJ01 (sample SAMN10711875, study PRJNA513366) | rock metagenome | isolation source: Antarctica rocks | place: Antarctica: Victoria Land, Mt New Zealand nord | collected 2016-01-07
GCCCAAAGCGGTTGGGGGTGTCGACGTGGTAGTATCCATCGGGTCCTCCTTTATGGTGTGCAACCAGAGGATACCCGACCGGGCCACGGAGCGTTGCTCCCGTGGCCCGGTTTAGTCTAAACACCAGCACAACTCGATGGGACCAATATCCCTTCATAGATGGCATAGTTGGCATGTAGCGTCGTAGAGTGTGGAGTACGAAGGCGAGGGCTCAAAGATGGTCAAATCGTAACACAAGCGCCGGTAGACAGGCAAACCTTGCTAGCCTGAATTATTCATGAAAACATTTATCGAAATGGATTGACTGCTGATGGCGGCTTCCGCAGGCCCCAGAAGCCCACTCTGGGCGCCAAAATCGGTTCTGGAGCCGATTCAGCGGCCCAAAAGGATGAATGTGCAGCTAGACGTGGCCGAACTGATTAGACAGAAATGTTCATGAATAATCCAGGCTAGTAAATGCGTGTGGTATCCGTCGTCGTCATAGTACACTTGTACCAGGACGTTAAGCGAGTGGCCGGTTTGGTTCGCAGCAAGCCGGCCATCTCTAACCATCGCACCGAAGGAGCCGGCCCGATGACTACGTCAAGCTTACCCAACCTACACGCCGACCTGCATTGGCTCATCCATATGCCTCCAACGTATGAGGCCCTTGACGACTATCTGAAGGGGCATGCCCCCACATGGACGCACGAGGGCGCTCACTTGATCGCTTTCTCCATCTCTAATATCTTTTACAGCCCGCACACGGCATCACCATATCAGCGACAGTATGATCTCGAAGGTCGTGCTTTAATCGGCCCGCCAGTTGGCCGTGGCCTAGCCGACGAACTCGACACGCGCTTGCTACAAGCCGATGCGCACGACAATCGTTCGTTACAAGAATGGCTCGATGGCTTAACTAGGTTTGAGCGTGCAATACATCTCCATGCAATTGGGGCAAGAGAAACCCTCAAACATACGGATAAACTGGACCCCGATAAGCGCGCGCAACTCGATGCGAGAAGGCGGACTAATATAGCACTTGATGCTGAGGATGTCGCTGAGCACAACTTGCACATACGTTCATTCTGCAAGGATTTGCGGCGATGCTGGCAGGATGTCTTGAAGTTGTACGAAATGGAGCCGGGCAACACACCTTTGCATCCGCTGGGGAAATCGCTGTACTTACTACCGTCCGTGGAACGTCCAAGCCTAGATTTGTTAGACAAATTCGCCGATGGAGGCATGACGCTCCACTTGTTGCTACTCACAGCTCGACACGAGTTGGGTTATCTCTACAAGAAAGTGAAGGCATGGCATGAGCGTTCGCTCTCGACCTGGGGACCGCGTGCAGATGATCCGGCCCTCGACAGTTGGGATCTGGGCCTCATCTCAGCGCGGTCCCGAGGATTCCGCTTTTTCACCGCTGGCTCTGTCAACGATAGCGACATGCGCCTACGAAAAGATTTGCCGGTCGCCCATGTTCATGCTCCTAGTGATATCGCTCTTCTCTATCATGGACTGTCAGACTGGTTTGAGCGAGCTTACTATTTAACTTTAGAACTACGCCGGTGCGAAACCTGTCATCGCCCTTTACCAGCCTATAATCGTCAGGGTCGCCCCGAAAAGTATTGCGATGATGACTGCAAGCGCAAGGCGTTACGTCAGGCCCGCGCCAGGGCCAAGAAGGCACAGGATGCACGCGAGCAGGTCGAAGGACCAAGTCCGTATAAGCAACTTAAGGGATTGTCACGAAACCATAAATAAGTTACGAAAGTCACGAAACTCTTAAGCGTCATCATCTTCTTTTACGCTAACAGTGTGGACAGCACGGTTAGCAACGGAGGTGAACAACGATGCGACGCACGACCCCTATCAGTCCCCAGATCGCTGCGGCTATCGCGGCACGGCGACGCGCGGCCGGCCTGACTCAGAACACGCTCGCGTTGGAGGTGGGCCTGTCCGAAGCGACTATCTCGAAGCTAGAAACGTCGCGCGTGCCATGCCCCGAGACGACTTTGATCGTTATCGAACGAGCAATAGACCGGTTGGTCGCGGATCGTGCGAGGACGGCGTTATGAGCCATCGGCCCTACACTCCCACGGCGGCACGACCGCCCCGCGTCGAGTATCGGCACAGTCCCTCTCTCACTCAGGCGGACGCGCGCCGACGCCGACGCCTGGCCCTTAGCTGGCTCCTGGGGCTGGAGCCATGGCCGGAGGAGCCAGGAGCACCCAAGCCATGAGTGCCATTGGCGATTTTCTGACGGCCATCCAACCGCCTGTGCGCACTGGCGAGCAAATCGAGGCCCGGTACATTCGGCAAGGGGCGCCCATTATGACGCGCCATTACTCAACGCTTGATGCGCTAACGCTCGACGCGCACCGCCTGGCACCCATCTACAATGCCTACTTCGGCGTCACACTCCGCCGCATAGGAGGGAGCACGGCTGAGGACTGTACGCGCGCGGGCGCTTTATGGGGCGACTTCGACGCCAAGCTCTACGCCGACACGCCCGATCCACTAGCGTCGGCCCTCGCCGCGCTCGACCGTTTCCCGCTGCCTGCTGGTGTCGTCGTGTGTAGCGCGGGCGGCTATCACGGGTACTGGCCCTTACGCACGCCGGCTGACGTGCGGGACGCCTCGACCAGCCTGCGCGTTGAGCAGCTAAACGCGGCCCTGGCCCGCGCCGTGTGTGGCCCGGATCGCCAGCCCGATCATGTGCAGGACGTGGCGCGTATCCTTCGCTTGCCGGACACACTCAACCATAAGACGGTACCCCCACGTCCTGTCGAGGTGGTGTGGATACGCCCCGAGCGCCGGTACACGCTCCATGAGGTGGAGGCGCTGTTACAGGATCGCTATCCGTGGTCTCTGTGCCCTACAACGTCCAAACCCACGATAGGAGCGCGTATCTGGATGCCACCGAGCGCGCCACCCCGCGACGTAGACGAACGCGCCCGTCGGCGCATAAGCCCGGCCATGCGCGCCTTGCTTGAGGGGACGGGAACCGGCGGACGGAAGAGCGGGAGCGAAGCCGATCAATCCGTCGCGTGCGCCCTCATTGGCGCCGGTTTGACCGAGGCCGAGGCCCTGGCCGTGCTACTCGCCAGCCCACGCGCCGCCGATCACGCCAATCGTAAGCGCGGCAGCGAGCGTCAAGAGATCGCGTACTGGCGGCGCACCGTGGGCAACGCGGCGGCTCACGTCGGGCCGGTGACGGTGCGAACCGATGCCCGCCGCGTGCGACCAACCCGCACACCTTACCGTCGCACTGCGGGGGCGCTCCTAATGACACCGCGAGGGGGCGCGTCATGACGACGTGGCGCCTCGATCCGGTCATTGAGGAGGACGTGGGCCAGGGCTACAGGCTCAACGTCTCGCGCGCCAGTCGTGGCCGCAGCGGTAAGCTCATACTTTCCGTCGAATTGTGGAACGATAAGCCCAAGCTACTACGGGACGTGTCGGCCGGCGACCGCGCCGACGAAGATGTGTGGGTCGCTGAGGTGCTGCGGATCGAGCCGAACCTCGATCCGCACGTCATCAGGACCAAGCTCGTCGCCATGGCCGTGGATGCGTCCGACCGGGAACCGAGGAAGGGGGACGGTGACGGAACCGATACGTCGCGCGAGCAGTTATCGCTCACGCCGCCCGGCTTCGTATGCGTGGCGCTCGACGAGGACGGTCAGCGCGTCTACGTCGTGTGCGGTGACGATGGCGCTATCGACGCCCTCCCCCACATCGACGGACCTTACAAAAGCGGGGAGATCGTCAGGCATGTGCCGCCGCCCGACCTCCCATGGCGGTTGCCCCGCGTGACAGCCATTCAGGAGCACTGGCAAGAGGCGCGGTGCCAGGAGGGCTGGACCGTGCGCCTGCTTGACGACCTGATCGCCTGGCACAAGGCGGCGAGCGACCTGGGACGTGAGGAGGCGTACCTGTTGCTGGCGCTCTACGACATGCTGACCTACGTGCAGGAGCACACCGACTATCTGCCCATCATCGTGCTCGAAGCCGAGCCCGAGCGCGGCAAGTCGCGGACGGGCCAGGCGGCCATCTTCGTGTGCCGCCACGGCATGCACCTCGTCGGCATCAGGGAAGCGAACCTGCTGCGTGACGCCGGCGACCGGCAGGCCACTTTGTTCATCGACCTCATGGACGTGTGGGCCACGCTGGTGAAAAAAGACTGCACGGATATCATCCTGGGACGTTGGGAGCGTGGCGGGACGGTGGAGCGCGTCGTCTACCCCGAGCGTGGCGCCTTCGGCGACACCATTGCATATGAGGTCTATGGTCCGACGATCATCGCCACGAACGAACCCATTCACCGTATCCTCGATACGCGCTGCTTGCGCATCGACATGCCTCTGACGAAACGCCGCTTTGCCGGGCGTGTGCGTGCCGAGGATGCGCTCCTTTTAGTCGAGCGGCTGATGGCGTGGCGTGCGGTCATGTTGGCTGGTACGCTTGGCGCCTGCGATGCTCCGGCGGATGGTCGCCAGGGCGATATCCTGCGACCGCTGCGGCAGGTCTTGCTGGCCGTCGCCCCCGAACGCGGCGCCCAGTTCGACAGCATCGTCGCGTGGCAGACAGGACGCCGGCGGGATGAGCTTGCCCAGAGCTGGGAGGCCGATGTGATCCAGGCTGTCGCCGCCAACGTGGAACACGTTAGCAACGGCTACCTTGCGTTGGAGCGCGTGCTAGACACATTCAACCGCGATCGCGGCGAGAAAGATCAGCGTACCGCCAAATGGATGGGCGCGAAGGTAGGGGGCCTTGGCTGGACAAAGGAGCGCATCGGGCGCGACAAGAAAACAAGCCTACAGTGGGACGACGACCTGCTCGACCGTTTACAGCGGCGCTACGGACTGGTCGATGAGCGACAGGACACATCGCCTGAGCCTGCGTCAGTAGACGTGCCGCATGTGCCGCATGTGCCGCATGACGGACGAAACGGGCCGCACATGCTCGCCAATGTGCCGCGCCCGACGCCCGACATGCCGCACGATGTGCCGCGAACAACACAGGCATACCACGGGCAAAGAGAGCTAGATGCGGTATGTGCGGCACATGCGGCACATGCGTCGGAGGGTACGGATGACCTCGATGGCGATAGCGTAGACGACTGGCTCGCGTCGCAAGAGTCGCTGCAACCAATACATCCTGCGACCGACGTAACCCCACCACTAGCCCCTTGTAGGGGATGTGGCGCGGTGCAGTGGGGGCGTTCGAGTAGCGCGAGCGGCGACTGGTGGCGATGCCACAATTGCACGTCGGCACGCGTGGCATAGCCTGTCCATCATGAACGGCATGATGGCCCCGTTGGGGCCGGTACCGCCGGGTACCAGGGTATCACGCCCTGAGAGCTTCAGAACGCTGGAGATCGACATTCGGCGCCCTGGTGACTTGACACATTACGACTTGACACGAGGAGCAGACACAATGGTTTACAGCACGTTCGCCGAAGCCGACGCTGTAGTGGTACGGCAAGGGAGGGCCAGCCCTGCCGGGTTTACGCCTTGTGGGGATGGTGATCCGTGAACATTACGGGCCGATCCGTGAACAGCGTAGGACACGCTGTGTCCAGAAATGCAATGAACGGGGGCTGCACGCGCGTCGGTCCCCTACCTTCCCCCCTAAAAAGGCTCGCCAGAGGGCAACGATAAAAGGGTGTGAGTCGTCGCGCGGCAAGCGGGGGTAGCGAAAGGGTGTAGCACAGCATGGCATGGGAAAGTAGGCGAGGTGGACAGTACTACTATCAAAAGAAGCGTATCGGCGGCCGTGTCGTATCGGAGTACGTCGGTGTAGGCGCATTCGCTCAGGCGCTGTCCTGCCTTGAAGCCGCCGACCAGACGGAGCGCGCTGTCGAGCAGGAGTGGAAGCGCGAGGCACGTCGGCGCGAGGAGGAAGCCGACGCCGCGCTCGACGCGGTGACGGACATGGCAACGATATTGACCACGGCTGCTCTGCTTGCCGCCGGCTGCCATACGCATAGAGGACAGTGGAGGCGTAGACGTGGGCAAAGCTAAGGCTAAGGCCGATGTACCCGAGGTGCGACAGCCGCACCGCGATGAGGCGCTGGACCGCGTGCGAGGGGTCCTGGTGAAGGTGAACCGGGAGAAGCCAGACCCGCAGGCCCTCGACGAGTTGCGGACGATGATGCGCGAAGTGCCCGCGCTGCCACGGGTGTTGTGCGACATCGCACAGATTAATGCCGACAAGCTGATCGCGTCCCTCGTGAGCGGCACGGCGACGCAGGAGGCCATGAGGGCGAATGTGGAGGCGATGCGAGCCGGCCTTGGCTACCACGACGCGCCCGAGTTGGAGCGGTGCCTGATCGAGCACGTCGTGCTGTGCTGGCTCCGGGTGCAGAAGGTCGAGCACGGCTACACGCAGTTCATGGGGCAGGCGTCGGTCGTCCTAACCCAGGCCGATTGGTGGGAGCGTCGGCTGACCGCAGCCCAGGGGCGTTATTTGCGAGCGTGTGAGAGCTTGGCACGGGTGCGGCGGCTCACCAGACCGGCCGCGATGCAGGTGAACATCGGCGGCCGGCAGGTCAACGTCGCCGGCACGTAGTAGCAGGTCAAAAGAAGGGAACTACGTCCGGCACATGGTGCCATACACCATTCAAGGCTTGCCACAACTCGATCATCTTATCCGCCCCCCACGACTCAAGCACGGTTGTTCCCTGAGTAGCGCCTTGAATCGCGCCAGGGCGATTGTAATATATGGCCAGACGTTGTTTCCCTCCTTTGCCCTTACCATCCGTTTCATCCCACTCGATTTGACTGCCGATACCGCCTGGCATTTCATCCCTGTGAGCGTGTAGAATGTCGCGAACAAGCTTATTTCCTTGCGGCCCCCCAAGCGTCGATATAAAACTCAACGCGAAAACTGGCGGGACGATCGTAAGCGCGACTGGCATTACTAAAGGAGTAGTTAAGGCTGCCAATGCGGTCGGGACCAGGAGGCCCAGGAAAGGTCGACGCGCAAAACCAGTTGTCGTCCAATGAATAGTCTTCGACGCGGAAACCGGGTGGCGCCTTTTGACGCAGTTTATTGCGCAGACTGACGAAGAACTCGTAACGCGCGGATAGTAGTTGCTGATTACTCATGAGCGTACCTCAACCGTTTACCCGTATCTAACGCCACACACGGAGTATGCGCGGCGAGCGCCTGCATTTGTTACAGGTAATGTGCTGGATTGCGGTTGCCAGGAGCTGTATTAGTGAACTGAGCCCAATTCGCTTCCGTCGTGCCCCTAATCTGCCAATCTACGAATTCTATCACCGTTTTGCCATTCTGGTCGTATGCATCAGTAACGTTCGCCACAATCGCATAAGCAACAGCAGACCAAGGGGGGTAGAAGTAGAACACAACACGCTTGCAGAAACGCGCACGTTCGGCGTCAATATCCCAATAACCTGACGTACCCGTGAAGTCATGTGCCAGCAGAGTAAGGTGTAATCCTCGTGTTAAGAGGACGATCGTAGGTTTACCCTCCACGAAGTCACCGGCCGTTATCATACCTGCCTCCTTTACGGTGCTAACCCGATAGCCCGACCATCAGCATACATTGTCGATGTCACATGCGCGACATCGCAAGCATCGAGCCAAAATTTCCGGTGGTGGGTAGCAGTTCGGAACCACTCAGTTGGCAAGTAAAAACGAGCGTGCCCTACTTGACCGTGATCGGGCTTAACGATAGGGGCGCCCGTGCGAAGTACACGCGAACAAAGGGTTGACCGGCGTGGGACACGCTGGGTCTAGAAATGCGAATAATGGACCCTTCACGCGCATCAGATCCCGGTTTGCTTACCTGCCGAGAAGTGCGTGCTACGTTAGTTTCACCCGGAAAAAGGTGCGAGACTAGGGAATCGTGACATATCTGTATTAGGCAGCAACAGGTTGCACAGCTACCCTCCCATCTACTTGCCAGCCACAGGGGCTGCTGAATACGGCGCGTGTGTGCCCTGCGGATAGACGTGGGGCACACACGCTCCAACTCGTGTGCAACAACCTTTTGCCCAATACAAAATCGTGACATATCGAAACAAAAGAGCGTGATGTGGCCTGTAGGTGTACAGGCGTAACGTGGGCTGTAGGCGCATAGGCGCGCGGACGGATAGTAACCCTTGCCACGCCCAGTCTGAGGCCCATAGCTACCTACCCGCCGCCGTTCGGGACACACGGCGGCCGTTGCCTACCACAGCAGTTGAGGGCACGGTATGGGTGACTGGACGGCACTGAGGTAGGCTTTCCACAAGACGGTTTCCACGAGTCGCACTGGTCGCTCTCATGGGTCTCAGGAGGGCGATTAGGTGGTGTAGTTTTGGTACACCTTTGGTACACTTTCGGTCTACTTTTCGCGGTCGATGATGTGTCGTGGGTTGGCTAAGAGTAGTACGAAAGTTGGTCAAAAGTTAGGTAAAAGTAGGGCAATAGTAGGGCAAATCGCCGGGCGTACGCCGATTGACCTGTCCATGAGGCGAGCGATGCCCGTTGTGCAGCCAGCCTTACCCTCGCGCGCGACACATGATTCCATTGCACAACGTTTCACAACACGGGGGCGCAGCCACCTCGATCTACTCCTTGACAATATAGACACTAGAGTCTATAATAATGGGGTAGAGAGTGACTTGCTCCTACAAGGAATCTCGTACCAGGAGGTTAAGATGGCAAGCAAGCAAGCCCCGTTCCGCCCCCCGATCCGACTCACTGACACCGAAGGCGTCTACCGCATCGGCAGCCAGAGCGTGCCCGGCGACTTCTACACGGTCGATGTGCGCCGCACGGCCCACCCCACCTGCGACTGCCCGGCAGGACTCGACGGATTCCGCTGCTGCAAGCGGGATGCCGTGTGCAAGCACGTCAGGGCCGCCGAGGAGTTCCGCGCCGAACTCACCCTGCTCGTTGCCCGCGCCGAGCGGATTGCCCGGCAAGCGGCCACAACGCCGGCTCTACAACCCGCGCTGATCTAAACCCGTAGGCCCCGAAGAAAACAAATGGCCGGGGGAGGTACCAGCTCCCCCGGCCCAAGCTGGAGATAGAAGATGACAACCACCTCCAAGCCTGTTACCCCCATTCTACCGCACCATGGCGGATGCGACGTGGCGATTATCGTCACGTTCGCGCCCTCCGACCCGATCGGGGCGACTGTGGTGGAGATCGCGGGCGACGACATGCCCACGACTCACTACATGGCCCTCGTTGAGGCTGCCGCTACGCGTCTGGCTGTATATGCTGAAGGCTTCCGGCAGGCCGCTGAGTCCGACACCGAGTAGCAGCCCATGGGTACCGTCGGCATGGTCAAGCGCCGGACGGTGCCTATGGTATCCAAGGCCACCTACGCCCGCACGCGTACAAATACTTTGTACAAAGAAACGCCCGAGGAGCATGACAGATGACGACGCTATTCCCCCTTGGCTACACGACCGCCACACCCCGCGCCCTGGACCTCCTCCACGCCCATGGTACGAGCCCGGCGACCCTACTCGACCGTCACGCTGCGGGAGACTGGGGCCAGATTGACCCCGAGGATCGCGGGCTGAATGAGCGCGCGTTGCTCCACCGTGATCGCGTGCTCTCCGTCTATCCCGTTGGCTCCGCTTGCGTGTGGGTCATCACCGAGGCCGATCGTAGCGTCACGACCGTGCTGCTACCCGAGGACTACTAACGGCCAACTCTCGACCTCACCCCTTGACAATATAGACACTAGAGTCTATAATAGAAGTGTGAGGGGGAGCCTCTCACGGACTGCCCAGTACCAGAGGGCCGCATAAGATGACCACCGCAACCACCGAATACGCCCGCTACATCACCGCCGACCACGCCGACCTCTGCGACGACGAGCCCCTGACCGACAGCGAGCGCGAGGACACCCTCGCCGAGGCGCAGGCCGCGATCTTCGCGGACTTCGACGCCGCCCGCACGGTGGCCGCTTACCACGCTGCGGAGCGTGACAAGGCGCTGCCCGTTATCGAGGAGATGGTATGGGAGAGCGATCTGCTCGACCTCGTTGACAGCGGCTGGTACGCCGCCTAACGCGCATTGGGCGTCGGCCGGCTGACTGGCCGGCGCCCTTCATTGGAGGGATAAGAGATGACACCAGACCGCACTCAGAGGCGCCGCCGCGCTGAGCTTACGCGCACGCAGTGGCTCACCCGGCCGGTCGATGCCGACGACCTACTGGCCTATGTAGGCATGCAGGATACGGCGGACGTTTGTATCAGTGTCGCTGGCACACTGGGACGCATCGTGACGGACGCTGGCCCCTGGAACATGCAGTTCCCCATGGCGCGTGGGTCGGCGCGTACGGGCTCTTTCAGGCGCTCGAAACGGGCCGCCTGCACGCCGACGATTACCACGCCTTGCGCCGTCTCGGAGCGCGCGACCTGTGCCAGCTGATCGCCGATGCGGCAACCGCCTGCGATCGCCCCCAGGACGTGCCGCGCTACATCACCGCCCGCGCCGTTGGGCGCTAGGAGAGAGGAGAACGCCCTCATGCTTACCACCACGCCATGGTACCCTATCATCACCGACTCTAGAAACGACGATGGGGAGATGACCATGCCGCTCCGTAACGAACAAGGTGAAGACTTGCTAACCACAGCGGAGTCCGCCGCCGAATTGGGCCGCAGCGCCTCGACGATACGCACATTGATCCAACAGGGACGACTCAACGTCGAACGACCCGACGCGCGGACGGTGCTGATTCCACGGACGGAACTCGACCGCTATAGGCGCGAGAGCTTGGGCCGGCCAGGTCGCAAGAGCGATACGCCGACCAAAACAGCCAAGTATAGCCGAGCCTACCGCGCACGCAAGAAGGCGCAACCGCAAGGACAGCAGGGCGAGCCGCCGGCGGAGGACTAGAGGGCCGCACGGCATCTCTACTTCACTGACCAACTGAACCGCATTAAGAGGTAGGGCATAAGGAGTACAGCACAATGACCGCGACACAGGACCGGCCAACCGCTACGTTCGCCCACGTCGGAACCACGAAACAGATGACCCAACGCCCACCCGCACGCCTCACCGTTGCCTATATCCGTGTTTCGACGGAGGACCAGGCCAAAGAGGGTAACAGCCTAGCCGACCAGGAGCGGCAGACGCGCGCCTACGCCGTCGCCCGCGATTGGGGGGAAGTGGCCGACGTGTATGTTGATGCAGGCGTATCGGGCGCTACGCGCGACCGGCCCGGCCTCACGCGACTGCTCGCCGACGCCAAGGCCGATAAGATTGGCCGTGTCATCATCACCAAGCTCGACCGCATGAGCCGGAAGGCCGCCGATCTGCTTGCGATTGAAGAGGAATTAGACCAATGCAACGTCGAGCGCATCTACATAAAGGACAGTATCGACACGTCAACCCCAACTGGCCGGCTACTGCGCACCGTGCTGGCGGCCGTGGCCGAGCTTGAACGCGACATGATCCAGGAGCGCACAACCGCAGGAAAGCGTGAGGCTGTCCGGCGCGGTGACGTATGGCGGCCATCCGGCGTACTAGGCTACCGTTATTTGGCGGTCGATAATGCGACGGGGCAAAAGGGGCGACTAGAAATCGACGAGGCGACAGCGCCCCTGGTGCGCCGTATCTTCACACTCACAGCGCAGGGCGTGAGCCTAACGTCCCTTGCAACCCGGCTCAACTCCGAAGGTATACCAACGCCACGCGGTGGCGCCATGTGGCGCGTCAACACGCTCGGCACGATCATTAACAATCCTACGTACATTGGGCAGGCTACTTTCGGTCGGCGCAAGCGCGTCAAGACAGCTAACGGCCGCTCCACCATGCGTACGAATGACCCGTCCGCGATCATGTACATCCCCGTGCCCCCCATTGTGACACCAGAATTGGCCCAAGCTGCGCATGCTGCTGTGGCACGCAATCGTGCTGTCGCCAAGCGTAATGCGAAGCGCGAGTATCTGCTTTCAGGGGGCCAAGTGCGCTGCGGTACTATCCTTCCTAACGGCCATATGTGCGGTAGTGTCATGCGGGGCGAGACACATGGCAACAGTCGTCAGCAATACCGTTGCAGCCACGTCGAGCCCGAGGGTTACCGCCGCCATACGATGCCGGGAGCACCGCTTGAGACAGCCGTATGGACCGCGCTCGCCGAGATGATCGCCAACCCCGACGTTGTGCTGGCCGACGTGGAAGCCGTCATCGACGCTAGTAGCCGCCAAGGAGCAGAAGTCGTCGCGGAGTTCGCAACCCTTGAGCGCGCTACGGGCGAGATGAACGCCCAGCTTGGCCGCTTGCTCGACCTTTACCTGGCCGGGCGCCTCGACGCCGACACATACAGCGCCAAAGCCAGCGAACTTGGGGCCAGGAAAGATAATGTGCTTGCTCGCCAGGAGGAGTTGACCACGCGACAAGCTGCCGCTGCTGCCCACCTTCTCCCCGTCACTGGTGCCCGCGCCGCGTGCGAACAGATGGCCGGCCGCCTCGATGGGCTAACGTTTACACAGCGTCAACACCTCGTGCGGACACTCTGCACCGGTATCATCGCCGATCGTGAGAAGATCGTTATTGAAGGGGTGCTGCCAAGCGATGAGCATGAGACCGACGCAGGTGTTATTGCCGACATTGCATCGTGATGCGGCAGTGGCCACGCGGCGTCGCCTATGAGCGCGTCGACGTGTGGCTCAAAGAGTTGGGTCCGACGACCGAGCAACTGCGCGCCCTGGACACAGGCAGGCTGAACTGGGCCGCCTTCGCCG
>JAABUJ010005461.1_pt1 | contig 12703 bp, 8 predicted proteins | sample 5559131 | NCBI WGS metagenome assembly JAABUJ01 (sample SAMN10711875, study PRJNA513366) | rock metagenome | isolation source: Antarctica rocks | place: Antarctica: Victoria Land, Mt New Zealand nord | collected 2016-01-07
GCAACTCCGGAAGCTTCGAACACTCCCAGGGTCGCACGGCCAGGGACCGGATCAGCAAGAATTTCGCTGACCCGCCAGTGCAGTCACAGACCCTAGACGAAGCCGAAAGCGTGGCTGCCGAGATGCTGCAGGCCATCCCCCATCCGCACCTTGATCAGCGCCGAGAATCCATCGGTGTCGGTGATGGAATAGTACTGCTCGGCAGCGCCGGTCATAGTTCCAGCGGGCGACCAGGCCATCCCGAGATGGTCGAACGCGAGGGTCGCCTGGGCTGAGAACCCGGCGAGCGCCAGGAAATCGTGGTGGCCGAACAGTGTATCGCCGGCGTCCTTGAAGCCGAACACCAGGGCGGTGGCGTCCTGCTGCACAATGGCGCTGGAAAGCGCCGCCTTGGTGAGCACCACCGTCTGGTCGGTTGCGCCCAACCTGGCCAGCAGGGCCGGGCCGATCCGCACCGGTGCGCCATCGCCGCCCATGGCAGCAACCCGGAGCATCTGCGCAGCGGATAGGGCGGGGCCGCCGATGGTGACGGGGGTGATCGGGACGGCCGTCCCATTTCCGGGAGCCGACCCGGCGTAGGACGGCGTCGCCGCGGTGGCATAGACGCGGATGTCGTCGATCAGCAGGTGGTCGACCGCAGGCGTCGCGGCGTTGACCGTGCCGCCCCAACTGGTTGCGCCGCCAACGGCCAGGTTCGCCAGCATGTACATCGGCACGTGCATGTCGGCCGGGGTCGGGGCAGTCACGATGGCGCTGCCGTCAAAATACCAGGTGATCGTGGTTGGCTCCCAATCTACGGCATAGGTGTGGAAACCTGCGGAGGTGTCGGCGACGCGGGAGGTGAAGCTGTTCCACACGTTGGGACCACCGACGGCGCTGTGGGTGGTCTCGTGGATCAGGCTCGGGTCGCCGCCGATCTTCTCTACCACGTCCAGCTCCGGCGGCCACGCGGTGCTGGCAGGAAGCAGCCAAAAGGCCGGCCACATGCCCGCGCCCGCCGGCAGTTCGGCCCGCATTTCGAACACGCCATAAAGCTGCGAGAACGAAGTCTGGGTCGTGATCACCCCCGAACTCCAGGTCGCGCCGCCCGGGCCCGGCTGCTGCCGCGCGGTGATGTCGAGGGCGCCGGATGTCAAACTGAACGGGTTCGTCCCGGTCGAAGCGTCGTTGTAGTATTCCATTTCGCCGCTGCTGGAGGCGAGCGTGCGCCCGCCATGCGCCAGCGAGGTCCGCCATACCCCGCTCGACTCATCCGGGGAGGAGGTGAACGTGTCGAACTCGGCCCCGAATGTTCGCCGCAAGCCGGCGAGGTTCTCGGGCAGGCGAAAATCCGCGGCGGAAAAGCTGCCCGTCGCCTGGTTGCGGAACACGAGGTTGTTGCCGTTCCCGAGCGACAGGACGGCGTCCGCCCCGACTTGCGTCATGGCAGCGGTGATGTCGGCGAAGCTGTGGAATTTGGTGAACCCATCCAGCTCGACGCGATCGACACCCAGCTTGAACCCGATGATCGAGCTCGAACCGCTGTAATTGGCTTTGATGACGAAACTGTCGGCCCCGGTCCCAGCGACCAGGGCGTCCGATCCGCCGCCGCCATCGATCGTTTCGGTGCCTTTTCCGCCGATGATGATGTTGTTGCGGCTGTTGCCGGTGCCGACCTGGCCAGGATTTTCCAACGTCAGGTTTTGGAAGTTGGCCGGTAGGGTATAGGCCATGTTCCAAGCCCACAGCACCGCCGTGTTGACGCCCTCACCGGACGGCGCCCTCACGATATCGGCCGTGCCCTGCAGGTTGACCGTGTTGCTGCCGGAGCCAAGGACGAGCGTGTCGCCGCCGGCGAAGTCCCAGAAAAGATCGTTGGCATTGTCGCCGGTCAGCACCTGGCCGGCCGCCGTCGCGGAGAGCCAGCGGTTCGGCGCGGATGTGGTCGGCAACACCTGCCCGAGTCCGTTGAGGATCGGGCCGCTCGCAACGGCCCGGCTGCTGGCGGCGTTGGCCGAAAGCTGAACGAGAGGCCGCTTGCGAGACGCCGGTGCGTTGCTGGCCGTTGTGCTCAGCACGGCGCCCGTTCCGACCGGACATGAATCGGCAATCGAGGTATCGCTCCTGCTGCTGCCCAGAAGCAGTCGTTTTCATCATCACCTATTGGGATTCGCCAGCTCAACTTTTCAAGTAAGTGCTTCAAAAGCATATTTTGCTTTAAGAACAAAAGGCCATGAGCATTCATATAGGATGCCAAGGCCATAATAAGTCCCCGTTTGCTTACAAAGACTATGTACCTGAACTCAGGCAACGCTAAGTAAATAGTTACTAAAGCTCATTCACAATAAAAGTGTGGCGAACTGAACCGATGGGTTACAGGATAATTCTGCGGCCGACCCAGGCCGGTGGGCCGGCCTTTGGCACTGCAGAGGACAGGCGAAGGGCAGCCGGGCTTGAAAACACGATGGACTGCCGGGTCCGGAGGCTGACGTGCACGAACAGGATTTTCTGCGTTGCCGCACAGGCTGCGTCGCTGTCGAACATCTCATGGGCCACGTGCAGGCGCTTTGCCCCGACGCCGAGCACTTGGGCGTCAATCCGAACCTGCGCCCCTGCAAGCAATTCACGGCGGTAGACCGTGTGCGTCTCGACCGCGAACAGGCTTGCGGCCTCAGACTCGCGGTACGCCGCTCCAAGGCCGATTTGGTCGAACAGCACGTCCGTCGCAGCATCGAACAGCACGACGTAGTAGGCCAGGTTCATGTGACCGTTGGCGTCGACCCAATCGTTGCGGACGACGCCCTCGTAGCAGGCGGCCAGCTTCAGGCCTGGTTATCGTCGAAACCGCCGCCGCTGTCCCACCCACCGCCACTATCGTCCGGGGGTGAGTCGTAACTGACATTCTGGTCGAACTCCGGGGCGCCGCCAGCATCGCCGTAATTGTTGACGATCGTTTCACTTTCCGGGCCAATCGGCTGCCCGGCAAAGCCGCCGCCACCGCCGAATCCGCCGCCGCCCAAGCCGCCGCCATGACCCTCGAACAGCCCCATCAGAGCGTTTCCGGCCACCATGCCACCCGCGACCCCGGCCGCTGTCGTCAATGCCGACCCGAGGAAACCGGACCCACGCTGCTGGAACATGCCCGGCTGATAGTTCGGCGGATACTGCGCCGCTGGCGGAGAGCCAGCCTGGAAACCGGGTGGCGCGTAAGCCGGCTGCCCCGGCCCAGCCTGGTTCCAAACCTGACCCTGGGATTGCGGTTGGGATTGGCCGCCGCCACCGAACAAGCCGCCCAAAAAGCCGCGCGATTGCTGCGGCGCCTGCTGGGTACGCTGGGCATTCTCCTGCGCGGCCCGCTGCGCCTGCTGAAGCGCCCATTCCAACCGTTGAATCCGGTTCTGGGCTTCCGCTAGAGCGGCTTCCTGAACCACCGCCATCTGCGTGATCCGATAGCGCGCCTCGGGGTGCGCCTGGAACTGCTGGGCGATGAATTGGTCGGCCTCACGGTCGATCGGCGGCAACGCCGGCTGCGTGGCTGGCACGCTGCCGCCAAACCCGGTGGACGCTGCGCCGCCAACCCGGGCGACATAGCGGGTAATTAGGTCGCGTTCCTCGTTGGTCATGGGATGCCCTATACCAAGCCTGGTTTCGCAACGGACATGGCGCGGCGGAGTTGCGGGTTCAAGCGAAGATACCGAGGCGCGGCGCCTCGATCGCCGGGCAGCGGTCCATGACGATCGTCAGCCCCGCCGCCCGGCCCCGTGCCGCGGCGGCTTCGTCGATGACGCCCAGCTGCATCCAGACCGCCTCCGCTCCGAGGCGGATTGCGTCGTCCACCACTGCGCCGGCCTGGCCGGAGGCGCGAAACACGTCGACCATCTGCAGCGGCGCCGCATCGGCCAAGGTCGCCACCACCCGCCGTCCATGCAGCGTCTGGCCCGCCAGCCCCGGATTGACCGGCGCCACCTCGTAGCCGCATCCGACGAGGAAGGCCGTCACATGGTGAGACGGGCGCTCAGGCCGGGCCGAAGCGCCGACGACGGCGACGCGGCGGATACGGCGCAGCAGGACGGCGATCTCGGCGTCGGTCAGTCCATCAACGGTCATGTGGATGCAACGCGCGACCCGCCATTCGGCTTCCACGCCGGGCGCCGGTGCGATGGGCGCCCGCATCCCTTGCCGCCCGCATCACACCTACTATGGTGCGCCCGCATCCACAGGGCACTCGACCGCGCACGCGAATGGACCGACCTCTCAGCTTCCAGGATCTTATCCTGCGCCTGCACAGCTTCTGGGCCAAGCAGGGCTGCGTCATCCTGCAACCCTACGACGTCGAGATGGGCGCGGGCACCTTCCATCCGGCCACGACCCTGCGCGCGCTCGGCCCCCGCCCGTGGCGCGCCGCCTACGTGCAGCCCTGCCGCCGGCCGTCTGACGGGCGCTACGGCGAGAACCCCAACCGGCTGCAGCACTACTACCAATACCAGGTCATCATGAAGCCGAGCCCCGAGACGGCGCAGGCGCTGCTGATCGACAGCTACCGCGCGATCGGCCTCGACCCGGCGCTCCACGACATCCGCTTCGTCGAGGACGACTGGGAGAGCCCGACCCTGGGCGCGTGGGGCCTGGGCTGGGAAGTTTGGTGCGACGGCATGGAGGTGGGGCAGTTCACCTATTTCCAGCAGGTCGGCGGCATCCCGGTGGCGGTGCCGAGCTTCGAGATGACTTACGGGCTCGAGCGCCTGGCGATGTACGTGCAGGACGTCGAGCGGGTGTACGACCTGGACTTCAACGGCGCCGGGGTCAGCTATGGCGACGTGTTCCTGCGCGCCGAGCGCGAATACAGCGCCTACGATTTCGAGTACGCCGACGTGGCCCTGCTGACCCGGCACTTCGCCGACGCCGAGGCCGAATGCGCCGCCCTCCTGGCCCGCAGCCTGCCGCTGCCGGCCTACGACCAATGCATCAAGGCCAGCCACCTGTTCAACCTGCTCGACGCCCGCGGCGTGATCAGCGTGACGGAGCGGGCGGCGTATATCGGCCGGGTGCGGACGCTGGCGAAAGGGTGCTGCGAAGGCTGGCTGGCGGGGGACGAATTTGCCCCTGCCGTCGCGGCGGCTTAACCTGGGCGGCATGGGTCAGGCTTACGCAGTTGCCGGTCGTCGTCGTTCAAAGCCCGCTGCCGAGTGCGGGACGCGCTGATCGTTCGATGCCCGATCTTCTGTTGGAACTGTTCAGCGAGGAAATCCCTGCGCGCATGCAGGCGCGGGCGGCGGACGACCTCGCACGGCTGATCGACGAGGCGCTGGCCCCGCTTGCGCCCGCCGAAATGCAGACCTTCTATGGCCCCCGCCGCATCGCGCTCGCCGCCACCGTCGCCGCGTCCGTGCCCGCCAGCGTCACCATTGAGCGTGGGCCGCGGGCGAGCGCCCCACCGCAGGCGCTGGAGGGCTTCCTCCGCAAGCACCGCGCCAGCCGCGAGGAGCTGGTGCAGGAGGGTGAGCACTGGGTGCTGCACAAGGCGTTGGCCCCCGAACCCGCCGCCGACCTGATCGCCCGCGCGCTGCCGGGCTTGCTGCGCCGGTTTCCCTGGCCGAAATCGATGCGCTGGGGTGGGTCTGGCAGCACCTTCACCTGGGTGCGCCCGCTGCGCCGCATCTTGTGCATCCTGGACGGCGCGGTCGTGCCGTTTGATCTGCGCGACGGCGCCGATGACGGGCACGGTCTGGCGTCGGGCGATCTTACGGAGGGGCATCGCTTCCACGCGCCTGGTGCGTTTGCGGTGGGGTCGCTGGGAGAGTGGCGCGAAGGGCTGCGGGAACGCCGGGTCATTGTCGACGCAATGGACCGGAAGCTGCAGATTCTTCCACCCCTGGCGAGGCGCGCGGAAGAACTGGGGCTATCCGTGTTGGAGGATTCCGCCCTGTTGGATGAAATCGCCGGCTTGGTGGAATGGCCCGTTCCCTTGCTCGGCCGCATCGATCCGGCGTTCATGACGCTGCCGCCGGAGGTCATGCAGGTTTCGATGCGGGTGAACCAACGCTACTTCGCCCTGTCTGACTCCGATGGGCGCCCCGCCCCGTTTTTTGCTTTTGCCGCCAATATCGAGGCGGCGGATGGCGGTGCGGCCGTGACCGCGGGCAACGAACGGGTGTTGCGCGCCCGATTTTCGGACGCGCAGCACTTCTGGGACGCTGACCGGCGCGTCATGCTGGCCCACCGGGTCGCGGGACTCGATGCGGTGACGTTTCATGTCGAGCTCGGGACGCAAGGCGCGCGGGTGCACCGGTTGGTGCTTCTGGCCGAGGCGATCGCGTCGCTCGTGGGCGCTGACCCGGCGCTGGCAGGACGGGCAGCGTACCTTGCGAAGGCGGACCTCACGACCGGCATGGTCGGTGAATTTCCGGAATTGCAGGGTGTCATGGGAGCCTACTACGCCCTGCATGACGGCGAGGACCCCGCTGTCGCCGACGCCGTGCGCGACCATTATGCCCCGCGAGGCGCCAGCGATCCCGTCCCGACCCACCCGGTGTCCATTGCGGTGGCACTGGCCGACAAGCTTGACCAAGTCACTGCATTCTTTGCAGTTGGCGAGAAGCCAACCGGATCGGGGGATCCATTTGCACTACGCCGAGCCGTACTTGGCGCGATTCGGATCATTACCGAAAATCGGCTACGGATGAACCTGCGTGCATTGCTTGTCAAAACCCAAACGATGCTTCCTGGTCCGGTCCCAGTCGATGACATCATGGCCTTCATTGTCGAACGACTGCGCGTGCTGATGCGCTCCGAAGGTACGCGCCACGACGTGCTCGACGCCGTGCTGGCAGCGAAGGCCGACGACGACCTGTCTCGCGTGCTGGCGTTGGCATCGCAGCTCGATGCCTTGCTCGCCGGGCCGAACGGGGCGGATCTGCTTGCCGCTTACAAGCGCGCCGCCAACATCCTACGGATCGAGAACGCGAAGGACGGACCGCACGAGGGCAATCCCGACGATGATATCCTAAGGTCGCCGGAAGAACAGGCGTTAACGACGGCGCTCGTTGAGGTCGTCCTCCGCGAGATGGACGCGAAGCTTGCCCGGGAGGAGTTCACCGCCGTGATGGACGACTTGGCAAGCCTGCGTCCGCCGCTCGACGCGTTCTTCGATCGGGTCACCGTCAATGATCCCGACGCTTCTCTTCGCCGCAACCGTCTCAATCTGCTACACCAGGTCCGCTCAACCATGGACCGCGTGGCCGACTTCTCCAAAATCGAAGGCTAACCAGCACAATGACCAAATGGGTGTACAGCTTCGGCGCCGGCCACAACGAGGGGCGGGCCGACATGCGGAACCTGCTCGGCGGCAAGGGGGCCAACCTCGCCGAGATGGCCAGCATCGACCTGCCGGTGCCGCCTGGTTTCACCATCACCACCGAGGTCTGCACCGCGTTCTACGACAACGGCCGCAAATACCCGGGCGAGCTCGCCGGCCAGGTCCGCGCCGCCCTCGCGCTGGTCGAGCAATCCGTCGGCCTCAGCTTCGGCGACCGCGAGCAGCCGCTGCTGGTCTCGGTCCGCTCCGGCGCGCGCGTGTCGATGCCGGGCATGATGGACACCGTGCTCAACCTCGGCCTGAACGACGAGACGGTGCTGGGCCTGGCGCGCGCCAGCGGCGACGACCGGTTCGCCTGGGACAGCTATCGCCGGTTCATCCAGATGTACGGCTCCGTCGTGCTCGGCGTCGACCACCACCGGTTCGAGGAGATCATCGAGCGCACCAAGCTCGACGCCGGGGTGATCGAGGACACCGCGCTGACGCCGGCGCACTGGCAGGAGGTCGTCACCGAGTACAAGGAGATGGTCGCGTCCGAGAAGGGCAGCCCGTTCCCGCAGGACCCGGAGCAGCAGCTGTGGGGTGCCATCGGCGCCGTGTTCGGCAGCTGGATGAACCCGCGCGCCAACACCTACCGCCGGCTGCACGACATCCCCGCCACCTGGGGCACCGCCGTCAACGTCCAGGCGATGGTATTCGGCAACATGGGCGCCGACTGCGCCACCGGCGTCTGCTTCACCCGCGACCCGTCCACCGGCCAGGACATCTTCTACGGCGAGTTCCTGGTCAACGCCCAGGGCGAGGACGTCGTGGCCGGCATCCGCACCCCGCAGCCGCTGTCCCGCCTGCGCGCCAAGCCCGGCGAGGTTTCCATGGAGGAGGCGCTGCCCGAGGTGTACGAGGACCTCGTGCGCGTGCGCTCGACGCTGGAGCGGCACTACCGCGACATGCAGGACATCGAGTTCACCGTGCAGCAGAAAAAGCTGTACATGCTGCAGACCCGCAGCGGCAAGCGCACCGCCGCCGCGTCGCTCCGCATCGCCGTCGAGATGGCGCAGGACGGCCTGATCGACCGCACGGAGGCGATCAAGCGCGTCAACCCGGCCTCGCTCGACCAACTGCTGCACCCCACGCTCGACCCGAAGGCGTCGCGCACGCTCGTTAGCAAGGGCCTACCCGCCAGCCCCGGCGCCGCTTGCGGCGCGGTGGTGTTCAACGCCGACGAGGCCGAGATGCGCGCGGCCAAGGGCGAGGCGGTGATCCTGGTCCGCGTCGAGACGTCGCCCGAGGACATCCACGGCATGCACGCGGCCAAGGGCATCGTGACCACCCGCGGCGGCATGACCAGCCACGCCGCCGTGGTCGCGCGCGGCATGGGGCGGCCCTGCGTCGCCGGGTGCGGCGGGATCAGCGTCGACTACGGCGCGCAAACCCTGTCGGCCGGCGGGCGCACCATCCGCGCGGGCGACACGCTCACCATCGACGGCGCGACCGGCGAGGTGTTCGCAGGCTCGGTTGCGATGATCGAGCCGAGCCTGTCCGGCGAGTTCGCGACCTTGATGGAGTGGGCCGACGCCGCGCGCCGGATGAAGGTCCGCACCAACGCCGAGACCCCGCTGGACGCCGAGACCGCCCGCAACTTCGGCGCCGAGGGCATCGGCCTGTGCCGGACCGAGCACATGTTCTTCGACCCCTCGCGCATCGGCGTGGTGCGGCAGATGATCATGGCGCCGGACGAGCGCGGCCGCCGGGCGGCGCTGGCCAAGCTGCTGCCGTTCCAGCGCGACGATTTCCGCGACCTGTTCCGTATCATGGCCGGCCTGCCCGTCACCATCCGGCTGCTCGACCCGCCGCTGCACGAGTTCCTGCCCCATGCGGAGGCGGACCTGGCGGAGGTGGCGGCGGCGCTTGGCGAGGATCTGGACGCGATCCGGCGCCGGGCGGCAGACCTGGCGGAGGCGAACCCGATGCTGGGCCACCGCGGCTGCCGCCTCGGCATCTCGTATCCCGAAATCTATGAAATGCAGGCGCGCGCCATTTTCGAGGGTGCCATTGCCGCCACCGAGGAGGCCGGACGGGCGCCGGTGCCGGAGATCATGATCCCGCTGGTGGGCATGAAAAAGGAGCTGGAGATTACCCGCGCCCAGGTCGACAAGGTCGCGGCCGAGGTGTTCAAGGAAACCGGCAAGACAGTGGAATACAGCGTCGGCACCATGATCGAGCTGCCGCGCGCCGCCCTCACGGCGGACAAGATCGCCGAGGTTGCCGATTTCTTCAGCTTCGGCACCAACGACCTGACCCAGACCGCCTTCGGCCTGTCGCGCGACGACGCCGGCAAGTTCCTGCCGCACTACGTCGAGATGGGCATCCTGCCGAAGGACCCGTTCGTCTCGATCGACATCGAGGGCGTGGGCGCGCTGGTACAGATCGCGGCCGACAAGGGGCGCCGCACCAAGAACAACCTCAAGCTCGGCATCTGCGGCGAGCACGGCGGCGACCCGGCGAGCATCGCGTTCTGCGAGACGGTCGGACTGGACTACGTGTCGTGCAGCCCGTACCGCGTGCCGGTCGCGCGGCTGGCGGCAGCGCAGGCGGCGCTCGGCGCGAGTGGCGACAAGACGGCCTGACGCTACGCTGCCGTTGGCATGGATGTGGCATCCTTCCTGCCACCTTGAAGGATCGTGACATGGACCAGGACACGCCACCGCCGGCGCTCGACACGCGCGAGGACCAGATCAACGCCCTGCACAGCCGCATCTTAAGCAAGCTGCTGTACAACATCGGCAAGACGCCGGCGCGGGCGAGCGACCGAGATTGGTTCGTCGCCTCCGCCCTGGCGGTGCGCGACCAGGTGGTGGAGACCTGGACCACCTCCGCCCGCATGGCGCGCGCCAACAAGGCCAAGCGCGTCCACTACCTGTCGCTCGAATTCCTGATCGGACGGCTGTTTTTCGACGCGACGGGCAACCTCGGCCTGATCGAGCCGATGCGCGAGGCACTGGCCCGCTCCGGCGTGGACATCGACCGCATCCGCCTGCAGGAGCCGGACGCGGCCCTCGGCAATGGCGGCCTAGGACGGCTGGCCGCCTGCTTCATGGAGAGCATGGCCACGCTCAGCATCCCCGCCTTCGGCTACGGCATCCGCTACGATTACGGCCTGTTCCGGCAGACGATCCTGGACGGTTGGCAGCAGGAGCGCCCGGAGGATTGGCTATCCGCCGGCAACCCGTGGGAGTTCCAGCGCCCCGAGTTCTCCTACGCCATCGGCTTTGGCGGCGCCGTGGAAGCGACGCACGACGACGGCCGGGTCAGCTACGCCTGGCGGCCGGCCGAGACCCTATCCGCGGTCGCCTTCGACACCCCGGTGATCGGCTTCGGCGGCCGGCACGCCAACACGCTGCGGCTGTGGTCCGCCCGCGCCGCCGACCCGCTGCGCTTGGACGAGTTCAACCGCGGCGACCACGTCGGCGCGCTGGCCGACCGGGTTCGCGCCGAAGCGATCTCCCGCGTGCTCTACCCCGGCGACGAAAGCCCCGCTGGGCAGGAACTGCGGCTGCGGCAGGAGTTCTTCTTCGCCTCCGCTTCGCTGCAGGACATGATCCGCCGCCATCTGATCGAGCATCCGGACGTGCGCAACTTCGCCGAGATGAACGCGGTGCAGCTGAACGACACGCATCCCGCAATCGGCATCGCCGAGCTGATGCGGCTGCTGATGGATGTGCACGGCCTGTCATGGGACGAGGCGTGGCCGATCACCCAGGCGACCTTCAGCTACACCAACCACACGCTGCTGCCCGAGGCGCTTGAGATGTGGCCGGTGCTGCTGATGGAGCGGCTGCTGCCCCGCCACGTGCAGATCATCTACCTGTTGAACGCCCGCCATCTGGATGCCGTGCGCGCGGCGGGCGCCCAGGACGGCACGTTGGCCACGCTGTCGCTGATCGATGAGCAGCACGGCCGCCGGGTCCGCATGGGACACTTGGCGTTCGTCGGCTCGCACTCGGTCAACGGCGTGTCGGCCCTGCACACCGAACTGATGCGGCGGACCACCTTTCACGACTTGGACACCGCGTTGGGCGGCCGGATCGTCAACCGCACCAACGGGATCACCTTCCGGCGCTGGCTGCACCAAGGCAACCCCGGCCTGACGCGCCTGATCGTGGAGACAGTCGGCGAGCGTGTGCTGCGCGACCCTGAGGCACTGGGCGAACTGGCGGCGCACGCCGACGACCCGGGATTCCAGGCGGCGTTCCGAGCCCAGCGGCACGAGCGCAAGCTGGCGGTGGCCCGTCTTGCGCAGCAGCAGCTCGGCCTGACCTTCGACCCGGCCGCGATCTTCGACGTGCAGATCAAGCGCATCCACGAGTACAAGCGCCAGCTGCTCAACATCCTGCAGGCGGTGGCGCAGTACAACGCCATCCGTGCCCAGCCGACGCGGGATTGGCCGCCCCGGGTCAAGATACTGGCCGGCAAGGCAGCGCCCAGCTATACGGTCGCCAAGCAGATCATCCAGCTGGCGCACGACGTGGCGCGGGTGGTGAACGGCGATCCGTCCATTCGCGGGCTGCTGCAGATCGCTTTCATGCCGAACTACAACGTGACGTTGGCCGAGACGCTGATCCCTGGCGCCGACCTGTCGGAGCAGATCAGCACCGCTGGGATGGAGGCGAGCGGGACCGGCAACATGAAGCTGGCGCTGAACGGCGCGCTGACCATCGGCACCTTGGACGGCGCCAACGTCGAAATTCGCGAGCGGGTCGGCGCGGACAACATCTTCATCTTCGGCATGACGTCCGACGAGGTCGCAGCCCGGCTCGCGACCGGGCTCGACGCCCGCGCCGTGGTCGACGCCAGCCCGGCACTGACGGAGGTGCTGGGGGAGCTGAGCAGCGGCGTGTTCTCGCCGAGCGAGCCTGGTCGCTACCGGCCCATGGTCGAGCGCCTACTGCACGACGACCGTTTCATGGTCGCCGCAGATTTCGATGCCTACACGGCCGCGCAGGAGGCCGTCGACGCGAGATGGACTAACCCGGCCGCTTGGTGGCGGTCGAGCGTGCTGAACACGGCCAACATTGCCTGGTTCAGCTCAGACCGCGCCATCGCCGAGTATGCGGCGGGCACTTGGAACGTTCCGGTGCGGCCATGAGTTGGCGGCGGAAGGCCCGACGGCGCAAAAACGTACGATAGCGCATTGCGGTCAGCGTTGCAGCGAAGCCCGGATCAGCACGGGTTTAGGGGAGCGAGATCGGCCGGGATGTTGATGTTGCGCGCAAAGTAATCTCCCGCAATGGATCTACAAAACAGCCGAAGCCGCATCCCGCCGTGGTCGCTTTCGTCAAGGCATCAGTACATGTGCTGTCCGCCGTTGATGGACAGCGTGGACCCGGTGATGAAGTCGGCGTCGTCGGC
>JAABUJ010005462.1_pt1 | contig 12702 bp, 13 predicted proteins | sample 5559131 | NCBI WGS metagenome assembly JAABUJ01 (sample SAMN10711875, study PRJNA513366) | rock metagenome | isolation source: Antarctica rocks | place: Antarctica: Victoria Land, Mt New Zealand nord | collected 2016-01-07
TGACGTTGGTGAGCGCGATGGCGCTCGGAGCGGACTGCATCGATGACTGCGCGTTGTTGCGCTCCGGGCAGACCCCGGCGGTGCTCGACCACCGGGTGGCGGCCCCGTCGACGCTTGGGACGTTCCTGGGCAGGAGCTCGGGGTGGGCTCGACACGGCGACCTCCTCTGCGAGGACGACGCTCCGCAACGGTGGGCCGCCTATTGGCGTGTGTGTGCGGCGTCCAGGAACCGTCTCACGGGAGCGAGTCGGCGATTACACGCGTCCCGTGACGAGGGGAGAAGGTCACGTTGCGCCGCGTCACGTGCTCGGCCCCCGGGCGGGCCGGCCTGAGCGCACGCGCCCGCAGCACGGCATCCAGCACGACTCGCATCTCAAGCTCGGCGAATGCGGCGCCCAGGCAGCGCCGGACCCCCCCGCCAAACGGAATCCACCCGTAGGTGCTCGGGGGACGTTCGAGGAAGCGCTCGGGGCGAAAGGCGTAGGGCTCGGGGTAGAGATCGGGCCGGGTATGGGTCAACCAGATCGCGGGCGTCACGTCGGTGCCCGCCGGGAGAGTCAGGCCCTCCACGGAGAGGTCGACGGCAAGTCGTCGTCCGGCGAGCGGGACGACGGGCCGCAGGCGCAGGGCCTCCCAGATCACCGCCCGCAGGTAGGTGTCGGTGTCCTGGTTGATCTCAGCCGTCAACCGCTTGAGTACCTCCGGATGGCGTAGCAGTAGATCCATCGTCCATGCCAGCCCGGTGGCCGTGGTCTCATGGCCGGCGAGCAGGAGCGTCACGAGCTGGTCGCGAAGCTCTGCGTCGGTCATCTCGGTTCCGTCTTCGAAGGCAGCGCAGGACAGCAGCGAGAGGATGTCCTGGCGATCGGCCGAGCCGCTCGCCGCTCGCCGCTCGGCAATCTCGGCCAGCAGCAGCTCGTCTATCTCGCCGATCAATCCACCCAGCTTGGCGAAGGGATCTGAGCCGGTGCGCCGGCGCGATGCCAGGACCCGCAACTGCAGCGCCACCGAGGATGTGTCGTGCAGCAGACGCTGCAGGAGCCCGCGCAGGCGCTGGCGGCGCCGGGGATCGCTGACCCCGAAGACCGCGCTGAGTATGACCTCCAGGGTCACGGCCTGCATGCGTGGATGCAGCGCGAAGGGACGACGCAGGGGCCAGGTGGCGATCTCGCGCTCAGCCACCTCGCGAACGGCCGACTCATAGGACTGCATGCGCTCGCCGCGAAAGGGCGCCAGCATCAGACGTCGACGAGCCAGGTGCGCTTCACCTTCGAGCAGGAGCACCGACCGTGCCCCCATCACGGGGCGCAGCGCCACGCTGCGTCCGGGCGGAAGCCCGTGCCTGCGCTCGGTGTAGAGGGCGCGGATGGCCTCCGGGTCTGAGAGCATCACCGTTGGTGCCTGCGCACCCACCAGGCGCACGCTGAAGGCGTCCCCGTACCGGCGCCGGCAGGACTCCAGAAAGGAGATCGGACGCAGCAGCCAATGGGCGGTCTGCACGACCGGCGAGGCGCCTGGGCCCCGCGGAAGTGATTCTGGGGCGTGCTCGGCAGGGGCCCGGAAACGAGCGACTCCCCGGCGTGCTGTTGCTACGGCGGTCATGGCAGCCATATTAGGTCCACCGGGCCGCGCGCCCGCTCAGGTCAAGAGCGCCACCTCGATCGACCGGGCCGCCGGACCGGCCGATGATGCCCTATCTGCGCACCGATCGCAGAAACCGTCTGGATGTGCGATGGTCGCTCTTCACTACAAGGAGGGACACACATGGCCGATGGGGTGTACCGCGTCACCGAAGTGATTGGCATCAGCAGCGAGTCCTGGGAGGCCGCCGCGCGTACTGCGGTCGAGACCGCGGGTAAGTCGGTGCGAGACCTGCGCGTTGCCGAGGTCGTGCGCCAGGACCTCACCATTGAGCAGGGTCAGATCAAGAGCTACCGCGTCCGCCTCGCCATCTCGTTTAAGTACGAGTCGAGCCAGTGACGCAGCGCTGAAAGCCTGCGCGCTGCGAGGTCCGGGTCTTGTCGGCAGCGCTCACCCCGCGGCGAGCCCCGGACCTCTTCGCAGCTGGGCGGACCCCAGCCCGGCGGGCGCCATCACCTCTGAGCGACGGCCACCTGACCGTCGAGCGCCGCCTCGGTGGTGACGAGAATGGCGCCCTCTCCGGAGGAGTAGGCCGCCTCTCCGTGCTGGATGATGTCCATCCCCAGCGCCTCCTCGCGCTCGGTGGACCGCAGCGGCATCACCAGTCCGAGGACCCGCAGGATCACCGTCGTCCCCACGAAGGCATAGGCGGGGCCCGCCAGCACCGCGATCGCCTGCCAGGCGAGCTGGCCCGCGTGCCCGTAGACGAGGCCGTTGGAGGCGCCGTTCCAGGAGACCTGGGCGAAGAACCCAATGAACAGCATGCCCGTCAGACCCGCCAGCCCGTGGGCGGCGAGCACGTCGAGAGTCTCGTCCAGTCGCGTGCGCGGACGCCAGACGATGAACGCATAGCTCGGCAGGGCGGCGACGGCGCCCAGCACCATCGCCCAGATCGGGCTGATGTAGCCCGCGGCAGGGGTGATGCCCACGCAGCCGACGATGATCGCAGTGGCCGCCCCGATCGCGGTCACCCGACCCCCGCGCACCAGGTCGATGACGAACCACACGACCAGCGTGCACGCCGGCGTGAGTAGCGTGTTGGTAAACGCCAGGACGCCGGGGTGGCCGGTCGAGTAACCGCTGCCTCCGTTAAAGCCAAACCAGCCGAACCAGAGCAGGCCCGCCCCCAACAGCACGTAGACAGCGTTGTGGGGCAACAGCGCTTGGCGACCGTAGTCCTTGCGCGATCTCACTACGATCGCGGCCGCAAACGCCGAGAAGCCCGAGGCCATCTCCACCGGGACGCCGCCGGCAAAGTCCAGGGTCCCGTGGTGGACCAGCCAGCCGCCGCCCCACACCCAGTGGGCGAGCACGGGGTAGATGAGCACCGACCACAGCGCCGCAAAGACCAGAAACGCCCCGAAGCGCATCCGCTCCACCACGGCCCCCGACACCAGCGCGACGGTGATGATGCAGAAGGTGGCCTCAAAGGCCATGAACAGCAGGTGGGGGATCGTCGTCCCCGGTCGGGGTGCAAAGGCGACGTGGTGCAAAAAGACGTACTTGAAGCCTCCGATGAACCCATTGCCCTTGTCAAAAGCCAGGGAGTAGCCCACTACCGCCCAGGTGATGGTCGCCACTCCAATCGCCCCCAGGCTCATCATGAACGTGTTCAGCGTGTTCTTGGCCCGCACCAGACCGGCGTAGAACAGGCCGAGCGCCGGCGTCATCATGAGCACCAGCGCGGTGGCGATGAGCATCCACGCGGTGTCGCCGGTATTCACCTGGCCGGCCAGGGCGACGCCGGGAGTCATGCCCCCACCGGGGTCACCGCGCCGTCGTCGGTCTCGCCACTGCGGATGCGCACCACCTGCTCGAGGTCGACCACGAAGATCTTGCCGTCGCCCACCTCACCGGTGCGCGCTCCTGCCGCCAGCGCATCCACCGTGGCGTCGACGAACGGGTCAGAGACTGCGACCTCGAAGCGAACCTTCTCAGACAGCTCCATCTTGACGGTCATGCCCCGGTAGGTCTCGACCCGGTCGATCTCGCCACCGTGGCCCTGGACGCGGCTCATCGACAGGCCCTTGACGTTGGCGCGGTAGAGGGCCTCCAGCACGTCGTTGGCCTTCTCCGGACGGACGATGCCGATCACGAGCTTCACAACGGCGCCCTCAGGGCTTGACCAGCACCTTGATGGCCTCCCGGTCATCCATGGCGCGGTAGCCGTCGGGCACCTGCTCGAGTCCGATCGTGGAATCGAAAACGCGCCCTGGATCCAGGCGCCCCTCGAGCACGTCGGGAAGCAGCTCCTCGATGTAGGCGCGCGCCGGAGCGATGCCCCCGCTGACGGTGACGTTGTGCAGGAAGCTCGTACGAGCCCCGGGCAGCGAATCGAACTGGGGCAGGCCGACCCGTCCGATCGTCGCCCCCGGACGCGCGATCCCCAGGGCGGTGTCGAATGCCTCCTGCAGGCCCACGCACTCCATGACGCAGGGCACGCCCTCGCCGCCGGTGAGCTCACGTACGCGCTCGACGGCCTCAGTGCCCCGCTCGGCGACGACGTCGGTGGCGCCGAACTCGCGCGCCAGGTCGGTCCGGTCAGGGTGGCGTCCGAGGATGATGATGCGCTCGGCGCCCAGCCGATGGGCGGCCATCACGCCGCACAGTCCCACCGCCCCGTCTCCGACGACGGCCACCACGGCTCCGGGACCGACCCGGGCGCTGACGGCGGCATGGTGGCCGGTGCCAAAGACATCGGAGAGGGTGAGCAACGAGGGCATGAGTGCATCGTCGACTTCGACGGGCAGGCGAACGAGGGTCCCGTCGGCCTGGGGAACTCGCACCGCCTCGCCCTGGCCCCCATCCACGCCGTTGACGCCCCAGAATCCCCCGTGACGACACGAGGTGTGCAGGCCCTCGGCGCAGAAGTCACAGGTGCCGTCTGAGTACACGAACGGCGCCACCACCACGTCGCCGCGGGACACGCTGCGAACTTCGCCTCCCACGTCCTCGACCACGCCGATGAATTCATGGCCCATGCGCTGGCCGGTCTCGTCCGCCGCCATCGTCTTATACGGCCACAGGTCGCTGCCGCAGATGCACGCGCGCGTGACCCGCAGCAGGGCATCGGTCGGCTCGACGATGGCTGCGTCGGGGACCTCCTCGACGCGAACGTCGCCGGCTCCGAACATGATCGTGGCGCGCATCGGGGGGCAGGCTACTCGTCAGACGACCGCGAGGCCTTGTCCCCGGCGCCTTGGGCGGGGGGCGGGACCCGCGGCCGCCTGTGAAGGACTGCACCGCTTCGACCGCCCGGGGCCAGACGCCTGACGAAAATCGCCATCGGCTCAGAGCAGCGTCTGCTGCCAGGCGCCCTGCTCGAGGGTGAGTAGGGAGCGCTTGCGATCCAGTCCACCGGCGTAACCGGTGAGAGAGCCGTCGCTGCCGATCACCCGGTGGCAGGGCACGATGATGGGCAGTGGGTTGCGGGCGTTGGCCGAGCCGACGGCACGGACGCGGTCGGTCCGGCCGATGGCCCGGGCGACCTCAGCGTAGCTGCGCGTCTGCCCGTAGGGAATCTGGCTGACCTGGCGCCACACGGCCTGGTCAAAGGGACTTCCGCCCGGTTGGAGACACAGCTCAAAGGCGGTGCGCGTGCCGGCGAAGTACTCCTCGAGTTGATCGATCGCCGCCTCGAAGGGCACCGTGGCGCGCAGCCCCCGGTCAGCTCGGGGCCGGTGGCCGGGAAGGTGCAGCGTGTGCAGGGCGCGCTCGTCGCCTTGGAGCACCAGCTCTCCCAGCGGACTGGGCCAGACGGCATACAGAGGCCGGGTCATGGGCGCTTCGCTCGGCCAGACTCGTGGCACAGGAGCAGGTCCTTGCGCTCGGGGCCGCCGCGATAGAGGCCCAGCCCACCGTCGGAGCGCAGCACCCGGTGGCAGGGAACGATGATGGGGATGGGATTGGTGGCCAGGGCCGTCCCGGCGGCACGCACCGCACGAGGGCTGCCCGCCGCGGTGGCCACCGAACGGTAGGTACCGGTGTGGCCGTAGGGGATCCGGGCCGTGGCAGCAAGCACCTCACGGCGAAATCCGGCGCTGAGCTGGAGGTCAAGGGGCAGGTCAAAGCGGGTGCGCGCCCCGTCGAAGTAATCCTCGAGCTCTCGGCGGGCGACGTCGAGACGAGCGGGGGCCTCGAGCAGCCGAGGAGAGATGCGCGTGGCCAGCTCACCGAGGACCCCGTCGCGGTCCTCGCAGTCAAACGCGATCCTGACGACCCCGGTGGGGGTGGCGGCGATCAGGAGCGTGCCGACGGGACTGTCCTGTGCGGCGTAGGCGACGTCGAGCAGTCCTTCCTGTGCGGCGCGCTGGACCAGGCGCGCGCGCAGCGCCGCCAGGCTCTCGATCGTGGGGCCGGCAGCGTTGTCACCGAGGCGTTGCTCGAGCTGGGAGTGGTTGGCGGTCATCTGGCCGGTTCGAAGGGAGAAGCTGGTGTAGCTTCTTTCTCTAAGACGCCCATGCGCCCGCGAATGTGAGGTCAGGACTCAGGGGCGGCGTTGCGGTTGGTCGAGCGTGGTGGGCGGCCCCGAGAGCAGAGGGCTCCAACGCAGCGGTCTGAAGACAGGCGCGTGAGTGTCACCGTCTCCTGCGAGATGCGTCAATCTCCCCCTGGGGGCTGCCCAGTTGCCGGCGCAAGCTCTTGAGGGCCTCAAAGACGTTTCGCCGCGCTGCCTCGGGGCTGGTGTCCATCGCCTCGCCCACCTCCCGGTAGTCGAGGTCGCACACGAAGCGCAGCGCAACCGCCTGGCATTGCTTGGCGGGCAGCGCCCGTACCTCGGTCCACAGATCGTCGTCGGGGAGCGGGGCCTGCGGTGCGACGCCTGGATCGGGATCCTCGACCGGGATGGGCGCGCGGGCGGTGAAGCGGTACAGGTCGATCGCCTTGCGGGCGGCGATGCGCAACAGCCAGGAGCGCACCATGGTGGGATCGCGCAGCGACGGGTAGGCGGCCAGCGCTGCGACCATCGTCTCCTGAAAGACGTCGTCGGCGCGCTCGGAGCCGACCTGGGAGGCGGCGAAGCGCCAGACATCGGTGCCGTGATGCTCGAGGACCTCCTCGAACGGGGCCAGCCTCAACCGCGTCGGGCCGGCCACTGATCCGCTGTGGTTGCAATGGACACGATGACTCCCTGAAATCCGATGCCGGCGGCCTCGCGGCCGCGCTGTACTATCAGACGCAGGAGGTGCCCAGGACGTGAGGCTTCGAGGGGTCTTGGTCATACTTGCGAGCGGTGGACGCATGGGGTATCGGACGCTATGAGGACACGGCGGCGGAGCTGGCGCCGGTGTCGGAGGTCGCGGTCGCGAAGCTCGGCCTCAGGGGAGGCGAACGCGTCCTCGATGTCGCTTGCGGAACGGGCAACGCCGCGCGCGTGGCCACTGGCGCGGGGGCGCGAGTCGTCGGTCTTGACGCCTCGCCACGGCTGCTTGAGGTCGCGCGCGTGCGGGTGGCAGATGCCGAGTTTGCTCACGGCGATGCCGCCCAGCTGCCGTTCGGCGATGACGAGTTCGACGCGGCGGTGTCCGTGTTCGGGGTGATCTTCGCCCGCCCGGCCCAGAGGGCGGCCCAGGAGATGGCAAGGGTGGTCAGGCCCGGTGGCAGGGTGGTGATCACCAGCTGGCCGCCGCGCGGCCCGGTGTTTGTCGCGGCGTCGCTGATGCGCCGGGCGGTCGCAGGGGTGCGCCCGCCGCAAGGGCCACCCGCGCCCGATTGGGGGGACCCGGCGGTGCTCGGAGGCCTGTTGGGTCCGTACGGGGAGCTCGAGGTCAGCGAGTGCCAGCTCGACCACCACGATCGGACCCCAGAGGAGATCTGGGATGGGTGGGAGAGCGCCCACCCCATGTGGATCGGCGCCCGCGCGCTGCTGGAGCCGGCCGGGGAGTGGGCCAGGCTCCGCAGGGCGACGATCGCCGCCCTGCGTGAGGGGGCGATGGGCGCGGGGGCCACGAGCCCCTATCTGCTGCCCAGCCTCAGGCGACACTGACCGGGATGGAGCATCCCGGCGCTCATGGGCCGTGGCTCGCGGACCTAGCGGCCTGAGGCCGTGCTTGACCGAAGCCAGGTGCTGCTCTTCGCCCACCGGGGCGGCATGGCCCACGCTCCTGAGAACACTCTCGCTGCCTTCGCCAATGCCCTCTCCCTCGGAGCCAATGCGTTGGAGAGCGACGCGTGGGTGACCGCCGACGCAATGGCGGTGCTCGATCATGACGGCACGGTCAGGCGCCGCTGGCGGCGGTCTCCCATCTCCGCTCTGGCTCGCGCCGCGCTGCCCTCCCACATCCCGACCCTGGCCGAGCTCTACCAGGCCTGCGGGACCGACTTTGACCTCGCCCTCGACGTCTGTGATCCGCGCGCGGCAGGGGCGGTGCTCGACACCGCGGCGGCACGTGGTCCGGGGGCGACGTCGCGACTGTGGCTCTGCGATGGCGACCCGCTGCGCCTGTCGGGCATGCGCCGCCTGGACCCCGGGGTCAACCTCGTGCTCTCCAGCGACTCCTTCCGGCTCCCGGGAGAGGATCTCGACGAGATGGCCGGCCGCCTGGAGGGACTGGGCCTCGCCGCTCTCAACCTGCGCGCCCGGGACTGCCGAAGAGAGCTTGTCGGAGCCTGTCAACGTCACGGACTGCGCCTGTTCGCCTGGGGGGCTCGCACCGTCGAAGAGGTCGAGGGTCTGGTGGTGCTGGGAGTCGACGGCGTGATGGGCGACGACGTGGGCGTGCTGTGCCGCGGTCTGGCGCGGGCCAGGCAAGCGTACGGCCCACGCTGAGAAGTGGTCGTCAGGCCTCGACGCCGAGCGCGACGCTGGGGGCCGCGCGGCGACGGCCCGATAGGCGGCGACCGGCCAGCAGGCCCAGCAGGGACACGACCAGGCAGGTGAGCGCCCCCACCCCAAGCCCGGCCCGGGGCCCCTGCGCGGCTATCACCCAGCCGATGATCGGCGCGCCGACCGGGGTGGACCCCTGAAAGGCGACGAACCACAGAGACATCACGCGTCCCCGCATGGACGGCTGGGCGGTGAGCTGCAGCGTCGAGTTCCCCGTGGCCATGAAGGACACGCTGGCCCCGCCGACCAGGGCGAGGGCACCGAGCTCGAAGGGAAGGCTCGGCGCCAGCGCGGCGACGCAAAGCAGCGCTCCCAGGGCGCTGGCGGCGAGGACCATCGGGCGTAGCCCGATGTGCCCACGGGCGGCGACGAGCAGGCCTCCGATCACGGCACCCAGCCCCATCGAAGCGGTCATGAAGCCGTAGCCGGTGGCGCCGGAGTGCAGGGTCTGCTCGGCGAGGACGGGCAGTGAGACCTGAAACTCGTAGGTGAGCATTCCGGCGAGTGCCATCATCGTCAGGGGAATCGCCAGCTCCGGCGTGCGCGCGACGTACTGCAGCCCCTCGCGCAGCTGACCGGGTCCCCGCCCGCTCGGCGGGCTCGGACGCAGGGTGGATCGGTCGATGGTGAGCAGGGAAGTCACCACGGCGCCAAAGCTGACGGCGTTGGCCAAGAAGCAGACGCCCTCACCCACGGTGGCGATGAGGATGCCGGCGACGGCCGGCCCCACCACTCGGGCGGCGTTGACCAGGACGGAGTTGAGGCTGACGGCATTACGCAGGCGATCAGAGCCCACCATCTCCAGGACAAAGGACTGGCGGGCGGGGTTCTCAAAGGCGTTGTTGACGCCGAGCGCCACCGCCAGAACGGCGATCTCCCACAGCGCCACGGCACCGGTGACGGTGAGGATCCCGAGGAGGAGGGCCTGCACCCCCATCAGGCTCTGCAGGACGACCATCAGGCGCCGCTTGTCCACCCGGTCGGCGATCACGCCTCCGTAGGGGCCGAGGAGGAGGATGGGAAGGGTCTGGGCGCCGACCACCAGCCCCAGGGCGGTGCTCGAGTGGGTGAGGCTGAGCACCAGCCAGGCCTGGGCGGTCATCTGCATCCAGGTGCCGATCAGCGAGATCGTCTGACCGCCGATGAAGCGACGGTAGTTGGGAACCGCCAGGGCGGCGAAGGTCAGTCGGGATGCTCCGGCGATGCGGGTCATGCCCGCTGCCGGCGCAGCGCCTCGGCGAGAGCCTCCAGAGCGGGCAGAGCGCGCGCCAGCGACTCACGCTGCTCGGCCGGCAGGTGATCCAGCTGGGCCCGCAGGGCCTGGTTGCGCTCGCGGTGGATGCGCTCGCGCAGGCGCCGACCCGGCGCGGTCGCTTCGACCACCGCGCCCCGCCGATCGCTGGGATCGGGGCTGCGTCTGGCCAGTCCGTCCTGGGCGAGGGCGCCGATCACCCGCGAGAGCATCGTCGGATTCAGGCCCTCCAGGTCGACGAGCTCTGACAGGGGCAACGGGCCGACGCGCACGAGGGTGAAGAGCACCGAGGTCTGGGTGGGGGTGAGGCTGGCCCCCGCTCCGGTTGGACGCAGCCGTCGCGACAGCTGGCCGATGACCGCCCTCAGGGCGGGTGCCAGATCGACATCGATGTTGGCCACTCAGGCATCCTCCAATTATAAAAATGCTTGCCGGCAGGCATTATAATACCGGATGCGGAGGCTCGACCGCGGCGACGGCGATCGACGACGAGGGCTGGGTCGGCGGCCTCAGCCCGGGCGGGCGTAGTAGGCCAGCCAGGCGTACAGGCTGGCGGTTCCGGCCATGGTGCGCAGCATGCCCGGCTGGGTGCCGGGATCGGTTATGCGTCCGCCCCACCAGCTGCCCAACCACAGGCCCTGAGGACTGGGCGCGTGGGTCATCGCCGCCCGGGCGTTGGTCTGGGCCACGCCGAGCCAGTGCTGGGCACCGGTGCTGGCGTCATAAGCCAGCATCCACTGAAAGAAGATCGAGTCATACACCGGCGCCAGGTTGTACTCATAGCCATAGATCTGGGTGAGGGCCTGGTCCTGGGTGGCGGCGTGGCGGCAGTAGGTGGCGTTGTGGACGGCGGCGCAGAGCAGCTGCTGGGCGTAGATGAGGGGCGCCTCGACGTAGTCGATCACGCTGCTGCCGGGCCCCTGGCTGTCGTACAGGCCATGAAAGCCCGTGTCGTGGGCGGTGGCCCAGTCGATCCACTTACGGGCGTGGGCGAGGTCTGAGTGGTCGTGGTTTACCCCGTAGAGCAGCATGCCCAGCAGGCTGGCCGCCGCGAGGGCCTCGCCGGAGAGGTGGTCATGCTGGACGTCCCACCACATGCCCCCCTGGGCGGCCCAGCCGTGGGCAGCGATGAAGTCAAAGGCGCGCTGGGCGGCTCGCGCCCAGCGCCGCTCGCCGGTGGCCCGGTAGGCGTCGAGGAACGCCAGCCCCAGCCAGCCGTTGTCGTCAAACCACGCCTTGGCCGCCCGAAAGTCATCGCCCGGGTAGGGGTCATAGCCGTGGAGGTAGTGATTCCAGTAGAGCTTCTCCGATCGGCTAGCGAAGCGATCGACGCTGGCGCGGTGCGCCGCCGAGGGGGCAGCCAACGCCACGGCGTCGATTGACTCAAACAGGCGGACGTCGCCCCACACGGTGAGCAGCGGGAAGGCACCCGGACAGCCCAGCCGCTCGCAGTACCAGCCGTGCGCCGAGGTGCGCCAGTGGACGCTCTGCTGGGTGATGCCCTGCTCGGCCAAACGAAGGAAGGCCTGCTGGGCAGACGGCGATAGTGCGGGTGCGGGTGCGGGTGCGGGTGCGGGTGCGGGTGTGGGTGCGGGTGCGGGTGTGGGGACCGGCGCTGGCGGCAGGGTCGGGAGATGGACCACCGGGAGGACGGGTAGGGCCACCCCGGGGGTGATCGTCGCCGCCGGCTGCGACGCGGTGGCCGTGGCGGCAAAGACCAGGATGAGGACGGCCAGGAGACCGGCGAGCAGGGGGGCACGGCCGATGGGCGACATGGTGATCAGATCGGCGGCGCAGACCGCCAGGTTGAGTTCCCTGCCGGTGTCCCAGCCAATGGCGCCCCAGCTCGCCTCTGCTGATCAGGGCCGGGCGGGGTCATCGCGGGCCAGGGTGATGGTCATGTCGTCCTGGAGGCGGTGGGCAAGCGTCGAGCTCTGGCCGCTCAGCAAAAAGGAAAAGGCCAGGAGGTGGCCGTGACGGTTGAGGCAGTAACCGGCCAGCGTCGAGACCGCCACCAGGGTTCCGGTCTTTGCCTGACAGCGCCCGGCGGCCGGAGTGTGGCGCATGCGCGTGGCCAGCGTGCCGCTGCGCCCGACGACTGCAAGCGAGTCGCGCAGGTCGGCAAAGAGGGGGGTGCGCGCCGTCGCCACGAGCGTCTGGGTCACCTCCCGCGGAGTCGTGGCGTCCGCGCGCGACAGCCCGGAGCCGTCGGTGACCCGGGCATGGACTCCGAGCTGGGAAAGCACCCCGGAGATCGCCCGGGCCCCGGCGGGCAGTGACCCGACCCCGAAGGTGCGCACTCCCAGCTGCTTGACCAGCATCTCGGCGTAGAAGTCATCGGAGGGACGGTTCATCAGGCTCAGCACCTCGGGCAGGGCTGGCGAGCTCACCCGGGCGAGGACGGTGGCGTCCGCGGGCGTGGCCACCGCCGCCTGCGTCGCGCGCGCCGAGACATGGGCGCCGCGGAGGCCCTCCACGAAGCGCAGGACGGCCGAGGCTCCCGGCGCCAGCGCCGCCTTTGGCCCTGGGCGACCACGCCCACGCGCTCTGCGGGCTCCGTCCACCACGGTGCCGTGGTTGTAGCTGAGCGCGCTGAGCTCACCCCCCAGGTCGAGCTCGTCGGCGGCGTAGCCGGTGGTGGGCCCGCCCCGGCGGGAGTCAAACAGCGACTCATCGGCGTAGACGTCTCCGGTCACCCGGCGCAAGCCGTCCCGGCCGGTGAGCTCAGACACCAGCGTGGTGATCAGCGCCCCCTGGCCTTCGGTGTAGACGGCGTTGAACGCCGGCGACCCGAAGGTCGGATCGCCGCCCCCGCGCAGGTAGAGATCGCCGTGCCACGCCCCGTCGGCGCTGCGTGAGCCCCGGCCGAGCACGGTGGTGTCAAACCGCGCGCTCGGCCCGAGCCGCTCCAGGGCGGCCACCGACGTGTAGAGCTTCTCCACCGAGGCCGGTGTCCGCGCGATGTCGGGCGCCGCGGCGAACA
>JAABUJ010005465.1_pt1 | contig 12700 bp, 13 predicted proteins | sample 5559131 | NCBI WGS metagenome assembly JAABUJ01 (sample SAMN10711875, study PRJNA513366) | rock metagenome | isolation source: Antarctica rocks | place: Antarctica: Victoria Land, Mt New Zealand nord | collected 2016-01-07
GCCTGGAAACTCATGCTGGACCTCACTTTTTCTCCCCTCCACTGTGCCGGTGGCACGATCGCTTCGGGTTACATTATTCGTGAGGCAACATCTCCCTGAAAGTAAGATCTACCGTGATGCAATGCGTGATATTGTTGGCGTAGTCGGATCGCACCCTTAACCACGCCCACGACGCGCCCACTTTTGCGCACAGACACGACCCGTGAAACGACTTCGCTAACAATATCATTAAGTGCGCCGAACGTCACAGTAGCTGCGCCGTTAGCGTCACAGTAGCTGCGCCATCCTCCACCTAAACCCTTTTCAGCCCCCTCTATCCCTCTTTTTGAGCGTGACAATGCCTCCGTACCGTCCCTACGACGCCCTTGACTCAAGACACATCTTGCGCGGATCGGCGCAGCTACTGTGACGTTTTTGCAGGATCGGCGCAGCTACTGTGACGCTTGGCACTGCTCCAAGCGTCAATCTGGCGCACGTAATCTGACGTCTTACATCGGTATCGAAAATGGCGCAGAGCCAAATTATCATGGCCAACGACAGCGGCATCGTTTCGACAGGCGGTGGACACCCGCTTCTAGGCCGCTATGAGCGCGACCTCTCCATTGTGGACGGCGCACACCAATTTCGTCTCACCACTTCTTTTTATTTAGTATTACCTTCTATTGACACTCTATCTCTATTCATTTACAATTTAGATGATGTTAAAAATGAGTTGCGTGTCGAGAAGGGGTGAGGCATGACGCAGGCGCCATCGGTGGCCGAACAGGACTACCTTAAGCAAATCTATCGTTTGCATGAGGAAACGGGGCACGCCACCACGCAAGAGCTGGCCGATTGCCTCGGCGTCAAGCCCTCCTCGGTCACGGCGATGCTCAAGCACCTCGCCACGGACGCGGCCGGCCCCTACGTCCGCCACACGCCCTACCATGGGGCGGAGCTGACGGACAAGGGGCTGGCCGTCGCCCTGGAGATGGTGCGCCATCATCGCCTGATCGAGCAGTTCCTGGCCGAGTTGCTCGATATGCCCTGGGACCGCGTGCATGCCGAGGCCGAGCGCCTGGAGCACGTCTTGTCGGAGGAACTGGAGGAGCGTATCGCGGCCAAGCTGGGCCATCCAACGCGTGACCCGCACGGCGACCCCATCCCCACGCGTGAGGGCACGATAGACACCAACGGGAGCATCGCCCTCAGCGCTCTCCCCGTCGGGGCGACCGCGACGGTTGTACGCGTACCGGACGGTGACCCGGCCCTCTTGCAGTACCTGGGGTCGCTCGGCCTGGTCCCCGGCGCCGCCGTCGCGGTTGAGGCCGTGGCCCCCTACGGCGACGTGCTCACGCTGCGCGTCGGTGAGGCGACACAAACCCTGGGCGCCGCTATCGCGCGACGCGTGCGCGTCGCCCCCACAGGGGGTGGACACAACGACACGCCTCGCGTGATAGGAGCAATCCAATGAGAGTCTACCGCCCACGGCCAGCCGACGGCGTGCCGCTCGACGCGATCCCTGAGGAGACGGGTGTCCGCGCGGCGGCGCGCGCCGCCCTCGACGGCCGGCGCCGCGGCCCGCGCGCCCTACTGCCCTTCCTGGGTCCCGCTTTCATCGCCTGCGTCGCCTACATCGATCCGGGCAACTTCGCCACCAACATCCAGGGCGGGAGCGCCTTTGGGTACAACCTGCTTTGGGTGATCCTCATGGCCAATCTGATGGCCATGCTGATCCAGTCCCTCTCGGCCAAGCTCGGCATCGCCACCGGCCAGAACCTCGCGGAGGTCTGTCGGGTCTACCTCCCCCGCCCGCTTGTCTATGCCATGTGGATCGGCTCGGAGGGCGCGGCGATGGCCACCGACCTCGCCGAGTTCCTCGGCGCGAGCCTGGGCCTGAACCTGCTGCTGCACATCCCGCTGCTGCTGGCCACGCTGGTCACGGGCGTGGCGACGCTGGGCATCCTGTACCTGCAAAACTATGGGGTGCGCCCGCTCGAAGCGTTCATCGCCGCGATGGTCGGGGTCGTCGCGGTGAGCTATCTGATCGAGACCGTGCTCTCGCGCCCGGCCTGGGGCCAGGTGGCCTACCACAGCGTCGTGCCGTGGGTCGGTCCGGGCAGCATCCTCATCTCGGTCGGCATCATCGGCGCCACCATCATGCCGCATGTGGTCTACCTGCACTCCGCGCTGATGCAGGACCGCGTCGTGCCGCGCAGCGAGGCCGAAGCCAAGCGCATCTTCCGCTTCACCCTCCCCGATGTCCTGATCGCGATGACCCTCGCCGGCCTGATCAACATGGCCATGCTCTACATGGCCGCCTCGACCTTCCATGCCCACGGCTTCACGGCGGTGGCCGACATCCCCGCGGCCTACCGCACCCTGGCGCCGCTGCTGGGTCCGGCGGCGAGCGCCGTCTTCGCGATCTCGCTGTTGGCCTCGGGCCTCTCCAGCTCGACGGTGGGGACGATGGCCGGACAGGTGATCATGCAGGGGTTCGTGGGCTTCACTATTCCCCTGTGGGTGCGCCGACTGGTGACGATGGCGCCGGCAGTGCTCATCGTGGCGCTAGGGGTCAACCCGACCGAGGCGTTGGTGATCAGCCAAGTCATCCTGAGCCTAATCCTACCGATCCCGGTGCTCGCACTCGTCTATTTCACCCGCCGCCGCGATGTCATGGGCACGCTGGCCAACCGGCGCGGCACCACCATCCTGGCCCTAGCCTGCGCCGCGATCATCCTCCTGCTCAACGTCGTGCTGCTCTATCAGACGGCGGGCGGCACGATCCCCGGCCTGGGCTAGAGAGGCCGCTCCCCACGGCCCCCTATCACACGTTTCCCGGCATGCTAGGCCGTCCTGGCGTCTCTAGATTGCGAGATGAACGATGATGAGTCCAACACGAGCCCCTGCCCCTGCCACGGTTCTCCATGCGCTCCCCGGTCGCCTGCGGGTGCATCTCCCCGATCGCTCGGAGGCCGAGCTACGGCGTCTTGTCAGAACCCTAGAGGCGCTGCCGGCCGTGCGAAGCGCGCGGGCAACCCCCCTGACGGGGACGGTCTTGGTCCGCTTCGACGCGCGGGCGATAGACACGGCGACCCTAGAATCCCTGATCTGCGCGCCGGGGCGCCCACCCGCCGCGTCGCACACACGGGGTGTGGCGCGTGAGCGGCGGTGGGAGAAACGGGTGGCGCTGCGGCGACGATCCCGGCCCCTGTCGCGTGGCCGGACGAGAGCGACTACGGCGACGCCGCCTCCCCGTCCCACGCGGGTGCTCTGGCCCGTGGTGCATCTGCTCTTCTCCGCCAGCCCCATCGGCCTCGCGCTCCATGTGGGCGAGGTCTGCTGGGCCGTGTGGTCCGTCGTGACACGGCGGGGGCCGCGCGCGCAGGGCGGGGCGGCGCGCACAGTCGTGATCGACAACGGCCGGCCGACTCGTGACCGTCGACGGTCAATCGCCTCGTAGCTGCTGTGAGTGCCGGAGTCAAACGCAACGTTGCCGGTTTAAGCTACGCCACCTCCAGCACCTTTATTTTTTCAAGTAGCAGGCGTTTCTGGGCGTCAAACAGCGCCATAGCAGCGCTGGTAGACACCGGTCCACTGGCGCACCTTATCGCGGCATCGTGGTGCAGATCAAAGGCTCTTGGGCGCTTACAGGCTGGGCGTGGACGTCCCCCCTACGTCATCCTGCACGCGTGTAATCCCACCCTGGCCCATCGTGCGTTGCGGGCCGATCCGGGCGTCGGCCTGCTCCTCCCGTACGCCCTGATCGTTTACGCCACCGGTGACGGCACTAGCCGCGTCGAGGTCCTCGACCCCGAGATCGCGCTGGCCGCCGCCGGCGACAACACGGTCCTCGCGATCGTCGCCCGTGAGGCCAAAGCCCACCTCTGCCGCGTCCTGGACAGCCTCAGCGCGTCGTCGCAGGAGCTGTAACGTGCCAGCGGCACACCAGTCACCACGCCGTTCGTCAGCGTGCGCGCCACCACCTCAGCGGCCACCCTCACGGAGGCTGCGGCGGCGCTAGCACCCCCTCGCCCGCGCAGCCCGCGCAACGAAGACGGTGACGTTTCTCATCCGTACCGCTCGTGTGCGCGCTGCGTCGCCCTGTTCATCGTCTTCATCGTGCGCGTATATCACACACGGCCCACTCGGTGACGCCGGTGATCTTATGAGCACGGAGAGGGGAAAAAGGCGTGTCCGGCGCTGCCCTAGGCCGCCAGGAGGTCATGTAGCAGGGACAGGAGCGCGGTGTCATCGCCTCCATGCGCCTGTGCCCGTGGATCGTCCGCCAGCTGCGCCTGCTCCGCGCGAGGCACGCTCCCTAGCACGATCACAAGCACCCCGCGCAACGCCTCCACGGCCCGCAACGCCTGGAGCAGGGCGATAGCCCGCCCATCCCCCACGTCGGCGTCGGCGAGTACCACGGAGGGACGGACCTTCCCCACCAGCATGAGCGCGTGGCGCAGCCCAGCGACAGGGAGGACGTGATAGCCAGCCCGCCGCAGGGCCTGCCGGCGCGCCTGACGGAGCGCGGGGTCCGCGCTAACGATGAGGATGAGATGCACCACGCGTCCGCTCATGCCCCCTCTTTGCCCCATCGCATGGAACCACAGCCCTCTCCGCGCGCCGTACGGGGAGCGCGTCACACGGAGAGCACGCGCAGAAAGCGTGCCAGCTATCGTATCATGCAGAGGACAGCGCTCGTCCCGCTCGCCCGTGGCGCACCCGCGTGCGCCAGACAGGAGGCCCGCCCCTATGTCCCCGCGCATCGCCGTGATCGACGATGCGCCCATCATCCTCGACCTGCTGTATGAGCTGCTCTCCGAGGAAGGCTACGCGCCCTACGTCTTCGCCGACGGCGACCGCGCCTGGCCCCACCTGTAAGCGCCGGTTTTGATCTGGTTCTTGGGCGCTCTTGATGATGCCGATTCGGTGCCGATGTGCGGTGGCAATGACGAGAATTTATACGAGTGGTGGGTGGCTGACGTCGTATCGACAGGGCACATGAACAACAGGAATGGGAGCGGTTCAGTTCTCGCAGTTCGCAACCACTCATTTTGTTGGTGGGCTCCTCCGTTGGAGGCCATGGCCGGGATAGTGCAAGGCCGCTCGATCATTTCGGCTGTCTACCGGGTGGTCATCGTCAGAGGTGGAGACAAACGTTCTGGTTTTCACCCCTATGGTGCAAACGTCCCTCTCGGACAGCATCATCAAAAGGGCCCAAGAACCACTTTGACTCCGGCACTCACACGGGCCACGGGGCGGAGATGGCCAGGACGTGCTGGCCCGCCTCCGTCACGATCCCGTCTTGCACGCGACCCCCGTCATCCTCTGCTCTGCCGACCTCCCGGCCCGGCCCGCGCACGGCAACGCCGTCCTGGCGCCGGGCTGCGCCCTCCTGCCCAAGCCCTTCGACCTCAACGACCTCCTCACCGTGGTACGCGCCCTGACCGGTGGCCCCTCCTAACAGGCCCAGCGTAGCCACACGTCCGCCTGTTCCCTCCTGCCCCCGCCGGTGCGCCGGTGCGAGACCCGCGTCGCCCGCCTCCTCCGCCGCCCCCTCCTTGTCGGGCACAAGGCGGCGCGGCGATACGGGCCCTGCCGCCGTTCACTCCCCTGATCACACACGCTGGTATGTAACCTGCGTTAGACACCCCGCGCTGCCCACCTTGGGCGGTCAGGCGGCCCGCCCTCCGGCCCCTAGAAGATGAGATGAAGGGATAGCGTGATGGACGACCTACGCAAGCGCCAGACGTGGCAAGCGGGCTTGGCCGAACTGGTGGGCACCCTCTTCCTGGCCCTTGCCGCCCTGCTCACGCCCGCCCCCTCCACCGCTCTCGCCGTCGGCCTGACCCTCGCCGCCTTCGTCTACGCTCTCGGTGACATCTCTGGTTGCAACGTCAATCCCGCCGTCACCCTCGGCCTCGTCGTCACCCGCCGCCTGCCCCCCGCCGTCGGCGTCCTCTACCTCGCCGCCCAGCTCGCCGGAGCCGCCCTCGCCCGCCTGCTCGCCCCCCTCATCGCCCCGCTCCCGCCCTATGCCGCCGCCACTCCCGTCGGTGAGATCGTCGGCGTCGGCTTCCTGGTGCTCACCGTGCTCGCCGTCTCCACCACGTTCGTGCCTAAGAGCGGCAGCGGCGTCGCCATCGGCGCGGCCTTGCTCGCCGGCCTGCTCACCACGCGCGGCGTGCTCAACCCCGCGATCGCCCTGGCGATGGGCTTGGGCGGCACGCCGGCGCTCTGGGCGCCCCTCGTCGGCGCGCTCGTCTTCGGTCCCCTCGCCCTGCTCTACCTCCCCTCCGGCGACAAGAAGCCTGCGCCGGCGGATGACACCAAGAAGCCCGTGCCGCCTCCTCACACCACGTCCGTGGACGCGCGCGGCTCCGGCGTGGCGCGGCCGTGGCGTCCGACCGCCAAGCCCGTGGCAACGGGCCGCCCCCGCACGGGTGACCCCATCACGTTCACGGCACGCCGCAAGTAGGCGTGCGGGCCGGCCCTGCCCACACGCCCGATTCCACGCCGCCACCGTTCATCTCCCCCGCGTACCGGCGACGACGCAGCCCCCCTGTCACACCCGCTGCGCCGACAGCGTCACTGGCGCACCATCACGGCGCGCATGGAGCCGGCGTAAGACACGCGTAGAGCGCCCTCGAAGGCCCCGATAGCATCACGACGACGCGCCCGCCAGGAGCCCCTGCTCGCGCCGCGACGGCCACAAGAATCGTGTCAGACGCGCAGGGCCACAGGGCCACCATAAGGCAGCCCTGGACCCGCGGCACACGCCGGCGTGACGCGCGCATGGGTCGCTGCGGCGGTCCGATCACGACGCGCCCCTCCCCCAGCCACCCCAGCGATCCACATCCTGCACGTAAAGACGGGGGGTGGACTGGGCCACATGACGCTTGACGCTGGTGGGAAGCTGTCCTTCAGCATCCAGACGTGTAAAAATGCGGGTATGGTTTCACAAAGATGAGGGCGCGGCGCACTGTCTGGATGTTTCGTGCGGCAACGGGTCGCACTTTGTACCGTTGACCTTCTTTGTCTGAGGAAGGTGTCCTTCCCACCAGCGTCAAGTGTCATGGGTCTTGCGCATATAACGTGAAAATGGCCAGGCGCGAGAGGGACCACAATGGCGACTCGTGATCCGCGACGGTGAAACTGACCGACTCAGATCGGACATCAAGGTGGCCGCCGCATGCAATTCACGTTTTATGCGCAAGACCCAGTGTCATGTGGCCCAGTCCAACGGGGGGGGCGCATCGCGATCGTACGGCTGCAGCGAGCTGTCGTGACACCGCCGCGTCCGACGCAGGCGCACCCCGCTCAGGTCCCCGCGTCGTCGTGGAGTGGCATGTGACGTGCATAGGTTGCGGCGACGGTTGACGTGGACGACGTGGACCGTTACCGTCGCCTCCACAGTGTCACGTTGACAATCAGGATCACGCTAAGGAGACCAGTATGGCACGCGCAGTCGCCGGATTATTCGCGGATCGCCCCACGGCCGAACGGGCCGTTGAGGACCTCAAAGGCGCCGGCTTCGACCCCGCCGGCATCGGTGTGGTGATGCAGGATAAGACCGACACCAAAGAAATCGCTCAGGAGCACGGCACGCACGCGACCGAGGGCGCCGCCGCCGGCGGCATCATTGGCGGCACCGCGGGGGCGCTCCTCGCCGCCACGGGTACGCTCATCATCCCCGGCATTGGCCCCTTCCTCTCGGCCGGCATCCTGGCCACCGCCCTCGTCGGCGGAACCGCTGGCTGGCTCGTGGGTGGCCTGACCGGCCTGGGTATCCCCCATGACGAGGCCGCGCACTATGAGGATCAGGTGCATCAGGGCAAGGCGCTCGTCACGGTCAACGCCGCGGGGCACGACGCCGAGGCGCGGCAGATCTTGCTGCGCGATGGCGCCGAGGACCTGCAGGAGCGCGGCTTCGGCGGCGGCTACGACACCGCCGCGGCCCCCGCCCCCGTGGCCGCACAGCCCGTCCAGCGGGCGCCGGCAACGGCCCAGACCACAACCGACGATACCATCGCCGTCCCCGTGTTTGAGGAGGAATTGGTCGTCGGCACGCAGCAGGAGGAGACCGGTCGTGTCCACCTGCATAAAGACGTGGTGCAGGAGCAGGTCAATGTCCCCGTGACGCTGCGGCGTGAAGAGGTCACGGTCGAGCGCGTTCCCGTCACGGCGCAAACGAGCCAGGCCGACCTCCACAACGCCTTCCAGGACCAGGTTATCGAGGTCCCAGTCGTGGGCGAGGTGGCCATCGTGGGCAAGCGCTTGCACGAGATCGAGGAGGTCCGCCTGCACAAGGACACGACAGAGGTGCAGGAGCAGGTCACCGACACCGTGCGCAAAGAACACGTCACGGTCGACGAGCTTGACACCACGACGTCCGCCCAGCCACGCCCGCCACGTCGGGGCTAAATCTGGCGCATAGCTAATTAGTCGTGTCGCCCGACCAAGGGGTGCGACACGGGACGAGACAGACAAGGAGAGAACCGTGTATCCGTTCGATCAGAACAACCAGCAACAGTATCAGCAGTACGCCCAGGCCAGCGACTCCGGCGACTACAGCCAGATCGACCAGGACCAGGTCGCCGGCCACGTCCAGCAGTTCGCCCAGAACGCGCCCCCCGAGATGCAGCAGCAGGTTTACGGCCAGGCGTTCCAGCAGATGCCCCCGGACCAGCGCCAGCAGTTCGTGCAGCAACTCCTCCCCGAGATACAGGGGCAGATGGACCCGAACGATCCCCAGGGCATGGCCCAGGGCATGCAGCAGGCGGCCCAACAGAACCCCAACATCCTGCAGCAGGTCTGGAACAATCCCCTGGGCAAGGTCGCCGCCGTCGGCATCGCCGGCTTCGCGGCCAAGGAGATCCTGAGCCATCGCTAAGGGACGGACCTCTGATGGGCGGGCAACGGACGCGGGCGCGCCTCGTCGCGCGGGGCCAGGACACCGTCCGACGACACCTGTCGATACGACGGTACGCGAGGCCGCCGGTGGGAGCACGACCGCCCCGGCTCTCGACGGCATCGCGGCGGTGCTCTTCGACCTGGACGACACGCTTATCGGAAGCCAGGTCGCGTGGCTCGGCCGCGTCCTGGCGCTCCTGCACGACCGTGGTCCTGATCAGGAGGACCACCGGGAGGGTGAGTCCCGCTCCACGCCGCGCCCAGCCCCCAGCGGCCTGTCGACCTGGACGCGGCGCGTGGTCGCCTGGTGCGATGACCGCCTGCGGCGCGGTGTGACGCTGACGCCCGAGGTCCAGGGCGTGCTCCACGCCCTGGACCAGGCCAGCTTGCCGTATGGGATCGTCACGAACGGGCAGGCCCGGAAGCGCCATACACTCCGCCTCCTGGGACTGCAGGACCGCGCCGCCGCGATCGTCATCTCCGGCGACCGAGGCCGGCGCAAACCCGACACAACCGTGTTCACACGCGCGGCCGCCGACGTGGGCGTCCGGCCGGACACCGTGCTTTTCGTCGGGGATAAACTACAGCAGGACATCCGGGGCGCACGGTCTGCCGGCATGAAGACGGCGTGGCTGCGGCGCGGGCGCACGCGGCGTTCCGACCGCCGCGCGGCACCGGATCTTATCCTCGCGTCGATCGCTGATCTCCCCGCCGCCTTGGGCCTCCCACCGGATTGAGTGTGAGTGTTGCCCGCGTCCATGGGAGCGGTCGAGGTAGCATCTCACGCCGCAGCCCTCGCTGATACCGATGCCCTGCCTGTTGGCTATGAGCTGCGTGAACAGTCCCCCCTAGGGAGGACGTACGACGGCGGTGCGGACGCCTGGAGGGCGCTGCACCGCGTCAGCCGCCGTCATCGCAGAGCGCCGCATCAGCCGCCGTCCTTCCGTACCATGTCCGTCGCCAGCGTCACTCAGACCTGGTTACACAGGATGCGCACCTTAGAGGCCGCGGCGTCGGTGAGAGATCGCCTCTACATCTCCTGTTATCTATGGGGCTGCTGCCGAGGAGGCTGCTACCGGCTCGCCCGGACGCTCACCTGTTTTTGAGTACCACAACGGCGACTTGACCATCGGTGTAGAAGCGGTCGCCGCCGCCGTTCTCGGCGTTGGTCGTGCGGCCTATCCCCGGCTCCATCACCACGGCGGTCACCAGCCCGGCCTTACGTAGGAGAGTGACAATGGTGGTCCGTTCCTGATCGAGATTGCCGTCGATCCGGTGTGTTGTACCCTTGGGGAGACCCCGCGCCGTGCGCAGCACTTTGATGGCGATGTCGCGCGAGGCGTCGCCAATAAACAGGTCCAGGCCCGTCTTCGCGTCACGCCGCGTCGTGTCCCAGAACCGGGCGTGATCGCGGCTATAGACGGAGCGCAGTTCGTGCTCGACGGCAAAGTCCTCGCGGCGGCCGAATAAGTAGAGGTTGCTCACCGGCGCCGTGGGATAGCTACCGTGCTTGATCGTGGCCTCGGCCAGGCGCACGTCGTCGCGCACCGACAGCGGATCGGCCCGCACCCAGCCAATCTGGGCGAATGCCGCGACGATGCTGCTTTGTGTCCCCTCGAACGCGATATTGACCGGATCACCCAAGACCTTTTTCTTGAGATTGGCGTAGGTGCGCACGGGCAGTCCTGCCCAGGGCGGCGCGGCGCCGCCGCTTGACGCTTGAGAACCGGAGGTGGGGACAACGGCCGGAGTCCCGGTCGCCGCCGGGGTCGCGGTCGCCGACGTGGGAACAGCGGTCCCCGTGGGTGTGGCGCTCCCGGTGGCCATGGCGGGCGACCGTGCCGCGAGCGGCGCCACCAGGAGGGGCAGGGTCAGCAGTGACAGGATGACACGAGAGCGCATGAATCCTCCCGATCTATAGCGCCGATCTATAACGCACAGAAATGCACAGACGCGGCGAGGGGCGCAGGACAGACGTGCCTACGTCGCACGACTGTGGATAGGTCCGAACCGTGTCGCGCGTTCCTGGCCACCATCTCTCACAGAACAAAGACGTGGGGGCCAGATGGTGATCCGGTCCCCATTGTGCGCAGGTACGTGCGTGCGCTGGACGCGCGTTATGAGCCAGCCGGGAGCGGCGTGGTCACGTCCTTGATCGTGCCGAGGCCGTTGCTGCTGGCCGTGCTGTTAATCGACGTGGTCGCGTTATTCAGGCTCTGGAAGTCGGACGCGCTGCCCTGGCCCTTGGCGAACTTACCACGTATGGTGTCCATGGTCGTGGAGAGGGATGCAAAGGGCGCGGCGAGCAGGTGCAAGGTCTTGCTATTGCTCGTCTTGGCGATGCCGTACGCGACTTTAGCCTCGTGGATGGCGAGGACGAGGGCGACGGCGGCCACGGCGAGGTGGCGGATACGCCCCGACGACCCGGCGGCGAAGTAGCCCTGCTTGTAGCGGGTGTACTCATGGTGGATGACGAAGAACGCGACCCCAGCGTGGACCAGGAAGCGCGTCTTGTCGAAGAGCGCGGGATGGGTGTTGACGGCGCTGGCGATATGGACAGCGGTAACGGGGGCGGCGGCCTGGGCGCGGCCCGCGAACGAGGGCATCACGACGCTCGTCAAGAGTACGGCCACCAGGCCAAGGACAATGAGCTTGCTTTTCATAGATGCGATTCTTTCTCCAACTACATGATAAGGACGCTGGACGCGCTGTCCCCTAAGCACGTTCGGCGCCACGCACGTCGGCCACACCTTACCAAGCGCGTGTGTTATCTGGCGACCGCCCCACAGGTCACGACGCGGGGATAACACAACGGCCCGACACGGAGCAGCGCGACCTTGATGTCCTCTCCGGCGCGCGGTCGTGGGCGTGGTGAGCGGCCGTGCCCTCATCAGTGACATGGTGGGGCTCCTCAGACGAGGCACGGTCATGCCGGTGCGCTCAGGGAGCGCTCGCAGCCGGATGGTTAGGGCTCATCCTCGCGTGCGAGGATGTGTGCATAACGCCTGGGCTGCAGGCGCAGCCACCCGTCGGTCAAGCACCGCTCGCAGAGTAGGGTACGCCCATACCGCGCGACGCGACGCGCATAAGCGCGCGGAGACAGGGTGAAGGGTCGCGCGCACCGCGTACAGATGACAGGGATTGGATCGGGTGTCTTAGGCATAGGACGGCTATCGCTGGTCGTGGCTGTTGAACTCTCGAAGAGTATAACGCGGAGCGAGAGCGAAAAGGTACGGTGCATTTCCCCGAAGGGGCGGTTGTACGGCACACATGGCATGAAGAGGATCGCCTGTCATACGGGTACAGGTCCTCCTTATCCGTCGCCAACGCGGTGGCAGACACGCGCGGCGACCCGCCCCGCCTGGCCCTCAGCGACCGGCCGGCGCCAGGGCGTAACAAAGGCGCGCCCCGTGTATCCCGCGCAACCGCGCCGTGCCCGCGAAGTGGTAGGTCGGGACCAGGTAGAGGCGATGATCGATCCCCGTGCTCAGGACGGCGGTGATCGTAATGCGCCGCATTGTGCCCCATCCAGAGGCCGCGGTGTGCGGTGGGACGCCCACGATGGCCAGCGGGACCAGACCGCCGCGCACCGCCGTCCAGGCCGCGGTCAGGCTCCGCGCGGGGATCGACCGTGCGCTCTCCACCGGCGGCCACACGTCCGCCTCGACGACCCGCCCATGCGGCGTGACCCACAGCGTCGCCGCGTCCATGGCGGCCGCGCCGACGCCCACCCAGCGGAACGCGATCGCACGCAGGCCGGCGGGGAGGCCGCTATGCGCGATCGCCGCCAGCGGCATCCGCGCGG
>JAABUJ010005467.1_pt1 | contig 12698 bp, 15 predicted proteins | sample 5559131 | NCBI WGS metagenome assembly JAABUJ01 (sample SAMN10711875, study PRJNA513366) | rock metagenome | isolation source: Antarctica rocks | place: Antarctica: Victoria Land, Mt New Zealand nord | collected 2016-01-07
GCTCTGCTCCGGTTCGCCATCCAGCAATCGGCGTCCGACGTCCACCTCCGCGCCGGCACCCCCCCACGGGTGCGCGTCGACGGGGAGCTGCGGTTGACCCCCTTCCCGGAAGTGGCCGACGAGGAGGCGGAGGCCCTGCTCGCCAAGCTCATGCCGCTCGATCGGGCGGCCGAGTTCGCCGAGACCTCCGAGGCCGACTTCTCGGTGAGCGAGACCGGTCTCGGGCGGTTCCGGGCCAACGCCTACCGCCAGCGGGGCCGCGCCGGACTGGTCCTGCGCCAGGTCATGCCCAGCTCCCGCAGCGTCGACGACCTCGGACTTCCCCCCGTGGTCGTGCGCCTGGCCGACGAGGCCCGGGGCATGGTCCTCGTCACGGGCCCGACGGGCTCGGGCAAGACCACGACCCTCGCCGCCATGATCGACCACATCAACCGCACCCGGGCCGTGAACATCGTCACCATCGAAGATCCCATCGAGGTCATCCACGCGGACAAGAAGTCGATCGTCAGCCAGCGCGAGATCGGCACCGACACCAAGAACGTCGCCCAGGCGATGCGCCGGGTCCTGCGCCAGGACCCCGACGTCATCCTCATCGGCGAGATGAGGGATCCCGAGACGGTCTGGGCCGCCCTCGCCGCCGCCGAGACCGGCCACCTCGTGCTCTCCACCCTCCACACCACCGACGCCGAGCAGACGATCAACCGGGTCGTCGACTTCTTCCCGCCCTACCAGCAGCACCAGATCCGCCTCACCCTGGCCTCGGTGTTGAGAGGCGTCCTCAGCCAGCGACTGGTGGCATCGTCCGACGGCCGGGGCCGGGTGGCAGCCATCGAGGCCATGGTGGCGACCGGCCGCATCGCCGGCCGCATCGCCGACCCGGACGGCGGGCAGGGCGAGACCATCTCCGAGTTGATCGCCGACGGCGCCTACCACGGGATGCAGACCTTCGACCAGAGCCTGTTCTCCCTCTACCAGCAGGGACGCATCTCGCTGCGGGCGGCGATGTCGACCGCCAGCAATGCGCACGACCTGCGCGTCGCCCTTCAGGGAGCCGGCCTGCTCGCCACCGTCTAGAGGGGAGGCGCGCGAGGGCACCGGTAGGGTGGACGACGTGATCCCCGAGCGCCTGCAACCCCTCGTCGCCGAGACCCAGGAGCTGGCGGAGCGGTTTGCCTCGGCGGGCCATCGGATCTACCTGGTCGGCGGGGTGGTGCGGGATGCGGTGCTCGACCGCCTGGCGCCGGACGGCGACTTGGACTTCACGACCGACGCCACCCCCGACCAAATCGAGGACATCGTGGCCGGCTGGGCTGACGCGGTCTGGACCCAGGGCAAGCGCTTCGGCACCATCGGCGCGCGCGCGAACCGGGGTGGCACCGACCGGGTGCTCGAGATCACCACGCATCGAGCCGACGCCTACCACCCCGATTCGCGAAAGCCCGAGGTCATCTTCGCCGCTGCCGTCGAAGCCGACCTCTCCCGGCGGGATTTCACGGTCAACGCCATGGCCCTGTCGCTGCCGGACCTGGGCTTGATCGATCCCTTCGCAGGTCTCGCCGACCTGGCGGCGGCGCGACTGCGCACGCCGCTCGCGCCCGAGGAGTCCTTCCGCGACGACCCCCTGCGCATGCTGCGCGCCGCGCGCTTCATCGCCGGGTACCACCTCGTACCCGACCCAGAGCTGGTCGAGGCCGTCACCGGGCTCCGGGGCCGGCTGGAGATCGTCTCCGAGGAGCGAATTCGCGCCGAGTTGGACAAGCTGATGGTCGTCGAAGCGCCGGGCGACGGTCTGTGGTTCCTGGTCCGCACCGGCCTGGCCGAGGAGTTCCTCCCCGAGCTGCCGGCGATGGCCCTCGAACAGGATCCCATCCACCGGCACAAGGACGTCCTTGCCCACACCATCGCGGTGGTGGAGAAGACCCGTCCGGATCGGCTGTTGCGCCTGGCCGCGCTGTTCCATGACGTGGGCAAGCCGAAGACGCGGTCGTTCGGGGCGCGAGGGGCGGTGTCGTTCCACCACCACGAGGTCGTCGGCGCCCGCATGACCCGCGACCGGATGCGGGCCCTGCACTACCCGACCGAGGAAACCGAGATCGTGACCCGGCTGGTCGAGCTGCACCTGCGGTTCCACACCTACCAGATGGGTTGGACCGACGCCGCAGTGCGGCGCTACGTGCGCGACGCCGGGCCCCTGCTGGGCCGCCTGAACGAGCTGACCCGCTGCGACTGCACCACCCGCAACGCGGCCAAGGCCCGGGCCCTGTCCCGGCGGATGGACGAGCTCGAGGTCCGCATCGGCGAGCTCCAGGCCCACGAGGAGCTGGCCTCCATCCGACCGGACCTCGACGGGCGCAGCGTCATGACCCAGCTGGGGATCCCGCCCGGCCCGTTGGTGGGCAGGGCGCTGGACTTCCTGCTGGAGCTGCGCCTCGACGAGGGTCCGCTGGGCGCCGACGAGGCGGCCCGCCGGCTGGAGCGGTGGTGGGCCGACCAGAAGGCCGCCCCGGCGCCGGGCTAAGCGTCTGCCGCCGTCTGCCCGGTGGCGAACTCCTCGATCATCCGGTGGGCGACGTCGTCGTGGTATTGCACCGGCGGCGACTTCATGAAGTAGGCGGAGGGGCCGAGCAGCGGGCCCCCGATGCCGCGGTCCTGGGCCAGCTTGGCGCAGCGCAGGGCGTCGATGATCACCCCGGCGGAGTTCGGGGAGTCCCAGACCTCGAGCTTCATCTCGATGTTCAGCGGCACGTCCCCGAAGTTGCGGCCTTCGAGGCGGATGTAGGCCCACTTGCGGTCGTCGAGCCAGGCCACGTGGTCCGACGGACCGATGTGGACGTCGTCGGCCGCGATCCCGTGGTCGATCTGGCTGGTGACCGACTGGGTCTTTGAGACCTTCTTGGACTCGAGGCGCCCGCGCTCGAGCATGTTCTTGAAGTCCATGTTGCCGCCGACGTTCAGCTGGTACGTGCGGTCGAGCACCAGGCCCCGGTCCTCGAAGAGGCGGGCCAGGATCCGGTGGACGATGGTGGCCCCGACCTGGCTCTTGATGTCGTCGCCGACGATGGCCACGCCCGCATCGCTGAACCTCCGGGCCCACTCGGGATCGCTGGCGATGAACACCGGGATGGCGTTGACGAAGGCCACCTTGGCGTCCAGGCAGGCCTGGGCGTAGTGCTTCTGGGCCACTTCGGATCCGACAGGAAGGTAGGAGACGACGACGTCGACCCGGCGCTCGATCAGGGCCTGGGCGACGTCGACGGGCTCGGCCGGCGACTCCTCGATGATCTCACGATAGTACTTGCCCAGACCGTCGAAGGTCGGGCCCCGCTCCACGGTGACCCCGAGATCGCCGATGCTGGCGAAGCGGATCGTGTTGTTCTGACCGGCGAAGATCGCCTTCCCCAGGTCGAGGCCGACCTTGGCGGCGTCGACATCGAACGCAGCAACGACCTCCACATCGCCCACGTGGTACCCGCCGAGGGACACGTGCATCAGACCCGGCACCGTCTCGTGGGGATCGGCGCTGCGGTAGTACTCCAAGCCCTGGATCAGAGAGCTGGCGCAGTTGCCGACGCCGGCGATGGCGACGCGGATGGTGTTGCTCATGGGTGTTTGACCTCCAGCGGTCTCGGATGCAGCGGGTTCAGATGCGGCGGCGAGCTGTCGGGGTCGGCGCCTCGGTCGGGCTCGGCGCCTCGGTCGCGCTCGGCGGCGATGAGCCGCTCGATCCAGGAGATGTCCTGTTCGGTCATCTCCCGGTCATGCTCGATCAGGCTGCGGGCGTAGGTGTCAAAACGGTCCCGTCCGGCCCGGAAGCGACTGGCCAGGCGACCCCGGCGCTCGTCGAGCTGCGCCCGCCGGCGCTCGAGCAGGCCGAGACGCACGTCGGGCGGCAGGTACCTGGCGAAGGCCAGGCGGAGGCTGAAGAGCCGGTCGTCGTCCGCCGGGCGGCTGTCGAGCGCCAGGAGCTCCTCGAAGAGCGCATCGCCGGCGGCGGTGATGGCGTAGACCTTCTTGCCCCGACCACCACGGGCGACGCCGGCGCGTGCCCGGAAGGCAGCCAGCTCGCCGCCCAGGGAACCGGTGAGCGGCACACTCGACCGCGACGCTGGCGCCTCGACGGCTCTGACCGCACCCTCCGCCTCCAAGCGGGCGAGGGCGGGGTAGAGAGACCCGAACGACACGCCGCGAGCGAAGCCGAGGGTGTCCGACAGCCGCTTCTTCAGCTCGTAGCCGTGCAGCTCCTGCTCCTTGAGCAGGCCAAGGATCGCCAGCTCCAGCACCGTCGTGCGGTGCCGGCCATCCCGGCCATCCCGGCCATCCCGAGCATCCCGAGCATCCCGAGCATCCCGCATCGTCGGTCACTATAGCGATCCGTTGCAGCTTTACGATATATCGTTCCGCTATATCAGCCCCACACCGCGGTGGGGCGTGGAGAAAGGCCGCGGACGGGAGACCAGGGACGGTGAGGGTAGGCTGATGCCCCGATGAGCTTCCGCCCAGAGTCGATGAGGGGCGCTCCCTCAGGAGGCCGGATCACCGGTCACATCGACTACCGCCTGGCCCGCAACTCGGTGATCAGCGAGTTCCGCAAGGGTCGCCTGTCCCGCCTCGATGTGTGCGACGCCCACCCCGAGCTGCTCCGCGCCGCCATCAACGTCGGTGAGTCCTCCCGTGAGGACTGTCCCATCTGCGAGGCCGACAAGGTGCGGCTGGTGTCCTACGTCTTCGGGACCCGCCTCCCGCCCAGCGGCAAGTGCATCACCTCCAAACGGGAGCTGGCCAAACTGTCTCGGACCACCCGGGACCTCGCCTGCTACGTCGTCGAGGTGTGCCCCCATTGCTCGTGGAACCACCTGGCGCAGACCTTCGTCATCGGACCAGCCCGCTCCGGTTGAGCCGGGGCCGGCCGGCCGGATCGGCTTCGCGGACAGCGTTTGCGGGACAGGTTTGCGAAGAGGGAGGGTGGGTTACGATCCTCGCACCGCCGGCAGCCGAGTGGCGCGGGACGGACGAGGAGGTGCCTGATGGCCACGTTGGTGAGCGCTCCGGGGTTGCGGTCCCGGAAGTCAAGTGGTCGACCGATCGTGATGGTGACGGCCTACGACGCCCCCACCGCCCGGATCGCCAGCGATGCCGAGGTCGACATCATCCTCGTCGGTGACTCGGTGGCCAACACCGTGCTCGGCTACGACGACACCCTCCAGGTGACCGTCGACGACATGGTCCACCACGTCGGCGCCGTGGCCCGCAGCCGGCCGGAGCCCATGATCGTCGCCGACCTTCCCTGGCTCAGCTATCACACCGGGGCGGCCGATGCCGTTCGCAACGCCGCCCGGTTGGTGAGGGCGGGCGCCGGCGCGGTCAAGTTGGAGGGCGGCCGCAAGCGCGTAGCTGTGATCGAGGCCCTCGTCGACACCGAGATACCGGTCATGGGCCATCTCGGACTCACGCCTCAATCGGTGCACGCGATGGGTGGCTACCGCGTCCAGGCCAAGGAGCTCGAGGCAGCCCGCACGCTTGTGGACGACGCCATGGCACTGGCTCGAGCCGGGTGCTTCGCCATCGTATTGGAGGGTGTGCCCGCTTCAGTGGCTCGCCGGGTCACCGAGTCCGTGCCCGTGCCCACCATCGGGATCGGGGCGGGGCCGTGGTGCGACGGACAGGTTCTTGTCTTTCACGACCTCTTGGGGCTTGAGGATCGGGTGCTACCGAAATTCGTCCGTCGCTACGCCTCCCTGAAGGCCGATGCCACCAAGGCGTTGGCGGCCTGGACGGCCGATGTGCGCAACGGCGAGTTTCCAACCGACGCCGAGAGCTACCACGTCAGCGATGAGGTCATGGGAGACCTGCGACGCCCCCGAGGTGTCGGTGAGGACATGGAGATCCCTCCGAGCGCTCGGCGGCTCGGCACCCTCGGCCGCTGAGCGGCCTTCGCAGAACGACGCTCACTGCACCCGGCGAGGTCGCTGGCTTCGGTTGAGGTACCGCAGCAGGCCCTCGAGCAGCTGCCGGGCGAGCGTGGAGTCGGGGACCACGACGAGCGGGGCGGGGGCGCGAGATTCGCGTGGGACCTGCAACAGGCGACGGGCGTCCACCAGCGCTCGAAACGTCGCCACGTCGCCGCCGTGATCGGGATGGGCGCGCCGGACGCCGGTGCGGAACGCGGCGTCGATCTCGCGGACCGTGGCCGTCGGACCCACGCCCAGCACTCGGCGAGCAGCAAGGCGGTCCACGCCGTCACCCTAGTGAGCGATCGGAATCAGCGGTCGGGTGGTGCCACGATGGCGCCCATGAACGCGGTCGCCGAGGAGTACGTCATCCGGGTGACCGGCGCAGCCCTCGTCAGGGTGACCCGGGCCGCGGCGCTGGTGACGCTCGGCCTCGGGCTGGCCGTCTTCTTGATCGACGGCGCGTCCCGACCTGCTGACCCCTACACGGTACCCGCCGGGGCGGTGTCGCCCGGGGCCGTGTCGCCCGGGGCCGTGTCGCCCATCACCGGTCGCCTCCCGGCGGTGGTGTCACCGTAACCGTCACAGCCCTCTGGCAGGATAGGACCATCGGTCGTGGGCGCAGTGCCTGACGGCCCGCAGGAGCAGTCGCAGGTGTGGGATACCATGGCCGACGCAACTCGAATCAACGACCCTGCTCCGGACCGTCCGGGGCCCCGAGCGACAGCGCCGGGTCCACAGGGAGGTGGTGAGCCGCAGTGCGGCCCTACGAAGTCATGGTCATCCTCGAAGCCAGCCTCGAAGAGGATGTCATCCGGAGCACGATCGACCGGGCAACGCAGCTCATCACCGCACGGGGTGGACTACCAGGGAAGGTGGAGCGCTGGGGCAAGCGGCGCTTCGCCTACGAGGTACACCACCGTGCCGAGGGCTACTACGTGTTGATCGAGGCGACCGCCGAGCCGGCCGTCATGACCGAGCTCGACCGGGTGCTCACCCTCACTGACGAAGTGATCCGCCACAAGGTGATCCGGCTACCGGACAAGGTCGCCGGACGGGCCCGCCGCCCGGCCGTCCCTGACGGCGCACCGACGGCGGCCACCAACGCGAACGGAGCGTGACAGAACCAATGGCAAACGGAAATCATGTGAGCATCGTCGGAAACCTGACGCGCGACCCAGAGTTGCGCTTCACCCCCAGCGGCCAGGCGACGGCCGGTTTCGGCGTCGCCGTAAACCGGCGCTGGCAGAACCGTCAGTCCCAGGAGTGGGAGGAAGCGACCTCGTTCTTCGACGTCGTGTGCTGGGGCCAACTGGCCGAGAACACCGCCCAGTCCCTCGGCCGCGGTTCCCGGGTCGTGGTGAGCGGACGGCTCGACCAGCGCAGCTGGGAGAACCCCGAAGGCGAGCGGCGGTCGAAGATCGAGATCACCGCCGATGAGGTCGCGCCCAGCCTGCGTTGGGCGACCGTGCAGATCACCAAGAACGAGCGGCGCGGTCCCGATGGCGGCGGCGGCGACGGTGCGCCGTCATACCGACCGATGAGCAACGATCCCGCCCCGGCAACCGCCACCGCCGGGGCCACCGCCGGAGCCGGGGCCGGAGCCGGGGCCGGAGGGTACGCAGACGAGGAGCCGTTCTAGGCATGGCCCCTGATACCCGAGTCCCCCCTGACACCCGAGATGAGCTCCGAGAGGTGGGGCTCTGATGCGCATCGTGCTCCGCAATGATCTCGCCAACCTGGGAAAGCGTGGAGACATCTGCGAGGTGGCCGACGGCTACGCCCGCAATTTTCTCCTGCCCAAGGGCCACGCCATTCCCGCCACCTCCGGCGTGGCCGCCCAGGCCGGCGCCATGCGCCGGGCCCGGGACCTGCGCGACGCCCGTGACCGGGAGGCGGCCCAGACCGTCGCCCGGGCCCTGGTCCCGCTGGTGATCCACATCAAGGCCCGATCCGGCCCCGAGGGAAGGCTGTTCGGATCCGTGACCGCCCAGGACGTCGTCGACGCGGTGGCCGAACAGGCCAACGTGACCCTCGACCGCCGGCGACTGCACCTCGACGAGCCCATCAAGACCCTGGGTACCCACGAAGTGCCGGTCAAGCTGCACGCCGACGTCGAGTTCCGTGTCACCGTCGAGGTCGCCAAGAGCTGAGGTCGTCGAGGTCGCTGCGCAAGACACCACGACACCGGGATCGCACCCGGTGTCGTGGCGCGCCCGGGGCCGGGCCCCGGGCCCCGAACGCGCATCGAGGTAACGCGCATCGAAGCACCGGTAGGGTCCGCGGTCACACCCCCGAAGTAGACCTGGACCCATGTCCCGGCGGCCCGCCCCGTCCACAGTCGACGCCTGGTTATCCACGCAAGATCCTCGGCCTGTCCCCTGGCGACTCCCCAAGGTCGACGGGCATGGTGGGTAGCCACATGGTTCAGTCCCTCGACGACGCCCGCCGCAACCGGGCGGCCGACCACCGGATCCCCCCGCACAACCTGTCGGCGGAGGAATCGCTCCTCGGTGCCATGCTCCTGTCTCGCGATGCCATCGCCGCGGCAGTGGAGCTGTGCCACGCCGCCGACTTCTACAAGCCGGCTCACGGGCATGTGTTCGACTCCATCACCTCCCTGTACGGCCAGGGTGAGCCCGCGGACCCCGTCACCGTCGCCGACGAGCTCCGTCGCGCCGATCTGCTCGACGCCATCGGCGGAATGAGCACCCTCATCTCGCTGCAGGCCGACACGCCGGCCACCGCCAACGCGGCCCGCTACGCGACGATCGTCGAGGAGCACGCCCTGCTGCGCCGCCTGATCGCCGTGGCCGGCGAGATCGCCGAGCTCGGCTACTCGACGCCCAACGACGTGCAGTCTGCGGTCGACCGGGCCGAATCCATGGTCTTCGAGGTGGCCGAGCGGCGTGTCACCGACACCCTGCAGCCCCTGCGGGAGCTGCTGGGCGACACGCTCGACCGCCTCGAGGCCCTCTTCGGCAAAGGGGAGTCGATCACCGGCGTGCCCACCGGCTACATCGACCTCGACGAGCGCCTCTCTGGCCTGCAGAAGTCGTCGCTGCTCATCGTCGGGGCTCGGCCCGCCATGGGCAAGACGTCCTTCGCCCTCGGGATCGCCGCCCACGCGTCGATGGAGGCGGGGGTCCCCGTCCTGTTCTTCTCCCTCGAGATGAGCCATGCCGAGATCACCCAACGCCTGCTGTGCTCCGAGGCCCGGGTGGACTCGATCCGGGTCCGCAACGGCCGACTGCTGGAGACGGACTGGCCGAAGATCAGTCATGCCGTCGGGCGGCTGGGCGAGGCGCCGCTATTCATCGACGACAACCCGAACCTCACCGTCATGGACATCCGGGGCAAGGCCCGCCGCCTGAAGAGCCGGGAGGGCGGCCTCGGACTCGTGATCATCGACTATCTGCAGCTCATGTCCGGACGCCAGAGGTCGGAGAACCGTCAGGTCGAGATCTCCGAGATCAGCCGCGGTCTGAAGATCCTGGCCCGAGAGCTCGAGGTGCCGGTGATCGCCCTCTCGCAGCTGTCCCGAAACCTCGAGATGCGAGCGGACAAGCGTCCCATGCTCGCCGACCTGCGAGAGAGTGGATCGCTCGAACAGGACAGCGACGTGGTGATGTTCATCTACCGCGACGAGATCTACAACCCCGACTCGGCCGAGAGGGGGACCGCGGAGATCATCGTCGCCAAGCACCGCAACGGACCGACGGGCAAGACCGATCTGGCGTTCCTCGACCACGTCACCCGTTTCGCCAACATGGCCCGCGTCTAACTGCAGAGGACGCGGTGTTCCGTAGCTGCTCAGCCAATGGTGCGCCGGTAGAAGCCCCGCCCGCCGATGCTCAAGAGCACGACGAGCGACCCGATGAGCACCACCACGCATATCCACGGTCGGATATGGGGAACGGACGGGATGAGGGCGGCGCGCATACCCTCGCTGACATAGGTCATGGGGTTGGCGGCGGTGACCACCTGGAACCATTCCAACCGGGACAGGGACGGCCAAGGGTACTGGCTGCAACCGGTGAACAGCAGCGGGGTGAAGACCAGCGCGAACACGATGTTGATCTGGGGTGGTCGCACCAGGGTGCCGAGGAGGAGCCCCATGGCCGCGCCGAGCAGGGAGCCGAGGATCACGATGGGGACGAACAGCCCTACGGCGTCCCAGCGCCAGGGTATGGAGCCGAGCACCACGATGCCGACAGGGATCATGATGAGCGCCGCCGCGATGGCCTGGAGGCTGGCGAAGAGCACCTTCTCCGCGGCTACCAGCATGGTTGGCATGGGCGCCAAGAGACGGTCCTCGATCTCCATGGTCCAGCCGAACTCGGCGACCAGGGGGAAGGCGAGCGCCTGCATGCCGGTTATCACCGCGGCGAGGGCCAGCAGCCCGGGGAAGAGCAGGCTGGCATAGTTGTGCTGGGTGTAGCCCAGGCTGCCCAACACCTTGCCGAAGACGAAGAGCAGGAACAGCGGTTGGAGGATCACCCGGGCCAAGAAGGCGGGAAGGTCGTGGCCGGTGACATACAGGTCGCGGCGCAGCACGGCGACGAATGCCCGACCCTGCAGCGCAAAATCGACGTCGGCGACCGGGGCGACCGCATCCCCGGCAACGCTGGACGCGGTCATCGCAGGACCCTTCCGGTGAGGTGGAGGAACACGTCTTCGAGGGTCGGCATCCCGATTCGGATATCGGTCAGGCGCAGTCCCCGCTCGGCCACCAGCGCAGCCGCGGGCGCCACCAGCAAGGGGGCCTCGCCGTCGACGTAGAGGCGAACCTGCAGCCCGGTCGCGCTGTCCTCGTCCCCCGCCTGACCGGCCAACCGTTCGACACGCTCAACTTGGGGGAGCAGGCCCAGGCCGGTCATCACGTCTAATTCGATCGTCGCGTCACAGCCATCGGCGGTCAGGTCGAGGGTTGCGTTTCCGGGCAGGGCGCGTACCAGTCCGGTTGGGGTGTCGAGGGCCAACAACCGTCCGTGGTCCATGATGCCGACCCGGTCGCTGAGCGCCGCCGCCTCGTCCATGTCATGCGTGGTCAACAGCAGGGTGACCCCTTCGTCTCGAAGCTCCCGAAGCCGGTCCCACACGAACAGCCGCGCCGCGGGGTCGAGCCCGGTCGACGGTTCGTCGAGGAACAGCACCCGAGGGGCGTGCATCAACGCCCGGGCGATCATGACCCGTTGGGATTGACCACCAGAGAAGAAATCGGGCCTGGTCCTGGCCCGATCGAGCAGGCCGAACTGGTCGAGGAGTTGATCGGCGCGCCGGGCCCGTTCCCCGGCCGGCACCCCGTGGTAGGCCGCGTGGAAGATCAGGTTGTCACGGATGGACAGCGAACGGTCCAGGTTGCTGCGCTGGGGCACCACGGCGAGCTGGCGCCGCGCCAGGACCGGCTGGGTGACCACGTCCACCCCGGCGACGGTGGCCGCGCCGCTGGTCGGCCGGACCCGGGTGGTGAGCACACCGATGGTCGTCGTCTTGCCCGCACCGTTGGGCCCCAAGAGCCCGAACACCTCGCCGGGGGCGGCGGCGAACGACACGCCGTCGACCGCGTTGACCGGGGACCTGGCGTAGCGCTTCACCAGATCGTCGACGCCGACCGCGGTCGCCGAGGAGGTGGCGAGCCTCGGCGCTCCCAGCGTGAGCCCCATCAGATGTCCAGGTCCTCGACGGCCGGCTGATCGTCGGCGGCGGCGACCAGGGTGTCGAAGAACTCGGACGGCAGCCTCTCCTGTAGGTCCTCGAGCGAATCGACGACGTCGAGGGTCGACTCCGACGGTCCCGAGCACCAGCGGTCGTGACTCACATCCGAACTCCAATTCTGCCTCGACTCCCGCTTCCACTCCTTCCCGTCCCGCCCGTCGTCGCGCCAGCTGTCCGGGTCCGACCCCGCCGCCCAGTCCGACCCTGCCGCCCAGTCCGGCACGCGCCTCACATACAGCGCAAAGTGGCCCTTCGGGGTGCGGTACACCCGGAACATCTCGAGACGACGTCGACCGCTCGGGTGGCGCCACTCGCCGAGCAGCACCCCGGAGAACCGCTGGGTGCGCACGACCCGGCCGCTGCCCACCCGCACCGTGATCTCCCGGTAGCCCTCCCGGCGCCGATCCTCCTCGTCGACGAAACGCCGGAGCGCCCGAGCGATGGCCGCCGAGAAGTTGCCACCTGCGAGCTCCTGGGCCCGGTCGTAGAGGGGAAGGTCCTCCTCGGACACATAGATGGTCTTGTTCGGCACGACGACCTCCATGGCAGTCCCCTCGATCTACGTATACGTAGCGACATACTAGGTGCCGGGCTGTCCACGGGAGCACGATTTTACTATTGGGCTGATTTGGTGTTCTCCGATGACACCAAGTCAGCCCAATCGGGCGTCGCCGCCGCGCTTCAACTGCTGGCGGCCTCAGCGTGGCCCACCCGGCCGTCGGGGCCGTCCATCCGGACACGCTGCGTGGCGCCGAAGACCTGCGTGTAGAACTCGATCGCCTCTGCCGCACCGTCGATGTACAGATACGGACACACCCTCGGGTAGCTGTCGGGGATCGGCGTCACCTCGGCCATCGGGAACCTCCTCTGTGCTTGCCTCCGTACCGGTTTGGCACCGTACTGCAGGAAGGGAGGCCCGGTAGATTCGGCCCCGATGCCCATCCAGGCGGAGACGCTGCCGAGCTATCAGGAGCAGTACGAAGCGCTCTTCGGTTGGGTGCGCAGCGCCTTCCCCAACGGTGTCTCGATCTG
>JAABUJ010005469.1_pt1 | contig 12695 bp, 5 predicted proteins | sample 5559131 | NCBI WGS metagenome assembly JAABUJ01 (sample SAMN10711875, study PRJNA513366) | rock metagenome | isolation source: Antarctica rocks | place: Antarctica: Victoria Land, Mt New Zealand nord | collected 2016-01-07
TTCGCAAGAACGCGTATTAAACGATCGAAATGCTCGTTGTCGTTTGAATCGAATTGCACAAGATATCAAAGATTGTTTTACAAGATCGAAAGTCTTCGCGAATTCGAACTCATAATCTATTAAAAGATGTGATCACAACTAGATAGATTGACTATATTTATTACAATATAGTATATTAAAGATCTTGAAGAACCAAGTATATTGAAGCTTAGGAGCACGCTAGTCCCCATTAGAAAGTCTCGCTTAGTCGATCAATAAAACTTTATCGAACAAGCGCTAGTAGCTATCCAATAAGTCTCTAGACTTTAGATAGATTGTATATCGTTATTTCCAACAAAATCAAAATATAAACGTAAAGAAACTTTAAGACATAAAGATAATATAAATCGATTAAAAACAACAACGATTTATTTAAGATCAAAAATACGCATTTATAATTATAAAAATCTTAATATTAAAAATTTTTTAAAATTATTTTTGATTTTAGTTTAATAATAAGTAAGCAAATTAAATCAATATTAATATATAATAAAGTATGCAAAACTATATAATGCTTTAAATGTTATTATTACGAACAAATTATAATTTAATACATAAAAGAGAAAAGATGCGATTATTGCGTCAAATCTTACGTTATTAACTTTAAGACTTGCTTAATAGACTTTAAATTTCCATGTTACTTATATAAAGAAAATCAAAAATTATAACAAAAAAATTGCTTAAAAAAGCGAAAAAAATACAACGAATAATTATCTAAAAAAAAAACATATTACATCGATTCTTAATTAAGAAAACAACAACAATTAAGAACAAACTTTACTTTAACAAAAAAAGAATTTCGATTATTCAAAATTACAATTGATAACTTTAAACGAATCGAAAACTACGAACAAAGAATGTACAAAAAAATAAAGCGACAAAAAATCAAAAAAAAAAAGCTATCTTTAAAAGAATAACGACATTAAATCTATCGCAAACATTAGCGAATCAAAAACGAAATTCTTAATTCATATTATTTGCGAAATCAAATAAAAAAAGAAAAAAAATTCTATATAAAAAATTAAACAAAGAGAACTTCTATCTAGAAATTAACAAAATATCGTTAGCATTAAAAAATATTAATACGATAACTCGATTTACTTAACAATTATATTAGAAAATCGTATTTTATCGATATTGTTGAAAACCAATAGTTTCCAAGGTTTAGCCTCTATCATATGTGATTAGTGTGATCACGTAACTACGTCACGTAACTCTCCTATATATAGTTTGGCCACTTGGCCTTAGCAATCTACACACTTTCATGCATCATCGTTGCCCATCATAGCTCTATTAAGTGAGACTATGAATCTTAGTTCAAAAGGTTATGAGCTCGAGTTAGCGTCACTAATGCAATTGCGTGTGAGCATTGATGCTACGCAATGATTGTTGTTCTTAGAAAGATAAGTCTCCTTCGTATTTAGAAACTTATCTAGCTATCGCTCGACCACAATACAACTTTAGTAAAAGCAACGACAACAAGAAAGGACTTGCACAATCGATAGAGGCTCTCGAATTTCAATGCGAAGATATAGATTTAATTTCTATTTATATATACAAGAAGCTATGCTTTGCGAAGAAATGAACGTCAAAGAACGAATCCTGCGACACTTGGTACGCTCTCTAGAGAGAGTAAACAAGCTTAGCAATCAATGAACTCTTGATCGACAACTTTATACGATCCCCAATAGGAATAAACAAGCGTGACGACAACTTGGTACGATCCTTAAAGAAGGTGAACAAGCATACACATTTGCGTGAAGACAAACAACAAAAGAAAGCGACAACTTGATACGCAAGAACCCCAATAAGCATACACATCTGCGCGAAGGCAAACACCTTTACATCAATTGTCGAACGATCTAGTACGAAACGATCGTTATACGACATCTCAATCGCCATTAGTCGAAGCACTAAACGATTGCCTACGTGGCCCCTTCCATCTTCTACTCTATACACTCTTATACTTTACGTCAACATTAAGAGCTTGAGACACATATACGAGTACGATGAGGGTGAACTACAATCGCCAGAACAATCACGCAGAATTGTGCCATCTAGCACACAATCAAGACGCCAAATTAATCACGTACAAAGTGACTATTATGCACGAGACATTTGTCTCATTTAATATACTTTCAACCTTGCTAGATTAGTCTACTTAGATTGCCTTACGTCTAGCTCTTTTATCTCTTTCATTTCGCAAACGCATGCGACGCATTTCTTGCTAATTAGCTAGTTAATATCAAGCCTATTTCTCTTGAAATTTGAGAGACGAAACCTATCAAATCTGCGAAGAAGCAATCAACGTCAATTTGCCAAAGCGTTACTTCATCAATACTACTTCTATTATGTCGCCAAAACTAGAAGTCCCGTTTTTCGCCACCCACCCACCCTACTTTGGGAGAGCTTGCACTATTTACCTTAGAATCTTATTTTACTTTCACTACTAATTTTAGGGATTTGCAAACGAGTTTGCCAATGTGTCTTCGACGTCTTTTAAGATTGTCATTTCTCGTCACTATCTTCACGCCTCACGACTAGGTTCTTTACTACAATCACTTGTTGTTCATCGCTTATATCGTGACGACAAAAAGAGAGATAAAAATAGAGAAGTCGAAGACGACAAGACAAGAGCACACTACATAAGATACAACTCTAAGGAAGCATTCTATGTGTGCGCAACAAGCAAGAGCACACTGCATAGAATACAACTCTAGGAGAGCATTCTATGTGTGCGCAATAGACAAGAGCACACTATATAGAGTATAGCTCTAAAGAAGCATCCAATGTGTGCGCAGCAAGCAAGAGCACATTGCATTGCATATAGATCAAGAAGCATCTCGTATATATGCAACAAACAAGAGCACATTGCATTAAATATAGCTCAAGAAGCATCTTGTATGTGTGCAACAAGCAAAAGCATACAATATACAATACAACTCTAGAGAAGCATCTCGTGTGTGTGCAATAGACAAGAGCACATCGCATACAATATAACTCTAAAGAAGCATCTCGTATGTGTGCAATAAACAATAGCATATCGCATACGATACAACTCTAGAGAAGCGCCTCGTATATGTGCAACAAAAAAGAGCATACTACATACAATACTTTGAAGAAGCATTCTACGTGTGTGCAATTAATAGAAGCACGCTATCTAAAACACAATTGTGAAGAAGCATCTTGCATATGTAAGAAGTATTCTGCACGTATGCAATTAATCAAGAGTACATTGCTTTAAGAAAGCAAATCATATATTTGTGCTTTGAATTTGCACAATTATGCAAAAGAACTCTATACAAGATACAACTCTAAAAGAGTATTCTACATGTGTGCAATTAAGATCTTGCGATTAGATGTGTACGTTAGGTCGTTAATCAAATCAAATTAAACGTCTATGCAAATGCAATCAACTCGACAAGCATACGTAGCAATGATCGAGTCAATTTGACTTAACTTGATCTAATTTGATCTAATTTGGGCGAGATGCTCTTCTTGCAAAGCAACTCTACGCGACTCTTTCACATACTTTGCATCACGCTTTTGTTCGCTTTGCGCAATTACTCTTGTTCTTGTTTGAAGATCTAGTGATTTGAGATCTTATCTCTAACGTTCTTTAGCACGATTGCATAGTCAATTACTTTCTTTTCTTGCATAGAATTTGCACTACAAAGAACACTCAATTGAGAAAGCGTGTTTCGTACGCACAATTCTTGAGTCATGAATCTAGTTACGCTACACGAATTAGATTAACACCTGCGTCCAACATCAAAGATGTGAGAGAGAATCGAAGCAATCGCAATTTGCATGTGCAACGTAGTCGAATTGTCAACCTAATCACTAGCTTGATCGTCACTTGAGCTTTGAGTAAATCTAATTGTTGATTGTCTCGATCGAATCTTATCTAACTTAATTCGATTGTTCGTCTTAATATCTTGATTCAATCTACACGCGAATTCCACGTCGAATCAAAATATCTTAAGCAACGTCTACTTGTGAGAGAGCGAGTCAATTACACTTGCGTCGTACATCAAAGATGTAAAAGAGAATCAACGCATTCGTAGTTTACATGTACAAGCGTAGTCGAATCGCTAGTTTGATCGCCACTCGATCTTTAACAATATTGAAATACTTTAGTTCGAAGCGTCGAAAGCTACAAGCGCAACGAAAGCACACTAGATCTCTTTGTTCTATTGCTACGCGAGATTAGCATTAGATCAAGATGCATTAAGCAACGTCTACTTGTGAGAGATCAAGTTAAACACACTACGTCGTTTTGCGCAATAGATACGCACAATTTTCGTCAACGCTTGCGTTTGAACATCAAAGACATAAGAAAGATTCGAAACATTCGTTGCTCAAATGCAAGCGTCAAGAGCTAAAAACTACAATTGTGAGAGAGCTATACAAGCACATTGATTCGACACATTAGTCACGTAAGACAAGCACATGTCAAACGCAAATTAGACGAACGTTCACTAGTCTACGCTAACTCTTGTTAATCGTCTATATAGAGCAAAGCCTTAAAGAAGCATTCTTGTGTAATTAAGTATATGATCAAGACATACGACTCTAGAGAAGCACATACGTCTCGCACTAAAGCGAATACGCCTTGCATCAAAGAGCTCGCATCGTCAAACTCACAAGCTCTTGTGTCATAGCGCTTATCGCAAAATTGCATGTCTATTGCTTCGCATGTCACGCACTTGCAACAAATGATCTAGTGAGCTTTTCGAAGCTTCATTCGTTAAGAAAAGACTTCGAAATGTTATTGCATCTTGCATTTGTTTGAACGCGTTACCAAGCATCTTAATGCACAACTAGTGCTCTATAACTAGCACTTGCGTCGAGACGCTTATTGTCTTACACGAACTTGCGATAGATTTTTGAAGAAGCATTTTGGAGTCTTCATTTACAAGAGAAGGCTTAAAAATATTATCGCGCCTTGCATCTATGTGAACGCGTCTTCTTAGAGTTTTCGACTCTCTTAGACCTTTACATGCTTGTTGTACGATTGCACGCTCATCGCATATCACGAATATATAATTGGCTCTTAGAGAAGCACTCTAGAATCTTTACTTGCCAAGGAAGATCTAGAGATGTTATCGCGTCTCTCACTTATTCGAACGCGTCTTCTCAAACTCTCTTAGATGTCTAGGTTTCCTACTAACTAGTGCATACGATATATGCTAAGAGGGAGTGTTGAAAATCGATGATTTTTAAGGTTCAATCTCTATCATATGTGGTTAGCGTGATTACGTGATTGCGTCACGTGACTCTCCTATATATAGTTTGATCATCTAGCCTTAGCAATCTACACACTTCCATGCATTATCGTTGCTCATCATAGCTCTATTGGGTGAGACTATGAATCTTAGTTCAAAAGATATTACAATATAGCGTTAACAAATTTAAATCAAAGATTATAATATTATTATTCAAGAGTAAAAACATCATGAATTTTGACATACTAGTTATTTAAGAATTATAAAGAAATCTCTATTAATTTATTACGAACAACAAGTTAAATTAGCATTTCGAATTATATTACATAAACGATAAAAACATTAAAGTATGCTTCTTTGTTAATAAACGCATAGCGTTCGTCTCGTATATAATAACGCATAAATTCAAGAATCTCTACTCTTTTACTTTAAGACTAGCGAAAAAAAAAACAATTAACGTACATAACATCTACAATTTGTACAAAAACAATAAGAACGAAAATAATTTTTTATTTTTATGCACGATGTTAGCGAAGAAAGTCGATAACGAACATATTGTAACGAAAGACTTTAATCTTTATTATTTTAAATGAGACGACGACAAAGTAAAAGCTAATGCAAACGCTTATAAGCTAATAATTATAACAAAAGAGTTTAAACTAAAGAGAATACTATTAAAAGATACAATTACTTAAAGATAAAAAAATAAATAAAGCACTACTAATTTTATTTTTGTTACTTAATTTTTGCGTAAAAGCTTTATTAAATGTGACGTTGCAAAGAACATAAACAATTACTTAAATTACTATTTTATACGTATAATATTTGATTTACACACAATAATTGCGAAATTTATAAAAAGAAAAAACTAAAACAAGATAAACACAAAAATTCTACAAAATATTCTAAACGAAAAAATTATTAAGAAGCTAGTACTTACATCGCTTAACAACGTCTTTGACAACTTTAAAAACGAATTAAATGCATAAGTAAACAATTTAGCGAAAGCAATTAAAGTAATTATTAAGAAGTTCACATTATTCGTTAAAATTTGTTTCAAATTTAAAGTAGATTTTACGAAAAAATGCAAAGAGACTTTCTATAAAATTAAAAGATATTGTTGCACATAACAATGCAACGAAAGCGACAAAAACTAAAAAAAATACATTATAATTAAAAATTGTTTTAAAAAGATAATGCAAAAAACTATAAAAATTTAATTTAAAAAAGAATCGAAAAAGAATTGCGAATTAATCTCTAAAATGTAAAATAAATGCAAATGAATACGCTTAAGAACGTCGCAAAAAGTTTGCATTTCATTATTCTATAATTATTTATTACTACTATTAGCAATTAATTGTAATAAAAAAACAAACATTCTTTTAAAAGCATTCTTTTCGTTATTTTTACAAGTAAACTTGTTAAATATAACAAATAATTGATATAATTAAGATTTAACAACAAGTAAAATTACGCAACACAAAATAATAAGAGTTATAGCGTTAACAATCTCGAACAAAACTTTAAACAATAACAAAATTATTAACGAAATACTAAAGTAAATCGACATTATTATAGTATTATATTTACATTATATATACAACATCTATTTAAAGAAAAGTTATTGCTTAAAGTATTTTCGCAATGCGATTACTATAGTTTTACGCAAATTAAGCAAAAATAACTACTTTATAGTTACGTCTTATCGTTCTATAACATTTCTTAGCACTTTAAACAAAATATTCGAATTTATATTAATTAAGAGAGTTAATTATTTAGCGAAAACGCACAAGTTATTGTCGCGTACTCACATGAGAGCAAAACGATTTATTTTGACAAAATACGCATTACATTATTTAGTAAAGAGAATACATATAGCATAAAACAAAAATAAAATAATTACGACTTTATTGCTAGACGTATTAAAAGCATTCAACAACGTATTACGTTTAAAATTATTGCACAATTTGCGAAGTAAACGAATAAATAAATATATAGTGCGATGAATTGAAAGCTTTCTAAGCAATCGAACTACTATTTTTAGAATTAAGAAATACAAGACGAACAAAGTTAATATTACGATAAGTATATCGCAAGAGTTATTATTGTTGTTAATTCTTTTTCTTTTTTACAACACTTCGCTATTAAAAAAATTACACAACAAAAATGTTGTAACTTGCGACTTCGTAGACAACGTAATATTATTAGTTAAAAAAGACAATGTTAAAGTTAATTGCGAACAATTAATCAAAATACATGAGAAGATGTGCAAAAAGTAAGCTTGTACGCACGAAATTAAGTTCTTTTTTAGCAAATATTAATTGTGTTACGTTATAAGAAAGAAACAAGACATTAATAATGCAATAATTATTAATAAGAACACAATAATAACATCAAAAAAGCAATCAAATATTTAGAGATTATGTTGAACAACAAACTCAATTAAAAAGCTTAAATTAACGACAACAAAATAAAGACACTTAAGATTATAAAGATCCTAACAAGTTTCGCAAGATCAACATAAAAAATTAAATTAATTAAAATAAAACAAATAATGTATACGATATTTTTGTCTTAATTAACTTACAATTGCTTAATATAATATACATCTTACGAGAAAAAAAATTATTTAAAGAGCGTTGTCAACGATCTATTAAGCGTTCAATACAAAGCACAAAGAGTTATTATCGAAATCTATAAAGCTATTTTACGTTCGATTTTAGAAATCGAGACACACTTTTTATCGACGCACATATATTTGAATCGAATAACAAGTTTAACAACGTTTAAAATAGTTACTAATTTAATATACAATATTATAGTAAAAAACAAATAATGTCCACCCTGGCCGAGATCTGTCTATTCTGACGGTTGAAGCTGGTGGATAGCAAAGATAGGGACACCAGGATGAACACAACGAGCCACTCAACCAAAGTGTTTGAATGCTTCTAGCAAGTATGATTCAATTGCACTTTCTTTCCTCGATAATGAGCTCCTAGCTAATCTTGTCGTAGGCCTTCACCACCAAACGAATCGTGTTTACCGGTGGTCTTTTCATGGTTGTGGACCGACCTAAACACTCTCGATCATACGGCGCTCCCAATCATACGGCGCTCCCAATCGTCGGTACCTTCGTTCTTTCTGTAAGATGCTTCGTACTTGCCGTTATTGCGGAGCAGCACTTCTTTCAAAGTCTCGGACCGTCTCGATGCACTGAATTCTGGTTATCTTGAGCCTGCCTCGTCTACCTCACAGCCCGATTCGAAACGTCTAGCTCTAGTTCTTTCACAGCAGTGAAGGCGATGAATCCGCTCTTATCGTCTGAAGCGTCTTGCCCGAGAAGTGGCAGTCATCCTATATCTCGGTAGACGCTCGTTGCAAGGGCTCATGTCCCAGACAAGGAGAGTGACAGCTTGCGGTTCAACGACAATCTGCTTATGGCTCTAACTAGACATTGAACACCGATACCCCATGGCGTTCATCATCAATCGACAAGATCAGTGGCGGATCCCTGAAGCGGACGCACTTCACTGTATGTACGTCGTGGGCAAAGAAGGCGATCCTCCCATACAATACAGAAAGGGCCTCGCAATGTGTCTTCCAGTAAAGACCGAAGATTATCGTATCGATATTGTGATCCGAAGAGGGTCCTTCAGTGTCGCCTGCGCAGGCTTTGAAAACATTTGTGGCTGCTGGCTGTCGCAAAATAAGATCCGGTTGATCTTGATTGAAAACTTAGACGTGAACAAGCTGACCCCATCGCGTACAGGATGTTTTATCCGGCGACGCGAACAAGAAGAAGCTTTCAAGAACGCAGAGCACCAAGACTGAGAACGGCAAGGGGCATCTTGTCTCCGGATGGACGTGCCTGCAGCCGCTCTTGCGTGGAGACTTATTCGAGACGACCAGGATCGTATAAAAATATCGAGTCTTGACCTACGGCGGTACATAAAGTAAGCAGATGGAACATAGCGTTCCGCTTGCTTGGATGTGGCAAGCCAGACTGTCTATGTTGTAACGCTATGTTATGATGCCATTCGAGCAGTAAGTAAGCCGTCTTCTCTCTGTCGCTAGCTGTTCCTGAGATCCGTCGTATCCGGGTGCGGCAATATCTATTGGCTCGGCATAATCTATCTTTGATTCGATTACGTCTCTATTTTCGAAGAAGCTTTTCGCGTAATGCGCATCTGATCTCTAGATGCGACTTGGCACTTTATAAAGGCCAAGGCCGAAGAACAAAGCAGCATTCATTTCGTAAGTCGCAATTCCTGTCATAGGCAACACCCGAGCTGGACATGCACTTTCATCAACGTGTTGCCATGTCTCTGGGTTGCTTTTTCACAATCTTGCACACCACATTTTGTGCGCCTACACAGCCTGCCTCCTCGAACCTGCTCAACAATGGTAATGACCTCTCTCTCAACCTCCCACAACCATTCAACAGCTCACTCCTCGGTGGACATGGCTCCTTCTCAACCAATCCCTTGCGCGAAGTCGGAATCGACCATATGACCTGGACCATCAGCGACACCCTATCCCTCGCGGTCACGATCTGCAACTGGCAACCCGACCCTGTAACGATCCTCGCAGTGCTCGCAGCAGCGGATACGATGGTTGGGAAAAAACCCGCAACGGGCTTGCTATCGCAGAAATTCACCCTGAAATCGGATAACAAGTACAATACGTTGCTTTTCGAAATTAGCCCGGACTACGTTGATAAACGTCTAACGTGGAGTGATGTTAGAGAGGTGCTCGGGGATAATGGGCTGTTGAAGTTTTATGAGACGACGGGGCAGTGGCACACGGTGTATTTTGATGTTGTTCACAGTACTAGAGGGATGTTGGGGCAAGGGGCTGTGAGGAGGTGGTGGCAGCTTGCACCACAAATGATGGGTATGCCACAACGATAGTGAAAAGTGTTGTTATTGTGGCATTGTGTTCATATGATTGACAAGGTATACGAGTCTAGCTAGCACAGAAGCGTTCGACGTCTTCAGAAAAAATGAAAGCGGAAAATTCTTCATAGCTCCCAATCTTCTTGTCCGACTTCGACGACCCAAGTCTGGCAATACATCTGATCGCAGTTTTCCAATTGAAGTCAGCTCACTCGAAAATCTTAAGCACTACCATAATTCGAGCAAATGGACGACATACCTATGTCACATTCCTAATCGCCAATATCTTGGAAGGTCCTATACTCAACTGTTCCACCCAATCCCCTACGCACACCAAATTCATCCGTTATCTCAAACCCTCGAAATTTGCGAGCGTCCGGCTTGACGGACTTGGATTCTGACAACACAACGCGAAGTCTTGTGGTCTGCAGTGGGACGTTGCGGGCATGATAGCGACTGACTCCCCTTGCCCTAGATCTCATCGGCTTTGGTATCGGCACGGGGCGACGGCGGCGACGTCTTCTAATCACCTTTGCGGCTGTGGTGGTCGTACGATCGTCATCACCGTCTGAATTGTGCTCTGTAGCCGTTGTAGGTGCGAATTTGAGAGGTTTAGATATGCGAATAGTCTGGACGAGCATCAGGATGAGGGTTATCCATAATGTGAGAACCAGGAGATCTGCCATCATGGTGAGGGTTTGGTGCTGGGTGAGGGGTGCTGAATGAAAGATATAGGAAGCTGCAATTAGGGAGGGAATTGGGTTCATATATGGTGTTCGTGGATATGAGAGTGATGACTGAGAGAGTTGGGTGCGCTGTGTTGAACAAGCCCTTGTGCCTGTATCACATGTATAATTATGCCACTAAAGTCTTCGAGGATTGTGTTGATAGGCTTTCTCATTATGTCTTGCTGAAGCAGTGCGAGCTTTGATCGCACGCCCCAAGAAAAATGCGAGAGATGGATAAGAACAGAGGAGGATTAAGCAAAGTGGTAGCTTCTTATGCTTACATGATTGCCGGCGGTTTTCCCTTATTGAGCGCTGCATTACTTCTGCATTTTGGGTGTCTGGTAGAATAGTAAAATGCCTCTTCCCCTGACTTGCGAAGTTGGACCATGGCAGCCACCGGGCTTACATACTGTGGAATAGGATACATGCCACGGCAGAAAGGCTCAAGGGAGACCGTGTGAGACAACGTCACCTGTTACAGCGAACCAATCAAGATGCACATGAAGGGAACCTTTCTCTAATCGATGGGTACTCGTCTTAGGGTATGGCAGACTCCTTTTTCGTGCTTCACCAAACAAGCAGCCACTCAAGATGGCTCTCCACAAATGACAAATAATCACCGTCATCGCTCCATCGGTGGAAGTCCGGACTTTGATCCTCCGTGCCATCGCGCACAGCAGCTGCGTTTTATGTTTGACCTTGAGGAGCGCCCCATACTGCAATCTGACGTGACCTTGGGTGGATTTGCACTCTCAGAGTCTGCGTCCGGGACCCTAGGGGCAACGGAAAGCGTATCCGTAGGAAGAGACTTTCGGTGGAAACTTGTCGCAGATATGCAGCATTTTCCTTGCTTCGGCCAAGTGTCCGAATTTCCTCTACGAGTTGCAGCATCTGTGGTTCGAGTCAAATCCCAACGCAAGTATATTTTGAATTATTGGACATAGCTTACTTCAAGGTATTTTTCGTCATCTAATTTCTGCAGTCCAGAGAAGTCAAGGTAGAGGTACTCAAGACGTGGAAGACAGTCGAGATGTGGGAGCGTATCAAGCGTTAGCGCGGACACGTGGCGTGGGCGTGTCATGTTTCTGTTGAGCATCCGCTGCCAGCAATGAGCGAGGGACATGACCCCGAAGCCCGGGTGGAAGAAGTCCATCGCCATATCCAGCTTCACGCGACGCATAAGCGATAACCGTCCGTCTAATCCTACTAAGGGGTTCAGACTGAAGGCTTTGGTCTTCGCCGTGGTGTAGTCTGCGCTTGCCATTAGTTTCGCCGCTCAACGCGTCCTGGAGATCTGGGCATCGCCTACCTTGCCCGCTCTCCAACCCAGCGAGCTTGAAGTATTTCATCTCCGTTGGAGAACTGAAGGAGAAAGTGTTTTGCCCGTAGAGGATCGGGTAGCCTTCGTAGGCAATGGCTCGACAGGCGCGAAGCACAGTGGCATCGATCTCAAGGGCGGGCCCAGAGCAGGTTGAAAATTTGGAGTAGTGTCTGAGTGGACCGACTGCTTGGCGTTCGGGAGTGATGATGTGAGTGGAGATTAGGAGATACTTGTAGATTTCGTTGCGGACTTCGGCGGGGAGGAGACTGAGGTAGGGAGAGTCTGAGTGCGTTTCGTAGGCCTGAGTCAGACTCTGCGACAATTGATTCATGGTGGTGTTCAGCGTATTATCTGGTTTGAGTTTGCTAGCAGCCGTGTCTTTGAAACATGGCGATATGTTCATGTTGCTCGTTGATGGCGACTTCGTTGGATAGAAGATGGAGGTAAAATACTTGTTGTTTGCACTTTAGATTGCTAGCTTCCT
>JAABUJ010005471.1_pt1 | contig 12692 bp, 9 predicted proteins | sample 5559131 | NCBI WGS metagenome assembly JAABUJ01 (sample SAMN10711875, study PRJNA513366) | rock metagenome | isolation source: Antarctica rocks | place: Antarctica: Victoria Land, Mt New Zealand nord | collected 2016-01-07
CGACCTCCTCGTCGCGCGCCGTCAGGAACATGACAGGAAACGTGTGCGTGCGCCGAATCTCACGGCACAACTCAAGTCCCCCCATGCCGGGTAGTCGCACATCGAGGATGGCCAGGGCTGGTGGCGCGGCCGCCACCTGGCGCAACGCGTCGGCGGCATCGGGCGACCACACGACGCGCCATCCTTCAGCCTCCAGCGCGTAGCGCACGCCTTTGGCGACCGGCGCCTCGTCCTCGACCAGCAGAATTAAATACCCCATGCTTGCAGCATACAACGCGACACGCTACACGGGGCGGGAGTTACACAAACCAAGCGCTCCACGTCCGTACACGCCGATACAGGACTCGCTATGCCACATGCCTTATGACCCATAGCCTTACATGGTAACCGTCAGAGGCACGCCTCCATCCTCTCCATCGAACCGATACCCGGTCCCTCGTACGGTGACGATGTGGCGCGGACGCTCCACGTCGGGCTCAATCTTCCGGCGCAAACGGTTGATGTAGACGCCGACCATCCCGGCCGCGTCAGGCGCGACATCGGCGCCGAAGAGATCTTCGGCCAACTCGTGGCGGTCAATGGCGGCCGGCGACCGCAGCATGAGAGATCGCAACACCTGCATCTCGCTCGGCGACAGGCGCACATGGCGATCGTTGGGTAGCGTCACCGACAGAGAATGGACGTCGAGCGCGACCGCCGCCACCTGTATCCTATCCCCCCCTGCATACTCGGACCGGCACCGCACCCGGCGTAACGCCGCCCGCGTGCAGGCCACCAGTTCAGCGGGCTCGTAGGGGCGCGCGATATAAGCGTCAGCGCCAGCCTCTAAGGCGCGCACCTTGTCCCATACGGCCGCCGATCCACCGATGGCGAGGATACTGCCATCGAAGTCCACGATAGGGCGGAAGGGTAGGGAGTCCGTGCCCTCGCTATGTAGGGACGCCGCGTCCGTCACGATCAGCGCCCAGTGGCTCTCACTGACGCACTGCTCCACCTCTTCTCTCGTCCGCGCCATCGTTGCGTGGCCACCAATGCCGGACACGAGGCACGAAATGACGCAGGCCTCCATCTCGTCCGATACCATCACGAGAACGTTGCTTCTACCAAGCGCCGACATATGATGAACCCACCATCCTTCATGGTGTTTCGTCGCCGAGCTCTACGGATGTCCAACAAGGCCCTATCCGCACGGCCTGAATCGACGATCAACCACGTTATCAGTCATGATTGGCACACTGACGGTAGAGACGCCGTCACAGTTATGTGCTCACTACGCTGTTTGCCGAATCGGGCATCGTAGGCTTGCGCTCCAAACAATACGGGGTTGTGAGACCTCTTATAGAACACCTTAACATGCATCGTCGCATTGCCCTGCCGATCAGTCGTTGCACCGAGCAGGAGTTGATAGTGGTGGGGGAATGTTAGCCGAAGCTTGACCGGTACATGTGGCGCGTAGCTGACGTGGAATGTGTGGACCTGCATGCAGTTGCTGATCGCGCTGTGGTCCGCGACGAGCACCATGTCGGACACAATGGTAGACACAGTGGCGTCCGCATGTCGTGTATCTGAAAGCGCCCACATGGTGACGTGCGCCGTCACATGTGTACCATGTACCGGAACGTTCGTGGGCACTTGAACGAGGAAAGCAACATGGCCATGGATGTCCGTCTTGTCTAACAATGATCGGGAGACTGTACCGGGGAATTGGATGTTCGCGCGTATGTACACAGAGGGGCGGTAGGTAATGGTCATGCGTGCGGTAGCGCTCGTTTTAAGAAGCAGTGGGAACTGCTTTAACTGTTGCCACGGACCAGACACGGCGTGGATTGAAATCGAACCAGTGGCGCGGCCATTGAGCAAGGACACGTCTGATGGTACGCGGACGGCCGTGTCAAGGCGCCCATGGGCGTCAGTCAGGCTATAAAGCATGACTGGCCGTGTGTGTGGGAAGGTGGCGCGTGTCTGCACGAGCGCGCCTTCCACATAGGACACCTGTATCTGCTGTAGCGCGCCAGGCTTCACCAGGGGCGACAACACCGAAACCGTGAGATGTGGCACCGTGGGCGCCATCGGATGCGACGGTGGCCGGTTACCTTTATAGGTTGACCCGGCGCCAGGCTTCGCTGTTGACGTACGGCCAGGAATGGTACTGGGCGTAGGGCTGGCAGGACGTGGCGCCGTCACAGTAGGAACACTCGTCGGCTGGAGAGTTGTGCTTTGGTATGATCGAGTACCGGACACGACAACCACGATATCAGTTGGTGTTGGTGACACGCTTACGCCGCTACCGGAGGTTCCTGTATCGGTTTGCTTTGTCCCTCCAGGGGTTGAAGGCAGCGCTACATGCTGCTGTGCGACGGCGGTCTGTTGGGCAGCGGCAGTCGAGGCTGCGGCGATCGCTGCTGCCGCTGCGGCTTGTTGGGCAACAGCGGTTTGTTGGCTTGCCGCGACAGCGGTTTGCTGGCTCGCGGCGGTCTGTTGGGCAGCGGCAGTCGAGGCTGCGGCGATCGCTGCTGCCGCTGCGGCTTGTTGGGCAACAGCGGTTTGTTGGCTTGCCGCGACAGCGGTTTGCTGGGCGATGGTGGTCGCCGTCTGCTGGGCGATGGTGGTCGCCGTCTGCTGGGCGATGGTGGTCGCCGTCTGCTGGGCGATGGTGGTCGCCGTCTGCTGGGCGATGGTGGTCGCCGTCTGCTGGGCGGCTATCGTCGCTTGTGCAATGCTTGTCTGCCGCGCTGAGATGATTGCCTGCTTGAAGGCCAAAGTGCCCGCGATGTTCGTAGCTAGCGCTATCGACGTCGCGGTCTGCTGCGCCGCGGCAGTCGCCGTCTGTTGGGTCGCGGCAGTCGCGGTCTGCTGCGCCCCGGCAGTAGCTGTTTGCTGCGCGATGGCGGTCGCCGTCTGCTGTGCTTCAGCAGTAGCTGTCTGTTGCGCCTCAGCAGTCGCGGCATCCACCGTTTGCTGTGCTTCAGCAGTAGCTGTCTGTTGCGCCTCAGCAGTCGCGGCATCCACCGTTTGCTGTGCTTCGGCAGTAGCAGTTTGCTGTGCCTCAGCAGTCGCGGCATCCGCTGTCTGCTGCGCCGCAGCAGCCGCCGTCTGTTGGGTCGCGGCATCCACTGTTTGCTGCGCCGCAACCGTCGCCGTCTGCTGGACACCAGCATCCACCGTCTGTTGCGCGACGACTGTTCCACTCACGTCAGGCGTTGGTGTGTCGCTCGGTATGCTATCAGCGAGACGTATCGGACCGCTCGCCGCGTCTGTGTGTGTCACACTAGGCGTGACGGTCGATGACGATACAGCTAACAGGCTAACAAGTATGGCGAAAACGATGAGTGTGATGATTCCACGCTTCCTCACGTTCTTGACTCCGTTCTATGGGGCTGCGTCGCTCATCACTCTGTGCCAAGCAACTACAGCCAACTATCACCGTACTGGTGGGTACCTAACCCTCCAGGCGACTGTGACCACCTCATACATGGCGCGGGTGGGTCTGGCGAACATTGATCCGCCAAACCCACCCACCATTACGGCCCAACCGTGACGCTGCCGTCTGCCGGTAGTTGGCAAGCGTGTGGCAAAGAAACGGTCAACAATGCCTGCGCCATGCGATGCGCGCCTGACGACGCGTCGACCGCGGCGATGCTAACCTGGACTGGACTCAGGGCTTGGACATACGACATATTGATCGGGACCGTGGCTTCACCAGAGGCGTTCGTACGCGCGGCGAGAGTGAATTGCAGGCCATTCCCAACCAGGACAAGAACACGGACGGGCGTGTTGGGGTGGTACACGATATGTACGTTCTGTGTCTGCGCGCACTTGACGATGGCGCTGCCACTAATATTGACGATAAAATCGGACACCGCCAGGACAGCCGACTTCGTGGCGTGTTGCTTAACGGCCAGCGTCGAGACAGCAAGTCGGACGATTTCCGTCCCGTTGCGTACGCTCGCCTTGGCTGGTACCCTCACCGTCAATACATAGCGACCCGTGCGATCCGCCGTGCCAAACGATGAGAGGGGGGACGTACCGGGGAAGGTCGTCACAATATGGATAACTGCCCCTCGCGGCGCTGAGATCACCACGCGTTTGACGGTATTCGGCCGTGTCCGCAGGGTACGCGCCGCTAGCGCTGCCCACGGTCCCGACACTGCTTGTACGCGAACAACAGCGCGCGCGTTGCCTTGGTATAACTGGACCTTCACAGGTACGCGTACGGCCAGCGTCAGCATACCATGGCTATTCGTTTGTCCTGAGAGCAGTAGGGGAGCTTGGCCTGGGAACGTGACGGTCGCCTGCACAAGGGCCTGTGGATTGTACGAGACAACAATGCGCTCTGTGCCTCCAGGCTGCACCGTAAAGGGTTGTAGTGAAACGTACAGTGGCGTTGCGGTCGTGCGCGCGTGCGTATGCGTAGATGTAGAGGGCAGCGCCACAGCGGTTTTCTGTGGCGAGTGCCCCGTCGGTTGGCTCGTGGGCGTGGATTTCGGCGCCGTTGACGCCACATGACCGGATCCTGCCGTCACGCCCGATGAGGAGCCCTGCCCCGCGCCTGTGCCGGATTTACCATTATCAGCACCGGCGCCGGGCGTGCTCGTGGCGGCGTCGCCGCTCGACGCGCCCCTATCAACGCCACTACCAGGTGTGACCGTGGCGCTACCAGGTGGTTTCTGTGCGCTGGAGTTTGTACCGGAACTGATGACGACAGAGAAGGGAGCGTCCGTACTGGTGGCTTGTGGCGGTCCGGCGATGACTGTACTACCACCGCCACCCCCGTTTCCGCCGCCCCCAGTGCCGCCACCATTCGGCGGTCCGGCAACGACCGTACTACCGCCGCCTCCATTGCCGCCACCACTCGGCGGACCAGCAACAACCGTGCTGCCGCCACCCCCGTTGCCGCCACCACTCGGTTTCGTGGGGCTAGGCTTTGGATTGTTCACAACCGACGTATTCGTAGCCGTGGGCGTGGCCGTCGGCGGGATAGTAGTGGCCGTAGCCGTGGCTGTGGGCGTGGCCGTCGGCGTGTTGGTAGGAGGCGCGGCCTGAGGTCCATTGAACCCCCCGTAGGCGCCGCTGTTAGGGTCGCATCCCTGGAGATTACCCGGGCCGTCGGGGCTCACGCTAAAATTGACCGCGCACGCCGTCCCAACGGTAAGCCCGTTACCGTTACCCATAAAAGCATATCCGGGCGTTAACCCCGCGAGGTTACCATCCGTCCCCTGCATGACGGCGTCCACAAACGTGTATTGCCCTGACGCCAGGTTGGGGAACGTGGCCGTCACCTGATAGCTACGGCCGGCATTAGTGCACGTCTGATTGTTGTAGGCGAGATCCTCGCGATGTTGGCCGTCGGGTCCACTGATGACCACGCCGCCGACGTCGGGACCGACGGGGGAAGAAAAGCACAGGTAGTACGTGGCCGTCCCATTATTGACCTGGACGCCAATATTGGTGAACTGCGTGGCGCTCGCGTTAGCCGGGACCGCCGGCTCATCGACGGCAAGCGCGCCAATCCCCATCGCCGCGACGACGAGAATCTTCAAACTGTGACGAATCATGATATGTCGCTCCATCCCTCGGGGACTATCTCAGTTGACCTTTAGCCACACCGCCTACCTACGCACAACCGCTGTATACAAACAGCGCCAGCCGCCGGCAGGCGTAGCGATCTTATCGCCCCGCGCTTGCTGGCACAATCACGACGCCGTCCCAGGTGGCGCGTCGTTGCTGATCGGGACCGGGATACTGGGGCAGAACGTTGTATAGGAGCCCGATGCTGGCCCGGTACGTGCCGGCAGGCAATGTACGGCTGAGATCGAAACCGACAATGGTGGACACGCCCCCCGTCACGGCGCGGATCGTGGGGCGTAGCGTATACGTTTTGGCACGGCCTACGAACGTCATAACCGTCGTCGTCGGCGTGGCGATCACTGTCCCCGTGTTCTTCAAAGCGACGGTGAAGATCGTGCGGCGGTGTTGGGTTGTCGAAGGAGGGTCCGCGAGTCTCGCTCCCAGGATTTGTAATCCGGCCGATGCGCGACCCAACACACGTAGGTAAATCAGGCAGCGTTTTGTGAAATGTATAACCGTGCGTGTACCGCCGTTCGTATACTGGACCCCCGAGAGCGTCGTCGCGCTAACGGACCCTTCATAGTCGCCAGGACGTGTCCCGGCTGGCACACTCAACGTGATGGGCACAACCACGGCGTCGTTGGGTAGTACGGTTACAGTATAGGTATGTAATTGCGTCCAACGCCCGATCTGATGTTGCGCCCTTGTATCGATGAAGGCGAGTCCCGCTCCGCTACGTGGGGTTTGCGCGTCGGACACACTCAGCCTGACTGTGAGAGACGACGTATGTGACCCATTGGCCACGGCAACAAAATCGTGAAGCGCTTGTCCGGGTGGAGTAGTTAATGTAAACCCATATTGTGGACTTTGGTGCAGGAGTATTGGTTTGCCCGGTACGATCGAGAAATTAACGACAACTGACCCATCCTGGGACGACGCCGCGGATGCCGTCCACAGCGGCAACGCGGTCATCAGTGCGCACACGCAAAGAAAACGCCTCATATATGTAGCCAAACCTTTCGTTGTAGAGGTCGAGGCGTCGAACGCCTCGACCCCTGCAAAGCTGTCCAGGACCTACGGTATGCACACCACTCGCCGGGCTGTGGAAACGAGAGCTGACGTTACGCAGGTAGACCTAGTCACGACGTTTCCGACTTACTGGACGGTACAGCCCGCCGGCGCCACGGCGGCCGCCGCCGGCCCCTGTAGCACGGTGACGTTGAAGCTGTGAGCCCAACTCTTGGGGTTGGTGCCAAAGATCTCGTTGAGAGGCGACTGGGTCGTCGGGACCGACAGACTGAGCCCCTCGTCAAGGGTGTACATGCCGTAACCCTCTTGGCCGCCCGTGAGGTAGCCGGCGCAGCCAATGGTTTGCGGAGTGCTCAGGTCGCTGGTCGGCACGATGCCGGCAAGGGTCGAGCACATGCCGCCCGTGTAGCTAACGCCGCAGAAGCCGTTGGTCGCGGTTGAACTGGTCACGGTATAGTCGCTTGCGGGAATGGTGACGTTAGCGCCGGCGGCTGTCCCGGCGTTGGCGCTCAACTGCACCACGAAGCCCTCGTTGTTGCCACGCATATCGGAGAGTGCGATGCTCAACGAACCGGGGACGGTGTAGTTTACCTCACCCGCCAGCATCGTCTCGCTAAACGCGGGCGTGCTGACCGTGTAGGTCATCGGCGAGGTGACGGTGTCACCGATTCCGGTCACCGTTGTGGTGCCCGAACAATTGTTCAGACTGTTGACGTCGCAGGCCGACGCCCGCTGGACGCCGAATACCGGGATGGACATTGCGACGATGGCGGCCACCAGGATCAGCATGCGTGTAATGCTCTTGTGCATGTCCGTTACTTCCTTGTCTGGTACTTGTCGTGTTATCGGGCGATTGCCATGCGATTAGGCCCCGCCTGGCTATCGCTGTATCAAAGGATCCATCGGATCCGTCGTGTGCCTAGACCTAAGTCTTCTTACTGGAGGATTCGCGATGACAGAGACGGGCTTTTTCCCTAGCACCATCGCCAATCCCGAAAAGCACTCTTCCCGATTATCACCTCCTTTATGCTTGGTCCTAAGAGACGCGTCGCACGGCAACGCGCCTCTCACAAGCACATCGAGCGCCAGGTTCGTCCCATGGTTTCGTATCCCAATGATGCTACGACGTGATTGAGGCCTGGGCGCTTCCGTGATGTGTGGGAACTCATGAGCAGTTCCCGATTGCTATCGTACATCGTCTAGCAAGGCCTAATGTAACAACATGACGCTACAATCGCAACAAAATTGTTATCCTCTCATCTACGTGTGGAGTGATCAGGCTTAAAGGCCGTGACATACAGGGCGTGACGCGTCGCGATTTAGGCGCGTCGGTGACCACACGCGGTAGATTAAGACATCTTAATGACTCAGCAATCGCGATTTAAGATTCACACGGTAGAATAGGGGTGTGGATGTTAGTTCAGCGCTTTAGGCCAGCGCTGACGGAATGACTATCCGCTTCCTTGTCTGGGACGTGAGTGATCACGTCCCTTTTTTTGTTAACAGCAACACCGGCGGGGGACATGCTCAACGAGGACCGCGCGTGCTGAACACACGTCCCTTTTTTTGTTAACAGCAACACCGGCGGGGGACATGCTCAACGAGGACCGCGCGTGCTGAACATCTGTTGACAACGGTACCTGTCGTTCGTCTATAATCTACTTAAAGACGTGCTATTGCGATGGCCCCGCACTGCCTGTTTTCCACCTCTGTCTTCGTCATCACGCGTTGATGGTCAGGAATGCGCCGCATTCCTCAGTCAGCACTGCCTCGCGAGTGACATCCGGTAACAAGAAGTGAGCAGAACCATGAAAATCGCACTACATCGACTTATGCCAACGATGCTCCTCATCATTGTTGGAATGCTACTATCCCTGAACGCGGCCACTCCCAACACAGCGCGCGCCATGACACAACGCGCGTCAGTACAAGCTGCCGCGCTCGCCGATAGCCCAACGGCTATCAGTGCCACGCCCGTATCCCCAGGCCCCACGACAGCGCCGCCGGAGCTGAGCCTGACCGAAGGTTTCACGTACACCACCTCGGGCTGCCTTATTCCCACTGTCACCGTTACCCTTGGTCTCGCCAACAGCAGCGGTGTCAATACGCCGGCAGACACAACCCTGCTGGTCAGCCTGTCTCACCTGTCTGGCAACACTATCAATGACGCAGGTCACCTCACACTGCAATCGATCAACTCCACCGGCGCGGTGACTGTTCAGTCCTATTCCGTGACGTTGGTAGACGGGACGATCCACGCGTCGCTTGGAGCTATTGCAGCCGGTTCGAGTGGGTCTGTCGTGATCACTCTAAGCGTGAATCCCCGCACCATCAACGGTGACCTTGGTCTGCTCTCCGCACAAGTTGTAGAGTCACCACCTCCCGATGGAACCGGCGAGGTACTCAGTAACGTCCTACAAAACGTACCGCTGCAGGCAACGATCAACTGCCCGCCTCCAACGTACCCGGCCGCCACGCAGACACCGACGGCCGCGCCGACATCTACCGCAACCACGACCTCACTCGCCAGCCCCACGGCCGTCCCTCCGACAGCCGTCCCTCCGACAGCCGTCCCTCCGACAGCCGTCCCTCCGACAGCCGTCCCTCCGACAGCCGTCCCTCCGACAGCCGTCCCTCCGACAGCCGTCCCTCCGACAGCCGTCCCTCCGACAGCCGTCCCTCCCACGGCTATTGTTCCCCTAGTCGTGGTAGCAGCGGCACAGCAGAATACGCCCGCGCCGACGTATACGCCGCTACCAACCTATGCTCCTTTACCGACGTATACGCCGCTACCGACCTATGCCCCTTTGCCGACGTACACGCCCGCGCCTAGTTCGACCGCGACACCGCACCTAGCCGGCATCACACGCCCTGTCAGCAAACGAGTTGTCACGATCACGCGGTACGTCACCAAGCCACGGTACGTCACCAAGGTCCGCTACATCATCCAGACGATTCATAAAGTTGTCACGACACAGAAGGTCAACACGGTGGTCCGCTACCAGAATCAGATGCGCATTAGAGTTGTGACACACGTCAACAACAAGACCGTCGTCCGGTACGTCACCAAGGTGGTTATCCAAACCCGGACGGTGATACACAACGTCACGCGGGTGCATGAGGTGCGTGCGTTGCGCATCGTTCGGCACCCCACCACAGGTCGCTTCGCGGGGCCGGCGCAGGTCTGGCGCGGGGCGCTTCCACCCGTGGAGGCGCGCTTCGACATCGCCCGCCTGGGCATTTCGTGGGCCCCTGTCTGGGCGCGCGATTTCATCCCGAATGGATGGAACTCGTTCACCTACGACATTGTACCGGCCTATGGGGTAACGCGTTTTAGCCCGTCGGCGCCCTTCGGGCAACCAGGCCTGAGCATGATTAGCGGGCACGATGACATCTACGGCAGCATCTTCAAGGACCTTGGGAAGCTGCGGTTGGGTGACGCAATCGTGGTGACGCAAGGAGTGCGCGCCCACGTTTACCACTACATTGTAACGTCGGTGCGCGTGGTGACGCCGGACGACGTGGCGATGCTTAACGCGCCATACGCACAGCCAACCTTAGCGCTGATCTCGTGCACACCGTATAGGGTTGACACGCACCGGGTTGTCGTCATCGCCAGGTTGCAGCAGTAACGAGTGTTGCGTCGCGCTACTGTCAGCGTTAATACAAAGGAGCAAGGAGGTACGCCTGCTTGCTCCTTTGTGTTAACGTAGCGCGGCGTAGAGATGAATAGCTGCGATCTCGAACCTGATAGGAGCGGTGCCCCGTTCACACAGCCCTTTTTGGCTATAGCATGATGTAAGGTCGGCCGTGTACGCTAGCATCTGACATTGTCCATCTCGTGACATAGCAGACATGAACGCGTTGTCACCCTTCTCTACAAGGCGTAGGTATGAAAATCAAACAGCCCTTACGTATAGCTTGTGGCGCGCTTACACTCGGCGCCATGTGGTCGTCGGCGTTTGCCGCCCCTATCGTCCGAGGGGCAAGCCTTCCTCGGACGCGGCAGGTCCGCGCGGTTACCCATACCCCCACCCGGTCCTCTCATACTGTGACCCTGCATACCAGGTCGACGCGGCGCACCGCATTCAGGCTGGCTACAAATTCAATCCCCATCACCATCACGCCTCCTCTCGCCAGCCACGCGGGGCGCTTCAGACGCGTCACGGCGTCTGTGTCCACGAGTAAACATCGGAGGTTTCAGCTTGGCCTGTCGATGGCGCCTAGCGCGCCGCGGACAAGCGCGCACGCGCCAATGGAAAGCGCGACGTCGCGCACGTTGAGCGCCGGCGCCGAACCGGCCACCATCGACCTATCGAGTTACGATCCTCCTGTTGGAAATCAGGGGTCCGTCAACGCCTGCGCCTCATGGGTCACCGGTTATACGCTCCCAGGATGGTACGCGAAACGCTACAACGTCCAGGGCGCCCCGTATGCGCCGATGTACCTGTATGCGCAGCTTACGCATGGCGCAAACGTTGGCACCAGTTTCGAAGCTAACTTCGCGGTCGCGCAGCAAGGTATCGACACGCAGGCCGACTATACCCAGGGCGCCTATGACTATTGGGACCAGCCTACGCCCAGTGAACGCGGCAACGCATCACAATACCATATCACAGGGTACACGCCCATCTATAGTCGTGGCTCCGGTAACGCTCAACTAGCCATTGAAGCGGCGCTCGCGGCAGGACAACCGGTCGCGCTTGGTATCCCTGTCTACAGCAATTTCATGTATGCGACAGCCTCGACGCCCCTCGTGGATGTGCCCTCCGCGAATTCTACCTACTTCGGCGGACACGCGGTTATGGCCGTCAAGTACGATACGAACGGCCTCTGGGTCGAAAATCAGTGGGGAACAGGTTGGGCGCTCAACGGCTATGCCGAACTCTCCTGGGCCTTTGTTAATCAGTACCTGCTGTCGGCATATACCATCGCTGGGTTCCAGGGACCTACGACCACCGCGCCCGTACTACCACCCGCGCCTAGCCAACAGACCGCCACCGCGACACCCTCGCAACCAACTGTGGCGCCCCCATCGCCGACATCCGTACCCCAGACAACCGCACAGCTATCGGCGGCGCCTGGGAGCGGCGCGCCTGGAACGCCTGTGATCATCAGTGGGTCGGGCTTCGGAACGGGGTATGTGACGATCTACTGGAATAACTCGTTACTCGGACAGGTGTACGCCACTGATGGACGCTTCTCCATCAGAGTGTCACTCTCGTCATCCGCTACACCTGGTCCGCGCGGTATCACGGCGAGGAGCGTAACCACGGGACAGACAGCACAGACCACATTCGTCGTGACAGCCGCCGGTTCGCCCGCTACCGCTACCCCCTCCGCGACCACCGCGCCCGCTACCGCCACGCCTTCCGCGACCACCGCGCCCGCCACCGCTACCACCGCGCCCGCCACCGCTACCCCCTCCGCGACCACCGCGCCTTCCGCGACCACCGCGCCTGCTACTGCCACGCCTTCCGCGACCACCGCGCCCGCGAGCCCATTGCTAACGTTGTCTCCCAACCCCATACATCCGGGCAGTCCTTTAACCATCAGCGGTGCCAGCTTCAAAGGGAGTGAAACGGCCACCATTTTCTATAATGGATCCGGCATCGCCCAGGTTACCACAGCGTCTGATGGCTCCTTCCGTTTCACGGCAACCGTGTCGTCCTCCGCGGCGCCTGGAACGCGTACAATTGTGGTCCGTGGCAGTTCTGGCGATCAAGCGGGTTCAACTCTGGCTATAACCACGCCCTCAAGCCCCAGCGCTACTCCCGTCCCCACCAGTAGCGCGACACCGCCGCTACCATCGGCGACGCCGCTATCATCGGCCACGCCGTCACCCTCCAGCCCAACCTCTGGAACCACCAGCAATGGCTGCCAAATCACGGCCGACCAAACAGCTGCTGAGCAAACCTTGCTCGCGTTACTCAATCAGCACCGGGCCGCCGCGGGCGCGCCGCCTTTAGCCGTCAGCGCGCGGCTGTCGGCTGTGGCGCGAACGCATTCGTGTGATATGTTCCAGCACCAGCAAATGAGTCATACCGGTTCTGACGGTTCGAGCCCCTTTCAGCGCATCAGTGGCGCGGGGATTG
>JAABUJ010005473.1_pt1 | contig 12691 bp, 5 predicted proteins | sample 5559131 | NCBI WGS metagenome assembly JAABUJ01 (sample SAMN10711875, study PRJNA513366) | rock metagenome | isolation source: Antarctica rocks | place: Antarctica: Victoria Land, Mt New Zealand nord | collected 2016-01-07
CTTTCGCTGTCCCACCCCCCAGCCTGTAAGATCCCACGCTTGCTGGGCCGTTACCCACAGTCGATGAGCCACAAATCCCACGCACGGTGAGCCATCCGACGCCACGAGCCCCGCGCCTGCCACGGCGTGGCGCGCTTAGGGTTACAACGCCCTCAGACAAGCGCCACGGAGAAGACCGGCGCGCTGGCGGCGCGCGCGGATTGGCCCACCTACTGTGGGATCAAAAGGAGGATTGGCCCACCTACTGTGGGATTTTCCGCCCACAGAGCGTGAGCCCCGCCCATGCTTTAGGCGTGAGCCCCGCCCATCTACTGTGGGGACTTACAAGGGCGACGGATGACAACGAGGACGCCACGCCAACGCAGCGAGGCCCCGGTTGTAAGCTCCCACAGTTCCTGCGCGCTATCCCACAGTTCTTGCGCCATAAATCCCATAGTTCCTGAGCTATCCTGCACAAGCCCCCTTGGCGCGTGTGAAAAGTGCCTTCTGTATCAAGCGCAACGCGTGGATCGGCGCAGGAACTCTGGGACAATCCGCTCACTATCTATGGGATTGGACCATCGTTTACGCCTGGGATCGGCGCACCAACTTTGGGATCTTACAGCAACTTGCGTGGACAGCAGGTAGCACAGCGTACCTAGCGCCGGTAACGAGTCTACTACCCACCCCATAGAGACAGATAGCCGTGTGACACATCCACAGCGCCGCATAGAGGCAGATAGCCGTGTGACACATCCACAGCACCGCAAGGATGACCACGGTTGCCACACCGTAGAGGATAGGGGGCGAGAGAGATTGCACGGACAGCGCGTCAGGTGTAGCATGAGCGCATCAGGTAGGTGATGGACGCGCGCGGAACCAGCACGGAGGGGACGGGGGATGGAGGCGGACGAGCGCCACCACGCGGAGCAAGGGAGGGCGCGTGACCAGGAACAGCTCCTGCTGCTCGCGCGTTTGTCCAGCACGGGGCCGGTGGAGTCGCTGATCACTCAACTCGTGCGGGACAGCATGGGGACGAGCGTCGCGCTGACACTGGGGATCGAGTATGCCCTGAGCGCGTCGGCTGATGCGGCGGCCGCGGCGGGCCAGGGCGCGCGGGCCTGGCAGGCGCGGCAAGCCGCCTGGGTCAACGTCGGGCCGTGCGACGCCGACCTGCCCCACGCGGACGCGCCCGATCGGCTCGCCCAAGCCGTGGCCAATCTGCGCGATGTCGGCCTCTGGCCCTGGGTGGAGGGGAGCGCCACCGATGACACGCGCTATGACCAACTGCTCGCCCCCGTACGTGCCCTCCTGCGCGATCCCACCGTCGCGCCCGTCGCGATCGGCCAGGCGGCCGTGCGCGCCCTCTACCCCGCCCTGCTCCGCGCCGGCGGCTGCGCGTCCGGCCTCTACGGCCGCGGCGTCGTCCTCGTCGATCTGCGTCCCGCGGCCGAGACCGCCGTAAGCTACATCCCCGGTACGCTCCTGGCCACCTCCGACGATCTGCTGCCTCCCTACATCGCCGTCCAGGTCATGATCGAGGGCTTAATCTTATTTAACCATGTGAAAATATGGGTGGCGTAGCCAGGCCTGCAGGAAGGTAGTATCAACTATGTGGGATACCCATTGTCGGTTTGGCGGGATAGTGTAATACATCTCAAACACTCGACCAGGTATCGATCGCACAAAATCGCTGATTCCTTCTTGGGTAAATGGCGAATAAGTACCTTGCCGATGATTTCCGCTAGCAGGTGGGGACGGCGTAATCGCTCCATTCATGTCGATAATGCCACCGTGTCTTTCAGCGAGGCGTAGGGCAAGATAACCAAGGACAAGGTGGTCAATTTTTTCGTTACACCCAGCGTAAACGTTTATGCTTTCCTTAGGATAATAGTCTAAATATTTGATCATCTGTGCTTGCCTCTCTTCAATGTCGGCCCGAATCTCCGGGTCAACAACGCCTCCCTCCTCGGCGTAATCCTGTTCGGTCTTCGCTTCTTCGATAGTCAAACCAAAAGCACACACTGTGTCAAGGTCGTCAAAGGGTAACCCAATGGTCTGACCATTTTTGATCCAAAATGGCCACCAATCTCCTCGCTGCCCTTCAAGTTTCGAACTAATTGACTGTAACCATTGCTCAATCTCGTCAATTTGCGCCTCCGTTAGTCGCTCGCGGAGTAAAATACTAGCGCTAGGTCCCATCTGTAACCCTCTTCTATCATTATCATGCGATGAAGCGAGCACCGAACATTGCCGCAATCTAACACACCCGAACGCAACGCTCACGTTCGACCGAGAGTGCGTCATTGACATTGAGACACTATCAGACCGCCATGACAACATCATACAGCGACTGTCGTTAGCCCTTGCTTAGGCAGTAACGCGCGCTTGAAAGATGGTGGCTGGGATCTGTGAAGGCGGTATAAGCATCCGTTCCGCCCCCTCTCAACGTCAATGACGCACTCTCCGTTCGACCTGTTGCTAAATCGCCTAAATGCGGCCATTCGATTGTGTCGAATGGCCGCATTCATTACGTTGCGTGCCGATACGCCCTTCAGCTTTTGTTGGTGTCGCTCACCATCCTTTTCTCAAGGAACATCGGCCTCGCCTGCCATTATCACAATTTTTGAAGCTCCTGGAGCAGTTCCTGCTCGCTGCGGACAACGATACCTCCCGCCTGTTTGACCTCGCGAGCCGCAGTGGGAGTGTAATCGCGTGAGAACAGGATGACTGGCTTACCCGATGGATTGAGCGTCTTGTTGCTCAAGAGCTTAGCGATTTGCCCGCGCTTGCCTTGTGGGCTTACCGTTATTTCGACGATAGCCTTGTCTATTTCGATGTCAACATCGCCGATCGGTCCGGCGGCGTCAGGGCGCAAGAAGGGTTGGTTGAACAGGCGGATGTCGTAACCATGCTTGTCGAGGAAATCGGCCACGATACCCGGCTCCTGCACCCTCCGGTCCGCTGCGCTCAACGCGTCTTGAATCTCCTGCCTGATGTACGAGCAGGTCGCGTTATGCACGAGCACCTGTGCCGTGCCGACAAAGAAGGTATGGTCCTTGGCGACGGTGAGCGTGTACACAACCGCGCGGCCCACGTTGCGCCGCAGCCCCGCCACCACCGCCTCGGCCCCGTCCGCCTCGCGCAGCCGGTCGCCCACCCGCAGTCGCCCCGCCTCCAGCCAGCCGGGCTTGCTCGCGCCTTCGTCCACCCAGAACGCGTGCGTCACCGTCGTCGTGATCGCGCTCCCGTCACTCAGATCGACCGCGATCAGTGGTGAGATGGGATCTTGGATGACGGCCTGCACCGCCTCGGCCGCGACCTTGCCCGTCGCGGGATTCTCGGCCTGCACCACATCCCCGACGTGCAGCGTCTGGATCGCCCGCTCGCCATGCGCCGTCGTCACCAGTGTTCCGGCGGGGAAACACAGCGCGCACCCGGCCGCCTTCTCGGCGTCGCGCACGGCACTACTGCCGCCGGTCTTACGGGCGCGGAAGGCGTCGCGCAGCACATTGTCGGAGAGGTCGGCGGCGACCTTGCCGTCCGTCTTGCCCGCGATCCAGCGCACTAGCGCGAACGCCGCCTGCTCGCCCCCCGCCTTGGCCGCCCCCTTGACGCCCACTTCGAGCAGCTTGGCCGCGTCCGCCCCTGGGATCACCGTGATCGCCAGGTCGAGCACCGCGAGCGCCTTGATCGGCACCGGGTACGACGTGCAGCAGATGACGTGCACATCGTCGCCGGCCACCGCGTTCCAGGCCGCCTCCGCCACCTTGAACGTGACGTGCGCCGCGCTGTCGAGGAACTCCACCGCGTGGTGGAAGAAGCCCGAGACCGAGAAGGCCCCGCCCACCTCGATCAGGTCCGCCGGGTCGTCGTTGGCGTACACATAGGTGCGCACCCCGTCCAGGTCGGTCGGGTCTGGCTGCAGGAAGCGCTGCAGCTCGGGGTCGTAGCTCCGCCCCGCCAGCCAGTACCACTGCACCTCGCCGTCCCACCAGTAGCCCGCGTAGCGTAGCTGCTGCTGCACCGTCTGGTAGTCCGTCCCGATCGGCTCGCCCCACAGGTCGTAGTTGTAGCGGTCCACCACCTTGCCGCTCGTATCGGTCACGGCCACGACGCTGCCGTGCCCGTCCAACACGTAGAAGTAGCGGTTCGTAGCGCCCCCAGCCACGCGCACGAACTCCAGCGGCTCGCCCTGCGGCCCGTAGACATACGTGTCGTTATAGCCCCCGCGCGCCTTGACCGAGCCGTCGCCGTTGAGCGTGGCCGTCACCACGCTCACCGCGCCCAGCGCCCCGCCCCGATAGCTGAAGCGCTCGTCCACGGTCACCGTCCCGCTCATGGTCACGGTGTAGCGGGCGCGTCGCCCCTGGGCGTCGTAGCCCAGCGCGATGCCCAGAGGCTGCGCGCCCCCCTTGCTGATCGTCACGGGCCGCGCCTGCGCGTCGTAGGCGAGGCGCGTGTCCAGGGCGTCTTTGCTCGTCGGCGCGGTCACCGCGATGGTGTTGCTGATCTCGGTCGTGTCGCCGTTGTTGTCGTAGGCGTAGGAGGTCGGCGAGCTGCCCGCCGGCCCCATGATCTTCTGCAGCTCGTTGGGTGCGCTCGCGCTGAAGGTGGAGGCGACGGCGACGCCGTTGTCGGCCGTGCCGCTGGTGACGTTGCCGTTGGCGTCGTAGCTCCAGTGGTAGCAGTGGTCCGGGGTCGTGGCGATGACCTGCGGCCCGCAGTCGGCCGTCACGCGGCCCGTCGCCGGGTCGTGCGTCACCGTGTCCGTCCCCGAGATGGTCGTCTCGCTCGTCGCCAACCCCTGCCCGTTGTAGGCGTAGCCGTAGGTCGTGCTCAGGGTGTTCGTGATCGTGCCCATGCTCGGGCCGGCGACGGTCAGCCCGGTCAGGTTGCTGTTGGCGTCGTAGCTGGCGTGTTCGGACACGCCGCCGGGCAGCGCGATGGTGGTGGGTAGGCTGTCGGCGTTGTAGCCGAATTGGCTGCTGTACGGCCCGGCCCCGCCCGCGCCCTCGGCGACGGAGGTGACGCGCCCAGCCGCGTCCAGCCCGTCGGTGAACGCGGTCGCCCCGTCGCTGGTGGTCTCGGAGCGCACCTGGTCGGCCGCGTCGTAGCCATAGCTCGTCGCCAGGCCGTCGTCGCTCGTGCCGATGGGCTGATCGGCGGCGTTGTAGCTGCTCGTGGTCGTGTGCGTCTCGCTCGTCCCGTCCGGCTTCTGGGTCGTCGTGGTCCGGCTCACCGTGTTGCCGTTGGGGTCGTAGCCGCTCGCCGTCGTGATCGTCGTCGTGCCGGAACCGTTGGTCGCGGTGTCCACGCTCTGGACGGTGCGGTTGTCGCCGTCGTACTGCGTCGTCGTGGTCCGGTTGTCGGCGTCGGTGGACTGGGCCACGTTGCCGGCGGCGTCGTACGTGTAGGTCTCGTATTTATTGGGGTTGGCCCCGCCCTTGCCGACAGGCTGGGGGTCGATCTCGACCGTGCGCAGGCGATCCGCCGCGTCGTACGTATTGTAGGTAACGTCGCCGTTGGGCTGCTGCGTCTGGGCCACGTTGCCGTCCTGGTCGTAGGCCGTCAGCGTGGTCACCGTCCCCGTCGTCGGGGCCGTCACCGTGTCCGTCGTCACGCGGTCCTGTCCGTCGTAGCCCAGCGTCTCGACCTGGGCCACGCCGCCACTGGCGTCGCCCATGGTCATCGCCGTGGTGTTGCCCACCGCGTCGTAGCCGTACTGGACCGTGCCGGTCATGGGGTCGGCCTGGCCGATCGCCCGGCCGGCCGCGTCGTAGCTGTAGGCGGTGACGTTGCCCTGCGGGTCCTGTTGCGAGGCCAGCTCGCTCGCGTTGTAGACGCTGAACAGGGTCCCGCTGACCGGGTTGGTCTGGGCCACCAGGCGCCCCAGCGGGTCGTAGCTGCTCAGGGTCGTGTCGCCCTTACCGTCCGTCTCGCGCGTCACGTTGCCGTCCGCGTCGTAGCTCGTGGTCCCGGCCGCCTGGCCCGCCATGAGGATGTCGACGCGGTCGAGGGCCACCGAGATGTTGCTGCTCGCCGCGTCCCGCTGCCCGCTCACCCGTATCTTGAGCGTGTGCCGCCCCGCCGCGAGCGTCGGGCTCGTGTAGACGGGCACGACGCCCCGCTGCGCCGCCGCGTACAGGTCCACCAGCGTCTCGGCCCCCCCGTCGAGCGAGACCGCCGCGTAGCCGCGGTTGGTGTCCTCGGTCGCGTAATAGATCACCCCCGTGCCGATGAAGGCCACCGTGGCGTAGTCACCCTGCGTGTGCGAGGCGCTGTTGGTCGCGTTGTAGTACAGTGGCGCGCAGTTGGAGCCGGCGGGGGGCGCGGCGCAATGCACCCACGTCGCGCCGGTGTAGCTGACCTGGTCGAGGCCCGCCCCCTGCGCGCTGTCGTCCACGGTCAGCGTCAGCGGCGCCGTCCCCGTCGTGCCGTCCCACAACGGCACGGCCGGCCCCGTCGCGCCGACCGTCCGCCCCAACGCGTCGTACGCGCGCGTCGAAACGGCGCCGTTGGCCGAGACCATGGCGATGCGATCACCGTCGGGGTCATAGGTGTAGGAGGTCGTGACCGGCGCCGTGGCCGTCACCCCATTGAGCGTCGTCGTGAGCGGCGGCGTCACGGCGGCCGCGAGGTCGCCCTGCTGGTCGTAGACCTGGTGGCGCGTGTACTGCCCACTCGGATCGGCGAGGGTCGCGTGGCCGCTCTGGTCCACGCTCACCCCGCGCCCGTCGGTCGTGCTGGTGCGCTCGCCATACGCGTCATATTGGTCGATCGTGCCCTGCCAGCTCATCCCGCAGCCGGCGCAGGTCGTCTGCGCGGCCGTGCCCACGACCGCGTGGTGGCCGTCGTAGCTGTACGTCGTGAGCCCGCCCTCGGGCAGCTTGGTGGCGATGAGGTCGTGCGTCGTCGCGTCGTAGCTGTGCGTGATCACCGGCGTCACCGTCACGCCATTGCCGGGCACGTAGGGCTGGATGGCCGGCTGGTCCTCCTCCACCACCTGCCCGACCGCGCCGTTGGGGCCGATGTACTGGTACTTGTCGGTGGTGACGTTACCGTTGGCGTCGACGCTGGTCGTGACGTCGTGGTTGGCGTCGTACGCGCTCCGGCTTGTATGCCCGAGCCCGTCGGTCACGCTGGTGGCCTCGCCCGCCGCGTCGAGCGTGTAGGTCATGGCCAGCGCCGCGCTCGTGCCCGCGCCCTCGACCACGACGGTGCGGCCGGGGTTGTAGCTGTACTGGGTGATGTACGCGGGCGTGTAGCCCGGCTGGCCGGCCGTGCCCGAGGCGGGACTGGTGACGCCGGACACGCGCCCCGCCGCGTCGTAGCCGAGCGCCCACGTCCGGTTCGCCGCTGTGGTGACGCTCGTCAGTTGGGCGCCGCTGTAGCCGTAGGTCGTAGTCTGCGCCGCGGCGGTCCCCGCCCCGCGCGTCATGCTCGTCAGTTGGCTGCCCGTGTAGCCGTAGGTGACGTGCTGCCCCTGCGCGCCGCCGCTGCTCACCCACGCGGGGCTGCGCAGGTCGCTCAACTGCCCGCTGCTGTAGCCGAGCTGGACGGCCCGGCCCCCGCCGTTGCTCTCGCCGCTCGGGCTCGTGGCGCTACCCCCGCCATAACTCATGCTGTTCGTGTTGCCGTAACTGTCGGTGTCCGACAGGAGGCGCCCCTGCCCGTCGAAGGTCCAGACCTCGCTCGTCAGGACGTTCGTGAGCGTGTAGCCGGTGGTCGAGGTCGCGAGACTCCAGGGCTGGCCTGGCGGCGTGCGATAGGCGCTGTACGGGGGCGCGGCGGTGGGGCTGCCCGTATAGAGGAACGGCCACACGGAACCAGATCCGTCGGTATAGGAGACGGTGGCGGTGAGCACGCCGCCCATGCGCGGCGTGAGGCTGGATGTCAGGGGGTTCGCGCCCGCCCCGGCCAGGCTGCTGTCCCACGTCCGGTCGACCGTGAGGTCGGGGCCGCGGCCGGGCAGGTTCATCCCGGCCAGGCCGACGTCGAGGTGGCCGTCGGCCAGGTCCACCGAGAGGTCGACACCGCCGCCGACGGAGCCCATGCCGCTACTGTGCGGGTGCCAGGGCACGCTCCCACTCGTGGGAACGGCGATCCGGCTCACGAAGGCATCGTCGCTCCCACCGCCGTATCCACCTTGCGCGCTGCCGGCCGTCGTGGGGAAATTGCTCGACGCGGTCTGCCCGGTGACGTAGGCGGTCCCGCTGTTGTCAGTCGCGATGCCATAGCCCTCATCGTCGCCGCTGCCGCCCAGGTAGGTGCTGTACGCCAACGCGCTGCCTGTCGCGTTGAGCTTGGTGACGAAAGCATCCGCGGGGCATGTACTCCCGGAGCAACCGCCGCCAAACGTCCCTTGCAAGGTGTTCGTGTTCGTGACCGGGAAGTCGCGCGATGCGGTAGCGCCGCTGATGTAGGCGTTCCCCGCGCTATCGACGGCGATAGCGTTCCCCTGGTCGCTGGTACTGCCACCCAGATAGGTGCTGTAGCGCAGCGACGCGCTACCCCCAACCGCCGGATTGAGCTTCGTCACGAAGGCGCTCGTGCAGAGACTGTAGCCGGCGTTGAGACAGGATGACGGGGAAATGTCGCGGTATGTGCGCTGGAAGGCGCCCACCGTGGTCGGGAAGTCGCTCGATGCGGTGTAGCCGGCGACGTACACGTTGCCTGCGGGGTCGACGGTAATGCCCTGCCCCTGATCCGTCGTACCGCCACCGAGATACGTGCTGTAGAACGGCGTCCCGCTCGGCGTGAGCGCCGTCACGAAGGCGTCGGTTCCACCCGCGTAGGCGCCTTGCGCGGCGTTCACGACGGGGAAGTTTGACGACTGCGTGTCGCCTGTCACGTAGGCGTTGCCCGCCCCGTCCGTCGCGATGGCCCGCCCCTCGTCGTAGCTATTGCCACCGAGGCAGGTGCTATAGACCAGCGAGGCGCCGCCGCTGGCCGTGGTGTTAATCTTGGCGACGAAAGCGTCGGCGGTGGCGTAGCATGTGCCGGGCGCCACGCTTGTCGTGGGGAAGCCGGGGTAGCCGTTCTGGCCGGCGCCGCCCAACCCGGTCACGTAGGCGTTGCCCGCGCCGTCGACGGCGATCCCGTAGCCCTTGTCGAAGTTGCTGCCGCCGAGATAGGTGCTGTAGAGCAGGCTGTTCCCCCCGGGACCCAATTCCGTCACGAAGGCGTCCATCGGGTTGGTACCGGCGCCGTAGGCGCCCTGATACGCGTTCTTAGTGGGGAAGTTGGTCGACGCCGTCGCCCCGGTGACGTAGGCGTCGCCGGCCGCGTCCACGGCGATGGCGTTGCCCGCGTCGTTGCCGCCGCCGCCGAGGTACGTGCTGTAGACGAGCGCGGTGCCGGCCGGGTTCAGCTTGGACACGAAGGCGTCGGAGGGGCTGAAGCCCGTGCCCCCGGCGAAGCCGCCCTGCACGGCGTTGGCGATCGGGAAGCTCCCCGTCGTCGAACCGGTGAGGTAGGTGTTGCCCGCGCCATCGACGGCGATGCCGTAGCCCTGATCGTTGCCACCGCCGCCCAGGTAGGTCGAGTAGCTCAGGACCGGATCGATGACCAGCGGCTTGGTCGCGTCGTACGTCCCGAGCGCGAAGCCAACGTGCCCGTTGCCCGACAGGGTGTACGTGACGGGGATGTCGCGCCGCTGGCCCGCGATCTCCTGGTAGGCCACCGGCGGACGCTGGAGCAGCGCGCTGTCGCCGGCCTGGGCGATGAGGTTGCCCTGGCCGTCCAGGCGCAGGTCCCGCGCGCCCTGCAGCGAGAACCCGATCGCGGTCGGGTCGGCTCCCGGCGACACCTGGTAGTCGTATTCGAGCCGGCCGGCGGTCCCGTAATAGACGAGGTCGATGCCGGGATAGATAGCGCGGTAGGCCACGCGCGCGTAGGTGGGCACGTCGGTCGTCCAGGTGGAGGGGTCGCCGCCGACGAAGTAGTTGGCCGTGCCCGGCAGTTTATCCTGGCCCTCGATGGACGCGGCGGCGTTGGCCCCCTCCAGGTGCAGACGCAGCACCGTCTCGCGCGTGGCCGTGACGACAGCCGTTGCCCCCATCGTCGTGAGAGGAATCGTTGGTGTGACGGGCTTCGCCGCCGCGTCGTCGGCGGGCACATGATCGTGCAGTGGATTGCGCGCCCCCCGCGCGTGGGGCTCAGCGAGGGCGAGCACCACGTCGGTCGGCGCCAGGAACACCGTATAGCCGGGGCCATGCGCCAGGAACGTGACCACGCTGTCGGTCTGCCCCCGGTTCTCCTCGAAGCTGAGCGGGAGCGACGCTGCGAGCGTGCGGACCGCGGTGATGGGTGTGGTCGTCCCCGACGTGACGGGCGCCATATCCAGCGGGAAGGCCGTCGCGGTGTCGGTCACCGTTGCCGTGGCAAGGGGCGAGGCCGACGGCATGACCGTGGCGCGCGCGTCGATCGTCGCGGGCGGCGGCACGGTCGCGCTCAACGCGCCGACCGGCGTCACCGTCGCGGTAGCTTCCATCAACGCGGTGGCGGAGGCGCCTACCGTCGCCGTCGCCGTCGCCGTTGCCGTTGCCGTTGCCGTTGCCGTTGCCGTTGCCGTTGCCGTCGCGACCAGCGTGGCGGTGGCCGAGAATGCGGCCGCCGTTGTCGTCGTGGCCGGCGTGGCGGTCGTGGTCGTGGGCGCCGTCACGGGGACTGTCGCGCGCGCCTGCGGCGTCGCTCGCTCGACGGCGGCGGCCTGCGCGGCGAAAGCAACGCGCGGACCGGCCAGGGCAAACGGCGTCGCGACGAGTTCCGCGATCAGCCCGCAGAGGATCAGCAGTCGTACAACATCAGTGGTTCGCAAGCGCACGCGCATCCGGTTCCATCCTCTCCCTGTCGCCGCCGTCGCCACCGCGCCGGACGGCCTGTACCATACAGTCCCTATAAATCGCGACCGCGGCGCGCGGAATCGCGCGCCGGAGGGCGTCGTCGCCCTCGCACCGGCCTGGGGCCGCTGTAGGTAGATTATCGCCCGAAGGCGGGTGAGAAAGCTATCACCCCACGGGGTGATCTTTCCTCACCCCTCTCGCCGCCGGGGAGCGTCGCGTCGCCGCACGCGAGCGCGACGATGCCTCTGGTGGGTTAACCCTTCCGCCTCACCCTCCTCACCCACCCCGGCGTCTGACCCCTCCCGCTCGGCGCCATCCCTCGTGCGCCGCGCGTTGGAGAGGTGCGTCTTGATCGTATTCGTGGAGAGCCCGAGCCGCGCGGCGATCGCGCGGTTGCTGTGGCCGTCTTCCGCGAGCGCGAGTACCGCCCACTGGCGCCCCGTCAACCGCAGGGGTGGCGCGGCGTCCGACCCCGCGCCGCGCACGCCCGCGGGTGGAGCGGCGAGTAAGCGCAACTTGTCGCGCAGGCGCGCGCCCAGCCACGCCGGCGGGAGCCAGGTCAGTTCGCCGCCGGCGATGGGGCGCAGATCGTCGACGAAGCCCTCGTCGGGGTGGCAGATCAGCATGGGGCGCGCGACCCGCGGCACGACCGCCAGGCAGCGATCGAGCGCGTCGGGGACGCCCGCGCAATCGATGACGAGCGCGGCGTTGCGCGGGGCCGCGTCGAGCAGCGCCCCGGCCGTGTCCACCGTTTCCAGGGTCAGACCCGCCTGCGCGACGTGGAACTCCACGCCAGCCGCGAGCGCGGGGTCGTGGACCCAGAGCGCCACGCGCGTGTCGCCCGACGCGCACTCCCGCGCCCGTTCCCGCTCCCGCTCCGTGAGGGTCAGGCCCTCCAGGCGACCGCCGTGCCGGCGTTCGTGGGCGTCCAGCAGCGCGGCTAACAGCCCGGAACTGATCACCACGCCGCCCGTGAGCACGCTCGCCAGGGAGTGCGCAGCGCCTCGGGGGGCGTGTCCTCCCGCGCCAGGCAACCGGACACGCCCAGATCGAGCAATGCGCGGAGCGTCGCGCCGTCGAGCGTCGCCCGCGCGACGACGATGAGCACTTTACTCGCGTCACTGGCGGTGCGGAGGTCCCGCACGAGAGGCACGAGGAGGCGGCCGGGCAGGTCGGCGGCAAGCACGATCGCGGCGGGTCGGAGCCGCACGGCCTCCCCCGCGGCCTCGGCGCTATGGCGGACATCGCCGGCGAGGCGCAACGCCGGGGAGGTAGTCAGGGCCGCGCGTAGGCGGGCAATGTGGGGCTGGTCCGCGCCCACGAGCAGGATGGTCTGCGGCTGCATGGGGTCCGTCTTTCTCGCAGCGGCGGAGCGACGCCCTGCGCGCCGAGGGTCCGCTGCGTCTGCCCTCTTCCTTCCCCGCTACCCCCCTTGCTACATAGCGGGAGCAGCGGGTGGTACGACGACGCGTATGCTGGATATATCGTACACCAAACGCGGCGTCCGTCGCCAGGGTGACGACTTCATGCAATGAGCGGGTGTCCGCTAACCGCGTGGTCGTGGTTGCAATGTCATGCGGGTTATCCGAGTGGAGGGTATGTCGCATCGCCCAAGTGGCAATTCGCACGCCCCGATGAGGCCGCCCACGCGCACAACATGCTATGCTGGAGCATCACCCCCCCCACCCGAGCGTGAAAGGATCCCCGCGCATGCAGTTCTACAGCCTCCAGACGAAAGAAACCATCGAGGTCCCCGACGCGCAGGTCGAACGCACCACCTTGGCTAACGGCCGCCCCGCCGCGCGCGCCACCATCGAGCGCGACGGCAAGACCCTCAAGCTTTTCAAATTTCTGCCCAACGATGC
>JAABUJ010005474.1_pt1 | contig 12691 bp, 13 predicted proteins | sample 5559131 | NCBI WGS metagenome assembly JAABUJ01 (sample SAMN10711875, study PRJNA513366) | rock metagenome | isolation source: Antarctica rocks | place: Antarctica: Victoria Land, Mt New Zealand nord | collected 2016-01-07
CGACCAATCCGGATGCACCGAGCGGCTCGCTGCGATCGCCGGTCAGCTAAGCGCCGGGCGGCGCATCCAAGTCGGGGCAGAAGACCACGACCGCTCCGATGCCGTGCTGGAGTGCGTCTTGACCGTTGCCGGCCAGGGCCTCGCTGACCGTCTCGGCGCCACCGTGCAAGCCAACCTCCGCCGTGCCCCAGCCGATCTCGAACGTCTGATCGCCGCGGATGTTCATACCCGCCTGGACAAAGGCGCCTACGACGAATCGACGGATCGAACGCTGCCCTACGGCGAGGTCACTGACATCGCCTACCTGCACCTCGCGCACCGTCTCGCCGAAGCCGACGCACCGTTCGCGATGGCCACCCATGACGGCGTCTTGCGCGAGGCGCTACTCGCCGCGCTGGGCCCCCGCCCAGTCGAGCAGCTTCTCGGTGTCCGCCCCTCGACGCTGAACGATCTCGTCGCCCGTGGCGTGCCTACCCGCGTATATCTACCCTTCGGCGCAGCCTGGTTTCGGTACTGGATGCGTCGCTGCGCCGAGTCCCGCGGCAGCTCAACCACAAGCTCCCACAAGCCGATCCGCTTACGACGATCTTCATACGGCGACTTCTTCGAGGAAGCCACCGCCGGCCATCTCACCAGCGGATCGGCTACCGGTAGGTCTCCATGCCGAGAGAGCCATATTTCTGTCCATCGGGAGCGACGTCGACTGCGATTTCTCGGCCCGAACTCGACCGGGCCGGTTGCCAGGGGTATCCGGCGCGCCGGCGGCGCGTCGTGATGCTCGGCAGACTGGCGCCCATGAGTAAGCTGGCCCTCGCGATCCTCGATGCCTTGCGCACGCGCTACCAGCTTGAGGTTGGCTTCGCAGAGCCGTTGCTCGGCGGATATGACGTCTGGGCGGAGTCCTGGCGCGTGGAGAGTGACCGCGGGCCTCTGGTCGTTCGGGCTGATCGCTCCATTTCGCTTTTGACGGCGAGCTGGCTTGCCGACGTCATCCGGCGCGCTGCCGAAGCCGGAGTCCCGTGTTGCCTGCCGCTGAGTTCTACCGACGGCGCTGACGCGTTCTCAACCGGGGATGCCACGGTGACGGTGCGGACGTTCGTGCAGGGATGCGATCTCGACCGCGATGACCCTGACCAGCTGCACACGGCCGGGGCGATACTCGGGCTGCTGCACGCCACCTCGGCGGCCGCGCTCAGCGCGCGGCCCTCGCCGAGCCCGTGGGCTGCCTGCTTCTGGCCTGCCGACCACGACCCGTCGACGCTGCGCGATCCCGAACTCGATGCCTGGCACGAGGCGTTCACCTACGGCGGTGAGCGACGCTTCGCTCGCGGTGTGGTTCACGGCGACTTCTGGGCTGAGAACCTCCTGTGGGCTGACGGGCGCGTGGCCGCTGTCATTGACTGGTCTGAAGCGCGCGTGGACGTGCTCGCGCGAGAACTGGCGTGGGCGACGTGGGAGTTCGGCCACGACGAGACCTCGCGAGAGCTGGACATCGACCGCGCCCGAACGTTCTTGGCGGGCTTTCGCGCTGTCAGCGGGTCGTGGGAGCCAGGCCTCGGGGACGTGCTCGTGCCGCTGATGCGCGTCGAGCTGCGACTGAACGCCCGCTACTCGCTCGCCGACCCCGAAGATGTCGAATACAACTCGGCGCTCCAGCGCGCCTTCGTTAAGCTGCGCCGCCAGTCTGCCGCTCCGCTGCTCGACCTATGAGGGCTAGGGGGTATCCATGTAACTCAGGGTGACGGGGCAGCAGGCCGATCTCGTGATCGATACGGCGACCCAAGAGCCCGTGCCTGGGGCACGTCTAACCGCGCCTACGGGCATCGAGCAGCGGGGCCGGAGCCCGGGTACCCGGACGGCGCCAGCGCGAGCGAGCGCCGCTGGATCGTCGTCAACCTGACTCAGATGGATACCCCCCTGAGGGCTTTTGGGGACAAGTTGCGGGCCTTGTCGCTCAAGGGCGACGAGGCCGCTTCGAAGGCTCGCGTGAGAGCATCGAAGCCGGTGTCGATCGACGCGGGCTGGAACCACAACATCCACTACCACCCGATGATCCTCGGAGCACTCGGCTCCGGCGCGGCTGGCCATGTGCTCGACGTCGGCTGCGGCGAGGGCATCCTCGCCCGAGAGTTGCTGCGAGTCGCCGAACACGTGACGGCCATCGACCTCGACCCCGCGAGCATCGATCTGGCTCGACAAGCGGACAATGGCAGCGAGATCGAGTACCTCGTCGGCGATTTCCTGACCCATCCTTTCGCACCGGCGTCGTTTGACGCGATCGTCTCGGTCGCGCGCTGCACCACATGGACGCCGGCTCGGCGCTCGGTCGGATGCGCCAGCTACTCCGGCCCGCCGGAACGCTGGCCGTCGTCGGGCTCGCGCGCAGCCGCGTCCCCGCTGATCTGCCTGTCGACCTCGCCGCGGTCGTTGTCAACCTCGCGCACAAAGCACGCAAGTGTTATTGGGAGCACTCTGCGCCGACGGTCTGGCCGCCACCAGTGGCCTACGCCGACATGCGCCGCATCGCCGCCCAAGAGCTTCCCGGGTGCGCTACCGTCGCCACCTCCTCTGGCGCTACTCGCTCGTCTGGACCAAGCCGGCGCGCGAGGCGTCGCGGTGAGCGATCGTTGACTGGGATTGAGATTCGCCCGAGGTCTCGGCGCCCCTCAGCGGCCGGGCGTCCAGTCGACGGCGACGACGGCGGCCAGGAACACCACCAGGAAGACGAGGGAGCAGAAGTAAACCGTGAAGTAGGACCGCCGGGTGAGGGCGAGGCACCCAGCGGTGAAGGCGCCCAGTCCGGCCGCGGTGTGCGCGGCGATGAGCACGGTATGCTCTATGGCTCGACTCCTGTCGGCGCGGCGAGCCGCGGCAATAGTGGATTCAGTGGGCGTAGGCGTCATGGGGGGGCCCGGCGTCGCCGATGCACGGCGGCTTGGGTTGTCGTGTCGTCGTTGGTGGGCGACGGGGCCACCAGACCCGGTCGCCCAAGTCATACGTGAGGGAGGGCACGAGCAGGGAGCGGACGAGGAAGGTGTCGAGCAGGACGCCGAGGGCGACGGCGATTCCGGTCTCAGTGAGCACTACGAGGGGCAGCACGGCGAGGGTGGTGAAGGTGGCGGCCAGGACGAGGCGGGCGCTAGTGATGACCCCGCCGGTGACGGCCAGCCCGCGCAGGGTGCCGGCACGGGTGCCGCCTTGGAAGGCTTCCTCGCGGACCCGGGTCATGAGGAAGATGTTGTAGTCGACGCCGAGGGCGACGAGGAACAGGAACGCGTAGAGCGGAACAGAGGGGTCGGTGCCGGCCAGGCCGAGGGCGTCGAACAGGGTCACGCTGAGACCGAGGGCGGCGGCGTAGGACAGCACCACGGTGGCGAGCAGGACCAGCGGCGCGACCAGGGCGCGCAGCAGCAGGATCAGCACGAGCAGGACCACGGCCAGCACGAGGGGCATGACGACGGCCCGGTCGGGGGCGGCGCCGCGGGCGATGTCGAGTTGGACGGCGGTGGCGCCGCCGACCAGGGCGTGCGCGGCCGGCTCGGCGGCGAGGCGGTCGCGCAGGACCGTGATGGTGTGCGCGGCGGCGGGGCTGTCCGGCGGGTCGGTGAGGGTGGCTTGTAGCAGGATTCTGTCCTGGGTGGCGGGGGCGGAGGTGACCTCGACGATGCCGGGGGTGGTGGCGACAGCGCGGCGGACGCCGGCGGCCGAGGCGGTGTCGGTGAGGATCTGGGTGGGGCTGCTGGCGCCCGGTGGGAAATGCGCGTCGAGTAGCTGCTGGCCGGTGACGGACTGGACGGTGCCGCGGAAGGTGCCGGCCTGCGGCAGGCCGAGGCGGGTGTCGAGCAGGCCGACCACGCCGAGGGCGAGCAGCAGCGCGGTGAGGATCCACACTCGCCGGGGGTGGCGGCCGAGCGCCGTCGCGAGCCGTGTCCACACCCCCACCGGCGGTGGCGGGAGTGCTGCCGGATTGTCGACCGTCCCCGGCAGAACGGTGGGGCCTGCGGCGTGGGCGGGGTGGGGGGTGCGGGGCCAGAACACCCGACGGCCGGTGACCGCGAGCAGCGCGGGCAGCAGGGTGAGGCTGGCGAGCAGACCGCCGGCGATGCCGAGCGCGGCGACCGGTCCGAGTCCGCGGTTGGCGGTGATCGTGGCGGCGAGCAGGCACAGCATCCCGGCGATGACGGTGCCGGCGGAGGCGGCGATGGCGGGGGTGGCGGATCGGACCGCGGCGGCCAGGGCCAGGCGGTGGTCGGGGGTGGTGTGCAGGTGTTCGCGGTAACGGGCGATGAGCAACAGGGCGTAGTCGGTGGCCGCGCCGAAGACCAGCACGTTGAGGATGCCGGCGGCCAGGTCGGTGACGGTCAGCGCGCCGTGCCGGGCGAGCAGGGTGATGGCGGCCTGGGCGGTGAGCAGCCCGCCGGTGACGGTGAGTATCGGCAGTAGCCACAGCAGCGGGCTGCGGTAGATCAGCAGCAGCAGCAGGACGACGACGGCGGCGGCGGCGATCAGCAGGGTGCCGTCGATGCCGGCGGCGGCGTGGTTGGCGTCGGCGGTGTAGCCGGCGGGGCCGGTGACGGCGACGCTCAACCCGCCCGCAGTTGGCGCGCCGACGCTGTTGCCGGCAGCGGTCGCGGTCAGGTCGCGCAGTTGCGGCACCGCGACGTTGAGGACCGCGTCTTTGCTGGGCAGCTCCACGGTGAACAACGCGGCCGCGCCATCGGCGGACACTTGCACCGGGCCAGCCTGTCCGGCGTGGGTCACGTGGGCCCGGACGGCGGCCCGGTCGGCGGTGATGCGGGTCCGGTCGGTGGGGGTCAGGCCGCCGGTGCGGGCGTAGATGACGACCGCGGCCGACACGTCGCCGCCGGGCACGCCGGCGAGCTCGTGCAGCAGTGCGGTCGACTGCGCCCCCGCCGGTAGGTAGTTGACCGGGTCGGTGCGCTGCGTGTTGCCCAGCCCGGCGGCCAGCGGCGCGACCACCACGAGCAACAGCACCCAGCCGGCGATCACGGCCCAGGCGGAGCGGCGCCCGGTGACCAGCCGTGCCCACCCGTCGAGCACGGCGCTCATGCCGACATCTCGCTGCGCACGGGCTGCGGCGGCGGGGTGCTCGGACGGATGCTCGGGTGGGTCGCGCGCTTCACGGTCCAGATGATCAATGGCGTGCCGACCGCGGTGGGCAGCACCCAGGCCAGCGGGTTGGCCCAGTTCACCACCAACGCGGCGGTGACGAACGACAGGTACGACCCGCACATCAGCCGGATGTGCCAGCCCAGCCAGCCCGACGAATGCCGACGGCGCACCGCCCACCCGGCCAGCGCCGCCGCCTCCGTAGCGACGGCGATCAGCCCCAGCCACCACAGCCGGCCCGGGGCGAGCGCCGCCAGACCCAGCGCGCTTGCGGTCATCACCGCGACGGCGCCCTGGTAGGCGACACCGAGGCGGGGATGCCACCCGGCCCGCTTCGGCACGGTCAGCGCCAGCGGGCCGAGCAGCAACCCGATGGTCCCGGCGGTGATGTGAACGCCGAGGAAAATGGTGTGCAACATGAGGCACCCTCTACAGTGGACTGTTAGACGCCTAGCATGCATCGTCCACAGTGGAATGTCAAGCGGTAGGAAACGGAGGAGTCGATGGGCGCACGGCCGATCAACGCGACCGTCGGGTCGCTGCTGGGGTTCCTGCACGACGGCCCGCAGTCAGGCTGGGACCTGGTCACCACCGCCCAGGAGACGATCGGGGACTTCTGGAGCCTGACCCGCAGCCAGGTTTACCGAGAACTCGGCTCCATGGCCGAGACGGGGTTGATCGAGGCCGACGAGGTCGGCCCCCGTGACCGGCGGCCCTACCGGCTCACCGACGCCGGACGGCACGCGTTCCAGAGCTGGCTGGAGCAGGAGCCCGGCCAAGAGCAAATCCGCTACCCGCTGCTGCTCACCCTCGCCTTCGCCCGCCACCTGCACCCCGACCAGGTCACCGAGTTCCTCAGCCATCACCGCGCCGTCCACGCTGCCCAGCTCCAGGCCTACCAAGACGAGCGGGCTGCCGCCGAAGCCGTCGGCGCAACACCACGCGACCTAATCACCCTCGACTTCGGCCTGCGCTACGAAACCGCCGTCCTCGACTGGTTCGACCACCTACCCCACGACCTCGCCGCACCACAGCGATAAGCCGCGACCCGATCGGCCTGCGGGACGCAACCGCGGGGGCGCGCACGCGGTTCGGCTCGTCGCGCACGCAATTCCAGATCGCCCATCGGTTGCGCTGCCACTCGCACCTGGGATCCGGTTCTCTGCGAGCCTCGCTCCGGCGCGGCTACCCGCACGGTGATCTCGCCGGGTGCGAGCATGTCGAGATGGTTCGCTCCCGTGTGCGACGTTCGGGTCTTGTTCTTCGGCGACTCGCTCGTCGCTGGTGTCGGCGACGAGACGGGCCTGGGCTGGGTCGGGCGCAGCGTCGCAGCCGCCCATGCGGCGGGCATCGCACTCACGCCGTACAACCTCGGGGTCCGTCGGGACACCTCGCGCGACATCCTCTCTCGCTGGGAACGCGAAGCACGACCGCGACTTGCCGTCGAGGGGACGATGCGAGTCGTCTTCTCATTCGGCGCCAACGACACCACGATCGAGGGCGGCCGGCTACGGGTCGCGCCGGAGGAGACTGCTACGAACCTCGACGCCGTGCTCGTCCGGGCCGCCGCCCTGGGTCTCCCAGCGTTCGTCGTCGGACCGTCCCCGGTCAACGACGCTCGCCAGCGCCGGCGCGTCATCGACCTCGCGCGTCGCATGAACGACGTCTCCAACTGGACGTGGCATCCCATTCGTCGACGTCGCGGCCTTGATCGACGCGCACGGCGTGTGGCGCGCCGAGTCCGAGCGAGGTGACGGCGCCCATCCCGGCGCCGGCGGCTACGCCTATCTCGCGGAACTCGTCGCGGACCCCTGGCTGTCCTGGCTTCGACACCCGCTCGACTGCTGAGCGAACGGGTGGGTGGAGCCTCGCCGTCCGGATTCGGCGCAGTCCCCGGTGGACGTTCCCCTGGTCCTCGTCCGGCGCGAGCGCGCGAGACAACCACGCGACGGCTCTCGCTTTCTCCGGCGGAAGCACAAGCACCGCGTCTAGAGATCCAGTCCGTGGTGCTGGGCTGCCCTGCTATGCGTCGAGCTCGTGGCGCTCGGACTTGCGAAGCTCGCGCTCTCGCTGGCGCTCCGCGCGGCTGAGCTTGCGACCTCGACGGATGCTGGAGCCCCCCATGATCGACACCAGCCGTATGCGGATCAGCGGGGCGCCGGGCGGGGATACGTCGTCACCGAGTCGCACGTCGTTGCCGCCCATCAACGCCAACTTCGAGACCTGCACATCCACGCCGTTGGGGACCCGGATCTGACCGCCGCCCATCACCGAGTACACGTTCAGGTGGGTCACGGGATGCGAGAGCTCTACGTCGCATAGGTCGAGATCGCTGCCGCCCATTACATTGAGCACAGTGCACCGTCTCGCGAGCCGCCACCGTCCTCGGCGATCGTCGCCGCTCATGATCGAAACAACCCAACGGGTACCTCCTGGGCCGTCGCGCACTGCGAGAGGAGCGCTCGAGCGTGGGGTCGCGAGCACCCGCCCGGTGCCGATCGAATCGACGGTCACGTCGGCGATGAGCAGCTCAAGCTCGCGGCGGCCGCGCACGGTGTAGGCGGACTGGAGTCGCTCTTCGAGTTCCTCGACACTCAGCCGACCATCAGCCGCCGCGTTGCGGAGGGTCTCGACGGTTTGCTCGCGTTCGGCGTCCGAGGGGCGCAGGTCCGGCAACTCCCGCGGCGTCAGCGAGAACTCCGCATCCGCTGTGGCGCTGGGCTCCGGCGGAGCCTTGGCCGACTCGGCGCCGGGCCGAAACGGCGGCAATGAATCGCTCATCAGCTGCGGATCGTAGCTTGGCGTTTCATTCCAGCGCCGGTGGCACACCTGTTCCCCCCGGAGGGGCGCCGACCAGCCTCCTGGCCCTCTTGCAGCTGTCCGTAACGAGAGCCTTTCGACGACCCCTCGGGACGACCCAATCGTCCGAGAGCGGGAGCAGTTTCCCGGTTGCCGATCCGCATGTGGGGAGGCTCCGTCCGGTGGCAACCCGGATCAGGGAGTACCGATCGTCGGACGAGGAGCCGGTCATCGAGTTCGCCCTCCGCGCCTGGGCGCCGGTGTTCGCGTCCCTCGAGGAGGCGCTCGGCGCTGAGCTGTTCGCCCTGTTGCATCACGGCGACGGTGACTGGCGGCGGTACCAGGAGAACGCCATCCGCCGCACCCTGGTCGATCCGTCGATGCACACTTGGGTCGCCGACGCCTCGCCGGAGCCACTCGGCTTCGTCTCCGCCAGGCTGACCGGCGACCGCCAGATCGGCGAGATCTTCATGCTTGCCGTCGATCCGGACCGCCAAGATCACGGCATCGGGACCGCGCTTACCGACGTCGCCACCTGCTGGCTGCGTGACTCAGGGGCACGCGTGGCGTTCGTAGAGACTGGCGGCGACCCCGGCCACGCGCCCGCCCGACGCGTCTACGAGAAGGCGGCCTACAACGTGCTTCCCATCGCCCGGTACTTCAAGGCGTTGTAGGCGAGCGCGCACGATGCCCTGAGTGTGCCGCCCAAGGATCCCCGATCAGTCTGGGGGAACTGAATCAAGCCGAGCGTAGGCAGTCATCAAGGTGCCGGTCGGGCCGTACCTCGCTACGGTCTGTGTGTGAGCTCCCAGTCGGACAAGACCGACGTCTTCCGGGCGCTGCACGTGCCCGGTCGACCTCTCCTCATACCGAACCCATGGGACGCGGGAACAGCCAAGCTGCTCGGCGACCTCGGCTTTCGAGCGCTCGCGACGACCAGCAGCGGTCACGCCGCTACGCTCGGCCGCACCGACGGCTCCGTAACCCGAGACGAGGCCTTGGCCCACGCCGCGACCATCGTCGCGGCAGTCGACGTCCCGGTGTCCGCCGACCTCGAGGACGGGTTTGGCCAACGCCCTGACGCCGTGTCCGCCACCGTCACTGGAGCCGCCGAGGTCGGTTTGGCGGGCTGTTCGATCGAGGACTTCTCCGAGGGCGCTGCCCCATCCATCTACGACGTCGGGCTGGCTACCGAGCGGGTGGTCGCCGCCGTCGAGGCGGCGCACGGGGACGTTCGTCTGGTGTTGACCGCACGGGCCGAGAACTTCGTACGTAGCCATCCCGACCTCGCGGACACGATCGCCCGGCTGCAGGCCTACCAGGAGGCGGGCGCCGACGTGCTCTACGCACCAGGACTGGTCGACATTGACGACATCCGCCGCCTGGTCAGCTCTGTCGACCGTCCCGTCAATGTCCTGGTCCGCCCTGGACTCGCCTCAGTGGCAGCGTTGGCGCAAGTAGGCGTGGCGCGCATCTCCGTCGGCGGGGCATTCAGCCAGGTGGCGCTGGCGGCGCTGACCCGAGCCGGTCGCGAACTGATCGACGACGGCACCTATGGGTTCATGGACCTCGCTGCCGAGGGACGCCAACAGGCCGCCAGAGCCTTCGGTCGCCCCTGAAAGCCCGGAACAACGATCCGGTCGGCGATGAAGGCCCCAAACGTCGAACAGAGGACGTCCGCAAGCGGATCCCCTTACCGACGCGTTCTGATCGCTCTCGGGGACCGTTCCGTCTGCCGCCGCCTTTCGCGAATGAAGCCGCGGGTGGGCTTCGGCTGTTCTGGGGTTGTGTTCAGCTCGGGAGGGGCTGCTTACCCGGCGCTCGTAGGACGAGCGCGATGCTCGTGACGATGAGCCAGGCGAACGCGAGCACGGCGCCCAGCAGGAGGATGCCGTAGGTCGCTGAGTGATTGTTCGCTGCGCCGAGGAGGGTGCTCGCACTCGCCGCGCCGAATACGGCGGTGAGGACGCCCAGCCAGCCGGTCCAGCGTGCGAGGATTCGCTCACGTAGCGTCGCGGCGGCAACGACGCCGATCATGGGGAGCAGAGCAACCGCGATCGCGGGTCCGCCGGTGAGATAGGAGAGCACGAGCAGCGCGTGCGCGAGCGGCGCATCGCCAGCGACCGCAGGTTCGGCCAGCGTCCGGTAGCAAAGCGCGGAGAGCAGCAGGAAAACGGCGGCCACGACCCCGCCGGCGAGCGCCAACGCGGCCACGCCAGACGGCGCGCGGCTGGCCCGGCGCAGATACGCGTAGATATTGGCCGCGAAGGCGACCAGCGCGATCGCCGAGAGGAGATGGAAGAAGCTCAGGGCCCGCACCTCGGAGGCGTTCTCGAGGAAGTAGCGCCTGACGGCAGAGGTGCTGGCGTCAAGCGCCGGGAAGTTCGTAGTCCCGAGCAGGTCTCCGAACAGCAGCCCGGACGCGAACAGCGCGACGGTGAGTACGCCGCTTGCTGCCCACAGGCGTTGCCACACGCGCCGGGTCATGCGCAGGCCGCATATCGCGCCCACGGACCGTGGCGTGATCGCAGAAGACCTTCCGTAGGGCTAGTCGTCTCGACCGTCGCCCCGTTCGAATTTGGTCGCATCTGAGGCGTCACCGGGTTCCTTCCGTGAGGAGCAGAGCTCTTTCCATACGGGCAAGTATGGCTAGTCCATACGGTAGCGTACTGTCAGTGGCGCTATCACGGTCAGACTGGACTGAAGCGGCGCTTGACGCGTTCGCGCGCGATGGCCTACAGGGCGTCGCGATCGAGCCACTCGCGCGCCGCCTGGGCGCGACTAAGGGCAGCTTCTACTGGCACTTCATCGACCGCGGCGAGCTGATCGGTGCGATGCTCGAGCTGTGGGAGCGGGGCGAGACCACCGAAGTGATCGCGGCGATCGAAACGAACCCCGACCCCTACGCGCGCCTCGCGGCGCTGGGGCGCGGCGCCTATGCCGGGGCATCCCGCGGCAATGCGCACGCCGCCGCGCTCGCCGCCGCGTCTGACCCGCGCGTCAGACCAGTTCTCGAGCGGGTTACACAAACGCGCCTGGCTTTCCTGCAGCACCTCTACAGTGACCTGGGTCTTGGAGCCGAGGTGGCGGCACGCCGCGCCCGCCTGGCCTACGCGCTCTACATCGGCATCGGCGAGCTGCGCCGCGCAGACCCCGACACAACCATCAACGAACCCGAGCTTGAGCGCTCCGTTGACCTGGCCGTCGAGGCCATGCTCCCAGCGGCGCTCGGAGGAGCCGCCAACCCGAGGGGAGAGTCCAGACGTTGATCAGGCCGCGGAGTCCGGCGAGCGGCGTCAATCGCTTTTTCTGCGCGGCGCCGACCGCTGCGTCGTAAGCCGCACACATCTCACAGACGATCCCGCACCGGGCGCGAGGATGGGCGTGACCGCTGCTGGTCATGGGTGGAGGCGGCCGGAGAGGACGTCGACGGCCCGGGCGACGTCTTGGGGGGTGGTGGACACGTGGAAGGACAGACGCAGCCGCTCGGCGCGAACCGATCCGATGATCCCGGCGGTTTGCATCAGCTCGGGAACTTCCGGCTCGGCTATGGCGGAGACGATGGCGGAGTTCCCGGAGGGCAGCCCGGTCCCGGCGCGGAACTCGTCGGCCAGGCCCACGGCGTGGGCGTGTAGGGCCGGCACGCCGATCCCGGCGAGCAGCTCCAACGATGGTGCCGCACCAATCCAGGCGTGCCAGGCGGGTGAGACATCAAAGCGGCGAGCGTCGGGAGCCAGCCGCAACGGCCCCCCGTAGATGCTCTCCCACGGTCTCGCCCCGGCATACCAGCCCGCGGTATGCGGAACCAGGCTGTCGAGCAGCTCTCCTTGGACGGTCAGGTAGGCGGTGCCACGCGGCGCTAGCAGCCACTTGTAACCCCCGCAAACGGTGTACGCAAAGCGGCTAGCGTCGATCGGCAGCCAGCCCACCGCCTGGGTGGTATCGAGCAGCACCCTCGTCCCGGTCACCGCACACGCCTGCTCCAGCCGGTCGAGGTCGACCAGGCGCCCGTCGGCGGACTGCACCGCTGAGACTGCCACCAACGTCGTGGCCGAGCTCACCGCATCGGCGATCTCCTCCAGGGCAACCTCCCGAACGCTGACCCCTCGGGCGGCCTGGGCGTGAAACGGGAACAGGATGCTGGTGAAGTCCCCCACGGCGGTGAGCACCTCGCTGCCGGCTGGCACCCCGGCCGCCACCAACCCGGCGAAGACCGACACCTGGCTGCCCACGGCAACCAACGTCGGGTCGATAGTGACCAGGCCGGCATAGGCCCTTCGTGCCGCGGCCAGAGGGGCGTCGTAGTCCACCGGATCAGCCCGTCCGGCCTGCCATTCCCGCAAAGCGGCTTGAACGGCGGTCAGGCAGCGGCGGGGAGGTAACCCCAGCGTGGCGGTGTTGAGATAGACAACCTCCGCGTCAAACTCTCCGCGAGCGGCCTCGAGGCGTCCCCGGTCAACCTCAGACAACGCCGCCGGTGCGATGTCAGTCATAACCTCAGTCTGGAGCATCCCAGCTATCGCCAGCACCGGAGCAGCGCGTCCCGCATACCTATCCGCTTTTGCGGCACCAACGCCGAGCTTCTCTTGGGGCGGCGCGTGGGAGCTGTCACGATGCGTCGATGAGTGAGCGCGACTCGTCGGCCTCGTTTAGCGTCGAGCTGCGTCGCTCGGCTGACGAGATCTGGGAGGCCCAGCACCGCCATCCGTTCGTTCGCGGGATCGGCGACGGCACCCTCGAGCCCGAGCGCTTCAACGTCTGG
>JAABUJ010005475.1_pt1 | contig 12691 bp, 17 predicted proteins | sample 5559131 | NCBI WGS metagenome assembly JAABUJ01 (sample SAMN10711875, study PRJNA513366) | rock metagenome | isolation source: Antarctica rocks | place: Antarctica: Victoria Land, Mt New Zealand nord | collected 2016-01-07
GTAGGGGCGGGGGCGGGTGGGGAGAAGGGGAAGGGTGTAGGCGGGGCTGGAAGTGGAGGGAAGAAGAACAAGGGGAAGAGGTGAGTGGGTTGGGGTTGGGGTTTGGCATTTGCTGGTGGGGCATTGCATTGCATTGCGGGGCTTCATTATATATACCGGAGCACGAAAGAGCATTTTGAAAATATTTTTTGGCATTCTAGAAGAGTATTGCTGAAAGGCGTGGTATTATCCTGATCCGTGAACCCGCGCCCAATGTAATGTTACCCCAAACATCTGTTCACGTCAACGCCAGCCAAGAAAATCGAATGCCGCATTGGCCGTGAGGAGACCTTGGAGACAGTGCTAACGCCGATGCAGAGTATGGTACGTGAATAGGAATATCGCCGACGTGTAATGAAAAGAACGACTGGTTTAGAACTCTTCGTCAAAGTTGAAATCTCCACCATTTTCATTCTTGTTCTCCACCACTTCGCCTGAACTCTCCTTCTTGTGCGTGCTAGCCATGACACCGGCCTTCTGGTAATCGCCAACACGCTTCTCGAAGAAATTAGTCTTTCCGGCGAGCGAGATGGACTCCATGAAGTCGAAAGGGTTGCTGGAGTTGTAGAATTTTGAGTTGCCAAGCGCAAGGAGAAGACGATCCGCACAGAACTCGATGTATTGCTTCATGAGCGTGGCATTCATACCCAACAAGGCACACGGTAACGCGTCGGTCAGGAACTCTTGTTCGATGGTGACTGCCTCGGTGATGACATCCTGAACAGCCTGTTTGCTCGGTCGGTGATTGAGGTGAGAGAAGAGAAGACAGGCGAAGTCTGTGTGAAGACCCTCGTCTCGAGAGATCAATTCGTTAGAGAAGGTCAAGCCAGGCATCAAACCACGCTTCTTGAGCCAGAAGATGGAGGCGAACGAGCCGGAGAAGAAGATACCCTCAACAGCTGCGAAAGCGACAAGACGCTGGGCAAATGTCGAGTTCTTATCCTGAATCCACTTGATGGCCCATTGCGCTTTCTTGCGGATGCAAGGAACTAAAAAGAGGCGTTAATTTAGTTCAAGCGAGGGATCGGGTATGATAAGCCTTACTGGTGTCAATTGCGTCGAAAAGGTAGGTGCGCTGCTTCTGCTCTTTGATGTAGGTGTCGATGAGAAGAGAGTATGTCTCAGAGTGGATGTTCTCCATCATGATTTGAAAGCCATAGAAGCATCGCGCCTCGGGTATCTGGACCTCTCCGCTGAAGCGCTCCACGAGGTTCTCATTGACAATGCCATCTGACGCAGCGAAGAAGGCAAGAACGTGGGAGATGAAGTAGCGCTCGTCGTCGTTCAGACGGTTGTGCCAGTCATGCAGATCCTTGGAAAGATCGATTTCCTCGGCAGTCCAGAACGAGGCCTCAGCTTTCTTGTACATCTGCCAGATCTGTAGTAAACCCAGGTGTCAGTATAATTTCGCGCATGCACTTTACGCGTGACGCGTGGGAAGCAGACTAACCTCGTGGTACTTGATCGGAAAGAGGACGAAGCGATGAGGGTTCTCCCGTAGCAATGGCTCATCAGCCTCTTCCGGCTTGATGGTAGGCGCGACTGGAACCTTCTCCTCGGTCTTGATGACTTCGGTGGCGAGTTTCTTGAGCTCGAAGTCATCAAGGTCCGCAGAGCCGGTCTGCACGTTTTCCTTTCCCATTGCTTCGAAGCTAAGCTTCTTAGCTGGGGACTCGGTCATCTTGAGTCGGTCAATGCCAGAGGCAGCCTGACACACATACGAGTCAGCGACGGCACGATGGTGATGTCAGTCATGAAGTCGAGCCACGGAGCTATACCTTCTTGGAAGGAGTGATTTCAGTTGCCATTGCTTGATATCTTGCAATATGTTATGGTAAATGTAGTGAACCAGGCAAGAGACGCGTGGGATTGTTTCTGGAAAAGAGTGTCTGCTGGGATGAGAGAGAAACAAAGAACAGACTGGGGCACGACATGGTACTTAAGAGATCTCTAGCGTGACTTTTTCGCTTGGACGTGTTTAGGAAGATCACGGGATAACGTGATTAACACTACAGCCGCCTTAATGCAGGTCCCTGCTGCAGGTACCTACTGTACCACCAGATCTTGTTCACTTAACACAGGACGCACTTCTCCTCAGCTAACACTGCATCACGCTTGAAAGGCTACCTACATATATACGACCTTTGAAAGTGTAGAGCGTACTCACAGATGTTTGGAGCTTTTGCTGTGCTCGCTCTCCCTTCCTACGTCATTGTGGATGAGTAAGCAGTATTTGTCACCATGCCCTACTCAGCCCTACCATACTTCGTACTCCTTACATCGCAACGTCAATGACCAGGATGTCAGGACTACGATTACAACGTACTTGGCTAGAACTAGATGATAGATGAAAGGTAGCTCAGCCGAAGTATGTATGTTTATGCTCTCGAACATCGAGTGGGATGTAATTTTCAGATGCAGAAACCATCCCAAACGTATCACGAACGACCATATCTTCATTCGCTTTCCCACCCACAGGAAACCGTAGAGATCTAACTATACAGAATACTGAAAGGTCCATGTGCACTGCATTATGAAGAGTATGAGAGATGGTGTTGTTGTGTTGAGTCCAAAAAATGTGGTGAAGGATTCACTCCTCCCAAACTAGCGCGAAATGAAGGATATATGTCAAATAAGCGCCTCATAACCTTGACCCGGCAAGTTAGCTTAGCTGGTAAAACACTGAGTTACACTTGCCGGGTCGTAGAATGCCAATTCAACAAACCTCGCCCTTCCTCCATTGCCATGGCCCAGTTGTAATGCTAACATACGTTCCCCAGTAATTGCACTTCTAGCCCAAAACTGCAAAATCCATTAGTCGGGGGTTTTCGGCCTTCGGGCTCTTTTGCACTTTTTGCATCCCGTCAAAGGTAGGATCTGTCGTCAATCGTCAATGTCAACATGAAGGGAAGTAAGAGAGACGCGTCATCAAAGATATGCTTGGTCTATGGCTGCTCTATATTCGATCTGTTCTCCACTCAACGCCCGTCGATCAGAGATTCTTATGTTACAATCACGCTGACTCCCCGTACCAACACCATACGTACAGTACCAGTAGGGCGTCGGTTCGAATCCCGGTCCCAACATTTTCATATTTTCTCCGTAACAGTTCCCGGCAATATTCGATTCTCAAACTTCCGCATCAACTTGTTCGTTTGCTCCGCCAAACTCAGGGTCAATATCTAGCACTCTCAGTCAGCAGATTCACTCATCTCTCCAATCCCATGGTTCCTTCGTACTGTGTGCGGCAATATCCTTGCCAGATGTGCGAAATAACCTTTGTATATCGCGAGCAAGCCCTCCGTCTTGACCGTCTTATACAAGCAATCGAAAACACCCGAGTACAGATTACCGGTCTGGTTGTACATCCTCGACATTATGGTATCTGTCGCGACTCGTGCTTAGCTCTCCACATTCCGTACGTCCATATTTCCTGTAGACTTACCTGGAGGGTGCATAACGCAACAGACTACAAAGCCACTGGCCGTACTACTTGCCAGATGCAAGGCTGGGCCTTCCTCCATGCCCAAATGTCTCACCAGTCTCCTCTTCGCGAAGAAATACGTCGGCAACTGCACCGAGCTTCCGAAGCCCGTTCGCACCATAGCCGCGCCGACGCCTCGATACAGCCCCTTGATACCTTCTTTGTGATTGATTTGCCTCATTCCGTCCACCGCATCTTTGTATTGATGTTGCGTGCCAACCGGCAAGAACGGGGAATAGGACTGTAGACGGGTCTTGACGAGGAAGAAGGGTGAGCCAGCGGCGGCGCCGAGAATGCCTGAGGCGGCGCCAGAGAAGATGTTGATACCGAGAGATTGGACAGTAGGATCTTTGAAAATCGCTGTTGTGACTCCTGTTCGTAAAGGTTCGTAGAAGCCAAGCCGGCAACCGTTGAGTATCATCTGATATATGTACTGCCACAGACAGTCAAGTCAGAAACCCTTCATAAACTAAGACAGATGTGTGGAGGCCTCACTGCGGCACCTATTCCCCTAAAGAGCCCTTGCGGTCCCTCGTTCCTGGCAATGACACTGACGCCATGAATCACACCTCTGTATTTCCGCGGTGCGTCCTTCTTCGATTGAAGCTCGCCTTGCAACTGCAGTCTGATTGTACCTGTATCATCAGCTCCTATCCTGGTGAAGTGCCAGTCTTGGCTTGTACCGGATCTTGACCGTTTCGAAAGGATGTGTGACGGTTACGGCGCCGCACGCTGCAATGCCGCCGGCGATGAAGGCCCTGTGAGCGCATATCAATAGATAATCTGGGGATTAGGTGGCCAACGCAGAAAATACCCAAGCGTCGTTGACATATCTGCTGACTGCCGTCCAGGCAGACGCTCCCCAGCTGTAGGGAAACTATAGATCCAACAATCGAAACCATGAGACGGAGAAGACTTTTGCGGACTCAGTTCATGACGGATTGGGGCACAGAGTGCATTCGGCGTTCGGCTTAAGCAGCTTATGGGCAATGGCAGAAGAAGTTGATGATTGCTGACTGCAGGTGGTAAGCTGGAAAGTTCGTAGGGCTGCCGGGGTCGAAGAAACGCTCGGACCAACTCACGTCTCGCGGAAAGCACTTCAACGACTGGCCTACTAGTGCCAAGCGAAATTGGACCGCCACACTTTTAGTGTTTCTTGGCAGACCCCTTCAGCTTAACTTTTCGGAGCTTGGCAGACCTGATTGACTTTAGTCAGCATTTAAGATTGAATCTATTCAAATTGATTTGATTAGGATTAGTGATTAGGTGATTAGGTTAGTTAGATCTGAGTTGAAAATATGATATACAGCTATTCTTAGAATGTTAACTTCAAGAGGTATGTAACAAGAATTTGTAGAAAATAAACAGTAAAATCTGTTTAAATTTTCTCTTCTTTAATCATCATTTATAAAATCAATCTTACTGTCTTTCTCAACATCATTGTCATCACTGTCACTATGAGACATCCTTATAATCTTAATTTAAAGTGTGAAATGTCATTTAAGATCATAGTGAAGATTACAGAATATAGTTGAAAGTACATTGAGAGAATATAGAGAAATCTATGAAATTAAGAATTAATTATTATATTTAAATTATTTAAATTAAGAACATCAAGACTACTCATAATTACTATAATAAAGATAGATCTCAATTTAGAGAGAGAGATCTGATTTATTAACAATTAATATAGAAAGTACTTAATTTTCTTAAGAATTGATTTACAGCATATTTGAATGAAATGTAAAGATATATTTAATATAAATATAAGATTTAGATCAACATTAATACTGTTAGTCTCATCATTAAACAGATTGATTAATTAAGAAAATAAATAAGCATTCTTTTGTTACTGTTACTGTTATTAAAAAAGTAATTTTTAATGTTAAAAATAAGTCATTAAATGTTTTTAAAAGATCTATAACAACTAAATGATGCAGCTAAGTAGTTAATATATTAATTAACTAATTTTTATTAATAAAAATATCATCAATCTCTGTACTGCAGACAGAAAGTTTGACTGAGTTGTTGTGAAAAAGTAAGCAGTTATAAAGAAGTTCTTTCAGAAAGAAAAGCACTACAGCATTCTTTCAGCATATATAATTGATGACTATATTGCTTAAAAGATTTATGAGAAAGAAATGAATAAGAAAATGTTCAATATTTTTATTTAAAAGAAGATCTTATTTTTATATAAGTAATTTTCAGAGTTACATAGTGTTCTATACATAAATAATTGTGAAATACATTGTTTAAAGATAAGTCTTCATACTAATATAAGTATTTTTACTATTGCTATTGCTAATCTCAATGACAGAAGCTTACAATTATATATTATAAAATCAATATTGTTTTTGCATTTCTTTCTTTCTATTCATCAGACTACAACTCTATCAAGAAGTTGTTTAGTGAACTAAAGACATAAATGTGAAGACATAAAACATTGATGAAGAGATTTAAAAATAAGTTTTCAGCATTTATTTATATAACTGTACAGAAGTATAAGATAAAAAGCAATTCAGAGAGACATTTTTGAAACAGCTTTATTAATTGTATATAAATATATTATTATAATGAATTAATTATCATTTCTCATTGTCTTTAACACTTACAATGCTTTCTACTTCTTCTTAAAATCATAAATCTCTATAAAATAAATTTTTATAATTATTACATATCTTCTTTTCTTTTAATATGAATGTAAGACTTTCTTTAACTGTCATTTAAAATTGACTAAAATGCTCAGCTTTCTTTATATTTACTTAATGATTAGCTGTATATTCTGTAAATTGTATATCTTTTTTAAAAGAATATTACAATAATTCATCAATTATATCTTCAAAATAAAGTGTTTTCACTTAAATTAAGCAAAGAAGTTCTGCAGCTATGTTTTAGAATCAGTATTTAAATTAAGTAAACTGTTAATAAGTGATATTGCAGACAGTGCTGACAGAAATATGATGAAATATATCTTTTATGAAGACTGTAAAGTCTGTAATGAAGATGATGAAGATAGTAAAGATAATGAAGATGATGAAGAAGATAGTGAAGATATAAATTGTGAAGAAAGCAGTTAAGAAGAAGATAAAGAAGAAAAATATTAAGCTGAGACATATAAAATATAATGTGAAGACTGTGAAGACTGCAAAGACTGTAAAGAAAAAGAAGAATGTTATAATGTTATAATTAATGAAGTTAATATTTTTAATATAGTTTCAATATCACTGAAAGAAATTGTAAAAATAAAGATTTTTGATGCTGATATTGATGCTGATGAGAAAGTGTAAATTTAAATGAGATAAGATGATAAAGATATTGTAAATATTGATGACATAAAAAAGAGAAAAGACAGTGTAATTAATAATAAGATTCTTTTCTTTAACTGATTAATTAATATAATCTTTATGCTGATGAATAATATATAAATTGTTGCTTCATTCTTATTAACAGTCTTTGCTCACATTTAAATAGCTGTAGAGTTGAGAATCTTATAAATGCTGTTATAAGAAAGATAATAATAATTATAATTAAGATATATCTTGTCATTACATTGATAATGAATAACAATAATATTTAATATATAATTAATGTTCTTCAAAGTCTTTACACATTGATTTACATTCTTTTTATATATCACAGTAACTGTTCTCTGATATTTATTAACAAAGACACTAGAAATCAATGAAGAAAGAAGATAAATTTATATTTAATATTTAAATTTCTTTTTCTTTTTTATAATTTCTTTCTTCATTAATTTCTCACTTACTGTAATAATATTCTCTGCTGCCTTTCTATCTCAGTCAATTCTTATAATGACTGTTATTTCTTTTTTCTTATTACTGTCTTACAATTTAACAAGATTCTTCACTTTCTGTTAATCATTTATGTCTTTAAAAATCATAATAATCACAGCATTCTTCTTTATAGCTAGACAGTTGATCTTAACTCTTATTTAATGTTTATAATAAAAGTATTTTCTTTCATCACAGTATTTCTTAATCACTGTTAACTGCTTAAGATCTTAAATTCTTTATATAAAGCTCTTTTTTTCTTTATTTAATTTAAAGACATTTAAATTCTCATTTATTAATTTCTTATTCAGATATACTGTATAAGACATAATATATTGTATGAATGATACTGAATCTTTATTAACAGCAACATTAAGATTAAGAATCTCAATAAAATTATTATTAAGATTCAGTGAATAGACTGATGTAAATATTGATATAAACACTAATTTTTACATTACAGAAGACTTCTTCTTTACAGAAGAAGTCTTTGCAAAAATCTTTTGTTTTGTCATAATGATGACAATGATAATGATGTTGAGGAAGACAGCAAGATTGATTTTGTAAATGATGATTAGAAAGAAGAAAATTTAGATAGATTTTACTGTTTATTTTCTACAAATTCTTGCTATGTGTCTCTTGAAGTCAACATTCTAAGAATAGCTGTATATATGTGTTTGACAGTTTAAATTAATTCTGTTCAATTCTATTCAATCTAGATTGAATAACTGTAACTTGTTCAATCTGATTCAAATCAATTTAATCTATAATCTGACCAATCAGATGCATAGACCCCATCGGCTACGAAATTTCACCTTGCATAGGCCCTCAGCCACGTAGACCCCAGGCCCCATGGGCTATAACATCCTTCAACGAGACAGCTTCACCCTACCTATTCTGATTCCTCCGAATTCTGGCATGCGTGTTCCAACTGTACTACATCACCCAGCTGGACAGTAACAGGTACTAGAATCTATCGCAGACCAGTCTGAATGCAGAATGGCCGGATCAGTCGTCGTCCCTCCACCGCCTCCTCCTGGGGGCCCGCAAGTCACGCAAAAGACATCCGAAGTAATCGGAACATTTCGACCTGTCAAAGTAAGCTCAAGCCACAACACTACGCCCCATCCGTACCCACACAATCCTAACCCAAGTCCCACAGCGCTTCAAGCCCTCCCAACCCGAAACGTCCACCACATCCCTCGACTTTGACGACTCGGGCGAATTCCTCCTAGCCGCCTGCGACGACGACTCCCTCCAGCTCTACAACGCCCGCGAAGGCACGCACGTGAAGACCCTCTTCTCCAAAAAATACGGCGCCCACCTCGCCCGCTTCACCCACCACGCCCAAAGCGTCCTCTACGCCAGCACCAAACCCGGCGACGACACCATCCGCTACCTCTCCACCCACGACAACCAATACATCCGCTACTTCCGCGCCCACTCCGCCCCCGTCACCACCATCGCCGTATCCCCGGCCTCGGACACTTTTCTCTCCTGCGCCCAGGACGATACCGTCCGCCTCTGGTCCCTCAACTCCCCTAACCCCCAGGGCAAGTTGAACCTTGCGACCCCCTACCTCGCTGCCTTCGACCCCTCCGCTACTGTCGTCGCCGTCGCCTCCACAGCCACCTCCTCCGTCCTCCTCTACGACCTGCGCAACTACGATAAGGCCCCCTTCGCTACTTTCGACCTCCGCCCCCACGAGCTGACTTTCACCCCGGCCGCCGTCGCTCGCGACTGGACTCGGCTTGAGTTCTCGAACGACGGCAAGTCGATCCTCCTCGGCTCCAACGGGCCCGGCCACTTCCTCCTCGACGCCTTCTCCGGCGACCTCAAGGCCTTTTGCGCCTGTCGGCCCGGCTCCTCCTCTGGTCGCGTCGCGCCAGGCCCCGCGTCTGCCGCCGCCAGAGGCGCCGGCGTTCCGGGCCAGGGCGATATGTGCTTCAGCGCGGATGGGAGATATGTCGTCGGCGGCTCCGGGCAGGAGAAGGATCTGTTGGTCTGGGATACCCAGGCCGCGACTACGGCGGCTGGGGGCGGAGCCGGGGGCGGCGAGGTTCTTCATCCATGCGCGCAGTTGCCCCATCCGAGACGCTCGCCAGTCGTGCTGTGCAATCCTAGGTATAATATGCTGGCGAGCGCGGATCGCGAGGTGCTGTTTTGGTTGCCGGATGAGCATGTTCGCGGTTGATGGTGGTCCGTTCCGAGATGGGCAATGCTAGATCTGAGAGGGCGGTGGCCGTTGCTCTCACCTTCAGTTATGGGAAGTCGTCGTGAGAGCTGGGCTGGATGAAGGAGGAGAGGAGAGGGCGGGGCGGCGTGGAAGGCGCACAAGGGCGAAATGAACGATATCCACCAGACGACACAAGAGCCGGGCCATTCATAAAGGGCCAAGCACAGCGCTCGTAGAGCGCTCCCTGATGGCGGCGCTAGGGCAGGCAGCGCGATACACGGGTGGCGAGGGTACGGGTGTGCATGTCTGGCATGGGAATTGGTTGGAGCGCAGCGTTTACGTCACATCCTATCTTACATCAACACACATGAGACATCGCACATATCCAGCTCGACGATCGATGAAATGGCTGCACGCGAGGAGCGAATCAAACCTCGGCATCGATCGTGTCCGTGAGGGCGTATCGGCGCAGCAAGTACGGCTCCTACCCGTCACAGCAAAAAGAGCGGCCTGCACTCTCGAGCGCAGTCCTGTACTTATTGTATCGCAAATAAAAACCACCAAGAAACCTTTTTCCAATCTCTATGTAACCATGCACCACGTGCTCCGATATCCAATCTTATCTAAACAACACCGCGCCAGCCTTCTCCAAAAGGGCCCCTCATGTAAATATATATCACATCTACCCAAACCACCCCACTCTCCCCGTTCCTCCCCCTTCTGCATCTCCGTTTTCTTTCCAAAACACACAGACCGCAAGCCAAGGGACACGTACCCTACCCCAACCTCGACCGTCCATCCAAGACATACTATCCAAACCAAACCAAACCCACACCAACCGCGAAAACGGGCATTCCCATTCCCAAACCCAAAAGCACCCGACCAGCAACGACCTACCCAGCAAGCAACCCACACCTCACACACTCCACCCTACCCTTCTCCCGGTCAACCGCACCCGCGCCCGCACCCCCTCCCCCACCCCCGCCCCCACCAAACCCAAACCCAAAGCCCAGCCCCAACCCCGACAACCTCCCGCCCACACCCGCACCCGCCCTCGCCCGGAACGCTCCACCCCCACACCTCCTGCACTTGGCGCCCACCTCTTCCCCCTCCGCCTCCCCGTCAACGCTGCCCTCCTCACTGCTCAACGCGCTGACCGCACTTCCCTGCCTGCCGAGATTTCCACCGTCGTCCGCATCATTGGCGGAGAGGTGGGGTGCGAGGAGAGGGGGGTTGGGGGTGGAGGTGGAGGTGGAGATGAAGGGGTGGGGTTGGGTTTCGGAGACGGGCTTGGTCCAGTGCATGCTGGGGGAGTGGCCGTGGAGCACGAGGGGGGTCGGAGGAGGGGGGGGTCGGGGTGGGGAGGGTGGTGGGGGGTGAGGTGTTGCTGTTGTTGTTGTTGTTGCTGTTGCTGCTGAGTGGCGTGGGATTGCTGTGGTGTGCGTTGGGTGTCCGGCGCGGCAATGTTCTCCGACGACGGCGTATGGAAGCTTGCTGGGGGCGAGGTCGCGGTCGCTGTCGTGGTCGTGGTAGTACTGGTGGAAATCGACGGCCGGGTCGGGTTGGCGAGTGGGGCAGTGCCGTTGCAGGGTGCTCGGTTGATGTTATTATTCCGCTGGGCGGATGTCAGGCCGAGGGATTTCCGAGGGGAGGCGCTGCGGTGGCGAGGGGGACCGTAGCCGTAGCCGTTGGAGTTGGAATTGCCGTTGGCGCCGGGAAGAGGACGGAGATTGTCAAGGCTGACGTTGCTGGCGATGGAGTTGCGCCAGGAAAGGATGCGCTCGGAGGACGGGGGGTTAGGGTGGAGGGTGGGGTTCGGGCTGGTGAGCGAGTCGCGTCGGGAGCGGTTGCTGTGGCGGGTGGCGCCGGAGTTGCTGCGGCCGAGGATTTTCTTGGAGAAAGTGGATGGTGTGTCCCACGAGTCGTTGCGCCGTTTCTTGAAGGCGCAGTCTTGGCGGAAGACTTTGATGTTGCCCATGTAGTCGGCCGTGACGATGATGTTGCCGTTCGGATGGGCCGATCGCGCGATGTAGGCGGGCGATTCGCCGGGCTTGGTGGATCTGGAGAAGCTAGCTGTCGCTGGGGTTGCGGGAACATTGCCCTCCACCTGCGGTGTCCCGTTCTCCGTGGGTGGTTTGGAGGAGCTTGCTGATTCCGTCCTGCTGACTAGCGTGACGGGCGGTGGGTTGCAGAGGTCGTAAAGAGGGTCTCCGGAGCTTCCCAAGAGTTGTTTGGTCGTTGTTGGGGCCATGATGGCCGTTGTGACAATGGCCGAATGTGCCTCGAAAATCTCCACCGGTCGTTTGTCCTTCTCCTTCTCGGCACGGCCGGTAGACCAGATGTACGCTTTCCGATCTTCACTGCCACAGATGACATATCGAGCATCGTCACTGAAGCTGGCATGTATTTGACTGCAAGTATTTTCGTTCCCTCGGAACTTCACCTCCAAGCCCTTGTCTCTCAGGTTGTACAGTCGGACGCGGGAGTCATTGCTGGTTATGAGCAACTTGACATCTCCATTCGGATCTCCGGGTGGGATGTTCATTGCTTGTATGCCAGTGATTTTGCTCCCTTTAGCATTCCGTCCGTGCGACGATCTCACATGTATCTGGGTGTTATACTTCAAACCTTCCGTTTCATAGAAAGAGCACATTCCGTTGAGACATCCCGCAATGGCCGTTTTCCCGTCTGGCGCAAAGGCAACTGCAGTGATCAAATCTGGCAACTGGTTCCAGAATGCCACACTCTTGTCGGGGATGCTCCACAAGCGAAGCTTTGAGTCGAGCGAGCCGGCCAGGAAGAAGCGATCGTCTCGAGGATGGAACTGGATGGAAGTGACAAAGTCGCTGTGTTTGAAGCAGCACAGACATTCTGTCCGGCTCACATGCCACAGCCGGACGGTCTTGTCCATTGATGAAGAGAGAAGGAAGTTGTTCTTTACATGTCAGTTGGGGCTAGGGTCAAACGTCATTCGATCACTTACTTTGCTCCAACTCAGATCGAGTACGCTTGCTGTATGCCCTTCATACTCTTGCACGGTCCTGGTCTTGAACACCGGCGCGTTCAGTCGCATACCCTCTCCATCTTTTACCGTCGCATCTTCCTCCTTCTCATGTGCCTGTCGTTCTTCAGCCGTCGAGATGACAGCCCATATCCTGACCATGTTATCCTGTCCCCCAGCGGCGAGGTATTTCCCGTCCT
>JAABUJ010005477.1_pt1 | contig 12685 bp, 7 predicted proteins | sample 5559131 | NCBI WGS metagenome assembly JAABUJ01 (sample SAMN10711875, study PRJNA513366) | rock metagenome | isolation source: Antarctica rocks | place: Antarctica: Victoria Land, Mt New Zealand nord | collected 2016-01-07
GGAGTGCTGCTCGGCGCACTGGCCGCCCATCAGCAAAGCTGGCCGCTGGTCATCCCCGCCGCGATGCTGCTCGGCTGTGGCTATGGGCTGTGCCTCGTCTCGGGCCTGCTGGAGATCCAACGGCTCGGGCGCCGTAAATGCCCATCAGCAGGAGCGTTCTTTAGTGGAGCCAGCCGGTCTCGAACCGGCGACCTCCTGCTTGCAAAGCAGCCACTAACCGTGCGAGACACTGCAGTTGCTGAACTTCTACGGCCATGAAGGCCCGAAAAGACAGGCGTTTGGCTCTAGTTTGAGGCCTAAAATGAGGCCCAACCGAGATGAGGCCCAATTGAGGCCCAGTCCGGCCGGTCGGGTATTCTTACGCGATGGCCAACGCTTCGACGGTTCAGCAGAGCAGCCTTCGCGTTCGCCCTCGGGCGGGGGCCGGTGAGAAGGTCTACTGGGACGCTGAGTGGCGCTATCGACTCGACCGCGCGGAGCTGTGGCGGTTCAAGAAGCAGCGGCTCGGGCTGGCCTGGCAGGAGCTCGACGGAGAAGGTGCTTGGCGTAAGCGCCACGGCCGCTGCCGCGCTGGCTGGCTCGATGAACGCGCGGCGAACGTCGCTGCAGTGGCGGCGATGGAGGACCATGCGCGCGAGCTCGTGTCCGGGGAGCGCGAGCGCGTGGCCGCCGCGCAGCGCATGGTGACCGTCCGCGAGTTGGGTCAGGAGTGGCTCTGCTGGCTGACCGAGGTGCGGGGCGCGAAGCCCTCTACGATCGCCGATTACGGGTTCCTGCTGCGCGAGCCTGGCTTGGCGTTTCGCCGCGGTGAGCGCACCAGCGCTGGCCGGATCATGGCATCGTTTGGTGATCGCCCGGTGAACGAGGTAAGCACCTCGGAGGTCAGCAAGTTCCTTCGCTCACTGGACCGCGCGGGGCTAACGCCGCGGAACGTCAACAAGCACCGCCAGATCATGGCGGCGATGTTCACCTATGCCTGTCGCGCCGACACGCACGAACTGCCGAGTAACCCGGTGGCGGGCACCGACAAACGTCGCGAGGATCCCCCGGCAGCGCTTGACTACTATGAGGTCGAGGAGGTCGAAGCTCTCGCCCGCGCCTGCGAGCAGGGTCGCCACCGCGCAGGCGAGCCACCGGCCGATCACGACGAGCTCGACGCCCGCGCGCGCGAAGATCGCCAGGACGCTGAGGCGTTTCGGCTGCTGTTCTACACCGGGTTGCGGCTCGGCGAGGTGCTGACCCTCCGCTGGGAGGACGTCGACCTCAAGGACCGGTTGCTGCTCGTCCGCCGCGGCCTCTCAGCCGGTCAGGAGAGTCTGCCCAAGGGACGCCGTCACCGCTTCGTTCCCCTCTCCGCCCCGGCCGCCGCCACGATCGCCCGGCTCGCTGACCGCGGCGAGTTCACCCATCCCGGCGACTACCTGCTGTGCAACCGCTGGGGGCGCCGTCTTGATCCCTCGGCGCTACGCCGCCGCTACCGGCGCGGCTGCTCCGCCGCGGGCCTGCGGCCGGTCCGCCTGCACGGGCTCAGGCACGCCGCGGGCAGCCTTGTCGCCCGGACCTCCGACGCGGTGTTCGTCCGCGACTTCCTGGGACACGCCAAGCTCGCGACCACCGACCGCTACCTCAGCTCCAAGCTCCGCCCTGAGGAACTCAAACGCCTCGACGAAGCATTTGCCCCCGCGGGGTTGAATCCCGTTGGCGATCCGGAACCAAATCCCGAGCCAGGGCGCGCGGGATGAAAGGGCCCTGCCGACCGCGCCCCTGACAGGAGCACCGCATCCCGCGCGCGTGATCCTCTCCCGAGCACGGACGCGAGTCGACGCCACCAGATCCGCGCGCGAGAACCTCATCGAACAAGGTCGACACAGCAGCGTGCGCGTTCTCTCAGCCGGGCACGGACGCTCGGCCTCATCCGCGCGCGACCGCAGCGGCGGCGCCTGACCACGCAAACCCATCGATGCCCATCTTGAACACCAACCCTCTCCGGTCCCTGATCTTGGGACGAACAGCAGATGACAGCGGCGCTCGGCCAGCGCCCGGCGCTGCAACGTGCTGGGCATCTCCACCGAGTTCTGGACCACGGCCCGATGGCTACACGCACAGGGGAGAACCATCCGACTGGGGTCTGCTCAGCGCTCGACGGCGTTGCCCGAGCGCGGCGGAAATCGCCCAATACTCAGGCGGCCGCGCGGGAGTCTCGACTGGGCGAGGTCTCCGCTCGATGATCGCCGTGCAAGAGCTCTGGCGCCGGGTCTAGCCCATTGGGCCAAACGACCGTGCGGGCCTCGTCATCGACATGGACCTGACGAAAGTAATCGGGGTCCTGAAGCGGCTGCCCAAGCGTGCCATGCATCAAGAACGCGCAATCGACATCACGAACCACGCCGTCGTTGAACGAGACTCTGAGCCTATGCTCATCCAGGGGTTCGACTTCGGTGACTCTCAGCATGACCCGAAGCTTACGCGAGCGGATCAATCGAAACCAGAGGATCCAACGCTTGCGCCAGCTGCCAGTTCTCGGCCAACTCAGCTTCGTGTAAGCGCGCCCACTCACGGACGAGCCGCAGCGCTCTGCCCGGCAGCGCCCCGTTGAGGACTTGAAGCGTTCCGAGCTCGATCTGAGCAACGCGCTCGCCATACTGAGCGTGGAAGTGCGGCGGTGGATGATCCGGCCGGTACATCCAGATCACGATCCCGTAGAAAGCCGCGAGCCTTGGCACGGGGCGGATTGTCGAGGATCGGCCGGTCCAGATCGAACAGCTTCTGTCGCGTTCAGGGTTGCAGCGCACACGGTTTGCGCGGAGGCCGGACCCGGGACCCCGGTTGAGCCACCAGCGACCGAGAGGCGCGCAGTCCGCGCATCGCCTCTGTCTCGGTCGCTGCGCAGGCTTGCGGTGGGGCCAGCGATGTCCGTGAAGATCTAGTCATTGTTGGTCGGCGCATGACCAGTTTCAGGGGCGGTGGTCGCATTGTCCGCAAAGATCAAGCTCTACTTGATCTATGCCTGGTGCGGCTGCACTACAAGCGGAGGCATACCACCAGGCCGGCTACTTCACGGCTGGGCGCGCGCCCACGACGTGAGCGCCCAGCTGATCGATTACCATGTGCCATCGGGCCGGTTCGAGCTGTCACGCCGGAGGTCGCGGGTTCGAGTCCCGTCGCTCCCGCTTACGCAGCCCCTGCAATTGCGACGCGTTTGACCGATCCCTCGTCCTTGCCCCCAACCCTCTCTTAGGGACGGAGTAGCGCGAAGGAGTAGCACTTCTTCCCCTTTCGGCAGGCTCCGTGTCAGTGATGCTCCGCGGGCTGCCGGTGCTTTGCCCGATGGCAGGCGGGGCAGCCGGAGCCGTCCGTCCGCGTCGAGACTGCAGTTCTCCACTCGTGTCCGCAGGCACCGCACCGCCACCAAAGCCGTCGGCTGGAGCGCGAGCCCAGCTGCGCGGGATCTATGCCAGGGTTCCGTGAGGGATGAAGCTCTCCCGCAACGTCGGGGTGCTTGGCGGCGAGGGACCGCACGAAAGGCACTTTGCTCTGCGTCACAGCACGGCGTCTGAGCCCGCAGACGGGGCAACCAGTTCCAGCGTAGGTACGGCTTGCGAGCGTAGCTTGCCACTCGTGCCCGCACGTCTTGCACTGCCACCATACCTTCAGGCCTGAACGCGCCCCAAGGTGCTTGAGGTCCATCCCTTCATTACGGGCGGGGTGCAGCTCAGAGGTCAGATCGGGATGCCGCACCGCCAAGGTTCGCTCCAAAGCGACGCGGCTTTGGTTGCGGGCGCGGCGCCGTATGCCGCATTTGGGACACCCGTGCCCGGCAGTCCTGTTCTGCACGGTGGCCTGCCACTCGTGCCCGCACGCGCTGCAGCGCCACCACGCCTTCTGCTTAGAGTTCGGACCGATCGCAGCGGGATACACGGCGCCGTTGCGAACGTGGTCCCATTCGGCCGCCACATCGGGGTTGAGTACCTCCAATGACTGGCCGGCGGCTACCGCCCGTGGGCCTTGGTCGCGACGCTGCTCGTTGTAGCACTCTGGACATCCATGGCCGGCGCTGCGCGATCCTGCCGTGGCCTGCCAGTCGTGGCCGCACCGACCGCAGCGCCACCAGAGTTTGTGATCGGATTTCGCGGCTATCGTGGCGAGATCGATCTCGGCGTTTCGCACCGGATGCAACTCCTTCCTCAGCTCCGGGTGCTGTGCAAACAGGGTTCGCCAAGGACGAATCCGAGCCGCTCGCTGCTCAATCGGAACCCTCAGAACCCCGACCCCCTTGCCAAACTCGCCTTGCCCGATGAGGCTTATGGCATTGGCCCTGGCCCGCTGGCTCAAATCGTGCGAGCAGGTGGCCAGCTGCATGGGCAGGCGGAACGCGTCGCGGTACGCCGCTAGCGTCCAGCCATGGGTGCGACGTAGATGCGAGCCGCCGATGGCGCGGTACCAGCCGCCGCAGAGGTGACACTGCACCTTGTCCTCCTCGGCGTCGTACGCGAGCTCGCCGAGCATGCCGTAGTAGGGCATGCCGTCCTCGAGCCGCTTCGTCTTACGTGTCATCGGCAGCGCTGACTCCGTCGCACCGATTCTGGCACGCGGCCGCGCATCACCGCAGGCTCTCCCCGCGGCACAGAGATCGTGAACGGACCCCATTCTTCTTCCAGCCTTGGTGAGAGCCGCGTGGGTGTAGTGGCGCGGACGGTAGCGCTGCGGCGGTTGCGCCGCTGAGTGCGTTCGGTGATCTCCTCAGCAGGACACCGCTGTTTTGGGCGGCCAGCGTCGAACAAACCGCCAAGGGGGCCGGTGAGGCTGGCGTTGCTGGACGGTCCCTCGGTCCTTCCCCAGCCGGGGTTGGCTCCGCCGCCTGGAACGGCTACTCGGAGACTGGCGGCGAACACGGCCAGCAACCCGAACGATAAGTGCCGGCCGCCAGGTGTTGTAGCCCTTTCGCCAGCCCTCGATCACAACCTGCGCTTCAGCCAGACAGGCGACTCGACATCGAGCACCAACGCGAAGAGCGGCCCGCTCGGGCTAGCTTGCCCCGCTCCCTGTGCTCCTGGTCCAACCTCCGCGGCGCGCCGCGAAGATCAACTGCGATGAGACCTCCGGGTCAGAAGTCCAAAGCCCGGCCCTTCGTCCTACCGGTTCAGAACGGGGCGCTACAGAATCGGCGGCTGGTCCTCCGGTCCGGGCTCACGGATCAGCGTGACCTCTTCGTCGTCGAACACGGCGCGGATCTCAAGGTGCCCGCCGAGCGCGCCGACCTTCTCGCCGAGCCCCAGGATCCACAGGAGCATGTCGCCGCCCTCAGGCGAGATCGGGAGGCTGAGAAGCAGGCCAACGTTGTCGCCGCGGAGCTCGCTGGTGGCGTTCTCGCGCTCCCACCGGTCATAGAGGATCTGCTCAGCCTCCATCAGCCGCTCGTAGGCGCCAGCGACACGGTCGTCATCGACCGCACGAGCGTTACGCAGCTTCTCGAACTCCGCCCCCTCCGGGCCCTCGTACCTCGGATGTAGCGCACTTCGCCGTGCCGCTCTGCGGTTCTCCATACGGTCACGCCTACCCGTCCAGCCATCGCGCTCACCCCAACGGGCAAACGTCGCGCCTGCCTCCGCCAGGGACCCTCGCACAACCCGCCGACCCGGTCGTCGTCTCAGACTTCGCTTGAGGCGACCCATCCCCCCGGGGCGCTTGCACCGCCAAGCGTTGCACGGCGACAGGGGCTGTCAGGCAACGAGCCAGCAGCCACGCCATCCAGCGTCTACGCCACCTTGACAGTGCTGCTTAGAGCCAGCGAGCTGCAGAAGCAGCAGCGTCGGCCAGGTAGCCGCGTGGACGACGAAGGAGCAGCGACGAGCAAGCGATGCAGGTCAGCGCCGACGCTCGGATTCACACGCGCGAGGGCGATCGTCCGGGCCGGTTCGCGCTGGCGACTGCGTTCGTGGCAAAGCGATCGCCATCTCTGTTCCCAGCGGACGCGCGGAGTGGTTGAAAGGAGGCATCGGCGCTGGCCACGAAAGTGAGCGTCGGCTCGAAAGCAACGACTTCGGGCGCCGATAGCCGCTGGCAGTTCGGTGGCGTACCGGGCATGTCGGCAGATCGAGGGCCGTCGACAGTTGCTGAGCTGGCCGCCAGCGCCGCTCATGCGAGCCACCCGCCTCGGCGCAACTACTGGCGAGCTGTGGTGTACGCGCGGCATGGGTTACCCCAAGACGAGAGACAGGTCACTGGCTGAGAGGACGCCGCGACTCGTCTATGTGCCAGTTCGCGGCGCGCACATCTTTGTCGACCGCGGCAGCTACACCCACCACGGGATCGGCTGTGGCGCGGCACTGTCATCGACTTCGGGGGCCTCGACGGTGGCAAGGTGGCTGGCGCCATCAGGCGCGTCGAGCCTGCGGAGTTCGCGCAAGGAGCCGCTGTTTGCGTCAAGGAGTACGGGTCCCGCGACGAGCCCGATGTCGTCATGGCTCGTGCGAAGTCGATGCTTGGCTCTTCGGGCTACCACCTGTTCGCGAACAATTGCGAGCACTTCGCGACCTGGTGCATGACCGGCAAGCACGACAGCGCTCAACTCCAGACCGCGTTCTCGATCGCGAGCGCCGTCGTCGCGCATCAGCTCCCGCCCCGACTGGCCAAGGAGCTCGTCGCCAGTCTCGGGCAGACCGCGCCGGCAAGCGCCGCGAACATCGTGTCCGGGCTCAAGGCCATCGGAGGAAGTCCGGCTGGGGGCGTCAAAGCCGTCGCCGCGATTGGGGCGATTGCCGGTGCCGGAACGATGTACGTCGCCCTTGGCGACAAGCCCTATCTGACCGAGCGTGAACGAGCCGCCCGTCGGGCCGGGCGAGTGGCCGGAATCGGAGGCGCTGCCGTTGCTGCCGGGGGGATCGTCTACGCGGTCGGGGCGCTCGGCGTGTCCGGCTACTGTGCGGCCAGGATCTCGTCCGGCCTGGCTGCTCTGGCCGGTGGCGGAGGCGGCATGCTGGCCGGGGTCGCGGTGGCGGCCACGGCACCCGTTGTGGCCGCTATCGCGCTGGCGTTGCTCGGCTTCTTTGGAATGGGTTGGCTTTCCCGAGAAGGACCACAAGCTGCAGCCGTCTCTCTAGCGGTCCGGCGACGCCGGAAGCTAGTCGGCGGGCCGAAAGAGCTCGACGAAACGTCATCGTCCCAGCCGTCTAGTGGTCCATCGCTGTCCGGCACCCCAACGCCCGTGTCCTGCCGGCGCGGCGTAGCGCCTGAGAACCTCTTGATGCCAATGCCTTGGGCAGAGCGACTACGGCAGCCCAAGAGCCTGCCGGATGGCGGCTGCCACGACCGACCCAGCTGCCGTGGAGCCGACGCTCATCGCTGTCTCACCCATCCGCCGAAGGACGCCTCGCGCCTCCTCCCTGGCTTCTTCGGAGACGTCGAGCTCGTTCAGCTTCCCTTCGGCAGCGCTCAGAAGGAACGCGATGTCGATGTTCTGGATGTTTCCGAGGACGACCTGACCGCCTGAGATCGTGATCTGAGTTCCAGGTCCGACTGGCCGGGCATTTGCAAGGTGCGTCAACCCGCCGGTGGTGACCATGATGTTTTCGACCTGCTGAAGGGTCCGGTCGTCCAGCAGGTGCGGCTCCGGAATGCCGGGCTCGCCGGGATAGAGCACGTAGCGCCATGAGATGCATTCGAGTTGGATGAGCTCGGCGGCGGCGCGGGCCACCGCCTTCCATGGCGTCGGATCAGTCGAGCACAGTACGCTGGCCCGAGGGAGAAGGTCTCGACCGCTGATTGTGGTGCCCGGCTCCTGTCGCTCTCGGGCGTCGAGCCATTCGAGCAGGCTCAACCGGTCAAGGGGCAACGGACGACCTCATCTCTCGGCCCTGCCCACAATGTCCTCGACTCCCCACGCGCCCGCGGCGAGCAGGCGATCGACGAGATCCAATGCCTCGTGACGTCGGTCGGGGTCTTCGACGTAGATGCGCACGGCGAGCTCGGCGACTTCACGAGCGTCGCCCGCAGCCCTCGTTCGGATGTCGGCGGAGTCGCTGCCCGAGTCGAGAATGAAGCGGCGGATAAGTTCGATCGCCACGTCGGCGATCGCTGAATCTGCACTTTCGAGCGTGATCAACAGTTGGGGAAGGGCTGCCGAAAACGCATTCGAGTCGATGAGCTGTTTCAACAGATCTTGATGACGCTCAAGAGGCCGGCCGCGGAGAGCGGCAGCGACACGAGCCGCCGCTTCGCGCACCTCGGAGGACTCGTCGTTGAAGAAGGCTGCGAGGGCGCTCTCGACTGACTCCGTGTCTGAGGAGAAGGGCAGTCGTTGAGCACAGACGAGCGCGGCGCCGGTCCGCACGTGAGCATCGGATGAGTCACGCAGACTCTCCAAGCTCCGCGCGCCGACTTCGAGGGCAAAAAACGCGGCGACGCGGCCGCCGGCCTCGCGGACCTTCTCCCACGATGACTGCAGCATCCGCTCGACGACTGGCGTGGCACGCTCGGCATCGCGTAGCCCGACGAATGCAACTAGCCGCTCGACCGGATCGGTCGCGAGCAGGCGGTCGTCCGTGTCGACGAGGACATCGAACGCAGAGAATGCCTCCTCGGGCGCATATCTGAATGCGGCGTTGACGAGGCTTCCCACGCACGCACGCACCGCGACGGTCGCGTCGCCTGCGAGCTGCTGGAGGCTTGGCGCGATGACCGCGGTGCGCCGGCCGTTGGTGTCATGGACGAGCAGGTCTCCGAGTGCCAAAGCAGACCCACCCCGATCGCTGTTCATCCCAGCGTGGAATGGGTCACCTCCGTAGTACGGACCCATCGTCCCCGCGTCGACTAGCCACATGTCCTCCTCTGGGCTGGTCGCGTGGAGCGCTCGGTCGACGACGATGTCGATCACATCGTTTGGGATGTCGGCGGTCAGCGCAGTACGAAGTGACCAACCGAGCCACCGATCGAACTCTGGATCGCCAAGAGTCGCGGCATGGCGCACTACAGCGAAGATGTCGGCCGGGTCAACGGTCTCGCCTGTCTGGCCTAGTCCGCGGAGAATTGCCGCCAGGTAGGCGGGATGGTGGCTCTGGTCAAAGCGCAAGCCCAGGCGCGCGAATCGGGCTGGCTGCTTCTGCGTCTCCTCCGCCAGCACATTCGCCTGCTCCCGCGCCCCGCCTGTTAGCGTCGCGAAGTCCTCCGTGTCTTCGGAGTATTTGGCTGCAACCCGAAGCCAGTCGTCATCGGTCATGTGCGGGACGGCGGACGTCGGAACCGGCGGTCCCACGAATCCGACGACCATGTCTTCTGGCTCTCGCGGCGTATCGCTATCGAAGCGCCGTTGAAGCTCGCCCAGCCCGCGGCGCCCGAGAGTTGACAGTCGGTCCTCGGGAAGTGCACTCAGCAAGGTGAACCGGGAGTAGCCACCGGGCGACCGCTCCCACTCAGGGGCAAGGCCCAGAAGGACTTGCTCCACGTGAGCAAGCTCTTCAGCACTCCAGTGGAGGGCTACCGCCTCTATCAGCTCTCGTGTCGCCCAGTACGAGTCACTGGTGTAGCCACAGGCGAGGCGATGATCCCCCTCGCTCAAGATCTTGGCGGCCCACGAGGCGAATTGCTCAGGTGCACCTCGCAACCCTTGGTAAAGCAGCCACTGTGCCCCATCGTGTGGGTCATCGGCCAGCTGCTCTAGGTGCGGTGTCGCCGCTTGTGGATCGTCCCTCGCGAAATCAGCGAGCGCTCGACCCATGGCGTTCAGGAGCGTGTCCCCGACCCGAAAGAGATCACTGTGCCACGGGGGATCGGTGAAGTGAGCGTCAAGGATGGGGCGCCGCTTGTCGGCGTCATATTCGGTCAGAGTCATGACTCGAAGGACATAGTCGAGAAGCCGCTCGACGAAGGTGCGACCGTCAGCCGAGCCGCGGCGCGCGAGTTCCTGCATGGAGTGATCGGTCGAATCCAGCGCCACGATCCGGCCCTGGGGTGCGGCGAGGGCCTCTGGTCGAGTCAGCCACGCCGCCAGCAACTCGGAGGCCCACTCAGGATCACGCTCGCCAACATCGTGCGCCACCATCCCCAGGTGCTGCGCGTATCCGGTCCACTCTCCACGACCGACGGATTCGAGAAGTAGTTCGAAGAGGGGGCGGTGCTCTGCGAAGGCCAGCCACGTGGCAAGCCACCGGAACCAGTCGGCGAACTCGGGATTGTCGGTCTTGGTCGCCAGTAGCTTCCGAAGCCGGTCAGGCTGTGTGGTCGCCCCCGCCGCCATGATCGCCAGCGCTCTTGCGATCAGCGCAGAGTCGGAGCCGGTGAGCCACCTCTCCAGCACCCCGTTCTCGTCGAGGCAGACGAACCACGCATCCGTGCGCAGCGCCTGCCAGAGCCGTTCGCCCAGCACTCCCCCTGCTTCGATGAGCGGCTCGACCACGAGCCAATCGCTCCGGCTCGGCTGCGGTAGCGCGCGCACGATCGCGATCACTACATCCTTGATGTGGAAGCGGATCCGATCGTCGCTCAGGAGATCGGCGACCTCTCGCCTGAATCTCGTCTCATCGTCATCTCGGAGGTGCAGCAGTATCTGGCGGACCTGCGCGCGGCGAAAGAGCTCCTGAGCGCTGCCGAGCAGGAACCCGACGAGTGACTCGCCTCGGGTCAGCCACTGTCGCGCGAACGCGTAGTCGAAGAACGTCTCGTGAAAGAAGGCGACCAGCCGCCCGTCGGCGACCACAACGTGGAGTGACTTGAGCACGTCCCCGTCGCTCTGAAGGCTGTCCTCATCGAGCGTTGCCGATGACACCGCCAGACGCTGCTGTGCGCTCATAGCGTCCGAAAGACATCCGATCACTGCTTCGAAGCGGACCTGGCGTCCCGCCATCGTGTCCGCGTCACGGCGCCGGCGGTCCCAGAAGAGATCCATGAGGTCACGCGTGGTCTGGAAGGTCATCGCACGCGTGTCGCCGACGACGACGGACAGGAGAACAAGGTTCAGTGGGACTCGCAACAGCTCCCGCTGAGGACGGGTCAAGTCGGCCGGAGCGACGCAAAGTCGCTCAAGCGTCGTGTCGACCTGTGCGCTGTCGAGCAGGCCAACATCGACTGTCCGACGCGACTGGTCAGCGACCAACCCACGCAGGCGCGGATCGTTGTCGACGTCAAAACGCCTCACCGCGAGCACGACGCGCATCTGCGGAAAGGCCTCGGCCTGTCGCAGCATCTCCGCCACCGCGTCAAACGACTCGGTCGCGATGCGTCCGGACGCGTAGCTGACCGCGTCCAACTGGTCGATGACCAGTAGGCATTCGCGCTCCCCGGCTGCAGCTGCCAGGACGGTCGCCGGCGAGTCCGTCAAGCCAAGCTCGCGTCCAAGCTGGGCGGCCGATTGAGATGGCGCCCCGCGGTCGAGCCTCAACGCAAGCACCGGCGCATCCTTTGCCTGGAAGCCCGTCGCGACCTCATACAGGACGCCGGTCTTGCCTCCGCCGGCGTCGCCGATGGCGAACACGACCCTCGCTCCGGAGCCGAAGGCAGCGGTGATGTCCGTGGTCTCCGTTCTGGAGAGCACCGGCTGAAGCAGCTCCGGCGCCACGCTTGCCAACCACCGATCCGTCACCGACGCGACCTCGGTCGTCGCGCGGAAGATGCCGTCCTCCCCTTTGAGCGCGATGTCGTAGGCGCCGAGGCCAGCGGCGATGTCGTCGAGGGCCAGGGTTAGGCCGAGCCGCGCGTCTATCAGGTCGCCCAATGACGCCGCCATCGCTTCCCCCGATGCCCCCGTCAGCAGCGCACCGGCGAGTGCCGCGTTATGCGCCTGCAGTTCACGCTCGTCAGACGCGTGCACGAAGAAGCCCCGAAGGAGCTCCCACGCGTACTCCGGGTCGCCCCACACCCCGAGGAGCTGTTGGAACGCGTCGGACAGCTCGGCGCCCTGCAGGTCCGTATTGACGAACGCGCGAAAGTCGTCGGATCGCCTTGCGCGGTCGCTGAGCTCGTCCACGAGACGAGCCGGCACCGTTGAGACGAAGTGAAACTCATCACCGCCGGCGATGTGCGTCGCCGCGGCGGCGAGCACCCCCTCGGCATCTAGCCGGTTAATCGTCCAGCTGGATAGGTTGCCGGGCTGCCGCTTGACCTGGTGGGCTTCAGTAACGGCCTCCCGCCGCAGCAGAAACTCGACTCCCCAGCCCCCTTCCCCGGGCCGCTCGACCTGTATCGAGACTCCGCGGCCCGCGACAATCTCCAAGAGCATCCTTATCGTCCAGGCGCCTTCGTAGCGCCCACCGAACTTGTCCGCTTCGCCACCGGGCCGCGGGGTCACCGACGGTTCATCCATTCGTCAGGCATCAGCGGAGGATGCGGTCGCCCGGTGCGGTCACTGGACGCGGAGATGACGTCGACCGAGGCGACAACTCCGCGCTTCCTCGCGCCGACGAGATCGACCTCATGCGCTGAGCTTCGCACACGCCCCCGACGAGAGATCGCCAGGTCGCTGAGGGCGTGAGGCCAAGTCCGGTTGAGATCGCTGGCGTGTCTCTCGGTCTTCAGTGAATCGCGTAAATCTCACGCCGTGACGATGAACTGGCTGCAGATCAGGCAAGCGTCGTAGCCGTTCAGTCCCCCTGGTCCTTGGGGGCATCGGCTCAGAATCAGAGTAGGGCGGGGAGTGCGCCGCCGGTTTGGTTGGCGGTGAGCAGTTCGCGGAGGTAGGCGAACAGGGAGCGGTGTT
>JAABUJ010005478.1_pt1 | contig 12684 bp, 5 predicted proteins | sample 5559131 | NCBI WGS metagenome assembly JAABUJ01 (sample SAMN10711875, study PRJNA513366) | rock metagenome | isolation source: Antarctica rocks | place: Antarctica: Victoria Land, Mt New Zealand nord | collected 2016-01-07
AACTTTTTTAACTTTGCTTTGATTAACTTTGCTTTGATTCACTTTTTTTAACTTTGCTTTGCAAAGTGAATCAAAGCAAAGTTAATCAAAGCAAAGTTACAAGAAAAGTTAATGGTCTTTTTAATTTAATACATTGTTTGAAAACTAGTTCTATAACGTAAATCTTGAGTTTCAAGTCGAAGAAGGTCGCGGCCTGAGATTGTAGCGAGAATCTCAGGTTTAGAAGATAAAAGTTTTTCAGGGTCTTTTTCATCAAAATACGATCTAAAAACTACTTGATAATCATGTGCTGCATTATCTTCGAATGGATAAGAATAGTCATATGAAATCTCTAGGATAAGACAAACATATCCACGATATAAATCCTCGTCAGGAAAATCCTTAAGTAATACTACATATTCTTCTACAGCATAAGGTCTGTTAAGTTTTAATCTAACACTTTCACTGTCTTCATTCCCAAACTGCTTTTGATTTTCTTGATTTTGCTTCTCAAATTCTAAATATTTTTGAAAAGGCGTTAAATCGGTTTCCTTTTCTTCTTTTAATTCTTTTAATTCTCGAGTGCTGTCTTCCGGACTAGGAGTTGATCTAGAGTCCGAACCAATTTTGTCTTCTAAACCAAATCTTTTTGTAAAATTTGTAAAAAATTTTTCTAATTTCGTTTTTTTGTTTGTCATAAGATTTTAAATTTAATAATTTATAGATTATTATACAGTTTTTTTCTAAAGAACACAAATTTTATATTAAATTTGTTTAGAAATCAAAATCAAAATCGAAGTTATATTTATAATTTTTAAACGTATCGTAAGCTTCAAGATATTTTTTATGATCTTTAGGAAGTTGTGGGATATTATTTATACCATAAGAGGGGTTTCCTTTAGGAAAAGGGGGTTCCCTAGAAAGGTCGTTAATTCGTCTTGAGGCGATAATAGATGGGCTTCTAAGTACACGCATTCCGAAGGTCCCGCCGTTCTGTTTTTCCCAATCAAAAGGTGCGGCTGGTTGTAAAACTGATAAATTGTCTCGATTTTGCAAGGCAATAAATTGATTTTCTATTAGCCAGTTTCTAGCAAATGATGGGTTTTCGCTTGAACTCGGAATGTCATCCTGTACGTAAGGGGTTCTGATAGTTTGAAAGATTTGTTGGTTAGAGGGCTCCAAACCAGCAAAAGGACTATTCATTTTTTTAAAAAGGTTGAACTTTCGGCGAAGTTCGTTTTGTCTGCCCTTCTCTCGCCCTTTTGAGACTTCAGGTCCATCGAAAAGATCTGTCGCATTTTTTATAGCTTTTACTATAATAAATTTTTCATGGTAGACTAAATCTTCTTTTGTAAATGGAACACTTTTTGGATCTTTTTGATGATTTTTCCACCTTAACCAAGCCTGCTCTTCTTTATTCAACTCATTCCACTCACTCACAAAAGCTGTTGTTAAATTTGCTAATCCATCCACCATACCAGCGTTTTCCTTTTCAGTATAAAATCGAGTCGACCACACATGCTTTATATATATGAATTTCTTATATTTTGAAACAACACAATCCAGAAAAGTAACAGAAATTCCTTTATCTGTAATCTCATAAGACATAATATTATCTTGATTTAATATTGCGTTGCAAAAATATTCAAAAAGACGATTAGCTGATTCAAAATCTTCGGTTATCCCTATACTTCTAAACTTTTTTAATTTCTCTTTTCCATCACGATGTTTTGGACTTAATAAATATGTTATTATTTTTTCCCACAGCAGTTCAACATTAATTAATGTTGGATGAGGTAACCAATAGTATTTGGATACAGTATCTTCATTACTACATTTGACTAACAAACATCTTAAAAACGGTACTAAAGGACGAGATGGAATATCTAGAATTCGTTGATCATTAATAGTAGGGAAATTTCTTATAAAATCTTGAAAAACAGACCATTTACCAACTCGACTAAAATACAAATACGTTTGTCTTTTTTTTAATTCGGCCTGCTCTATCTCATAAAGTTTTTTGTGTGTATTATATGTTTTTCTTATTGGAAAATTAGGCATTTTTTCAAGTGCTACTGGAGTAAAACGTGGTGTATTTTGTCTAAGTAAAGATTTATTTTTTTTTCTTAAACCAGGGATATTATCTTTTAATATTGCGGTAAAAGACTTCATAAAAATTTATCCAAGTTTTTTTTAATAATAATTTATTTTGTTTTTTTTTAATTGCATTTTTTATTTGTATTTTTTATTTCTAATTTAAAAACCTATTGATCTTTAAAAAAGATAAAATAAATTGTTTTCCTAATTCTTATTGTATCTTGAATACTTCTATTCTGTCAATCCAGTCCGTCTCTCTTATATTTGTATTTTATATTTTCTAAAAAAAGCATTTAAAACCTGACACCCTAACAAAAACTTAACAAAAACTACGTTTGAAACAAAAAATGCAAAATATAGGAATGACAAAAATTTGAGACAAAAACGTAGTTTTTGTTAAGTTTTTGTTAGGGTGTCAGGTTTTTGTCAGTCTTTCAAATATTATTTTTGTTTTTGTTTCAAATGCTTTACATTTTTTGTCAGGTTTCAATTTTTGTTTCAATTTTTGTCGGTATTTTTGTTAGGTTTTTGTTACAACTTTTTGTATTAGTAGTGTTTTTTTAAATTATTTTTTAGAACGGTTTTTCAGTTTTACTGATTATATTCTAAGTTAAACTTATATTTGTTATTATTAAAAAACTAAAGAAACACAATTAGATACTAAAACATTTGTTAAGAATTTGTTTTATTAATACTACATTTATAATAATTTTTGATAGCAAGATTCGGCTTTTTAAATTGTATTGCCCTGCTTCTATAATAAAAAACTTAATTTTAAATAAATACTTGGGCAAATAAGAAGCATCTTATCAACAGTAATTGATTATAGTTTTATACTATAAAAAGTACAAATATTATAAATTTTATTTAAATAATGATTTTAATATAAAAAAAAGTACTTATGAAAAAGCCTCCTGCCGGATTTGAACCGGCGACTTTTTGCTTACCATGCAAATACTCTACCTACTGAGTTAAGAAGGCTTTTCTTAGAATATTCTTTTATAGTAACTCTTTTGAAAAAAAAAAATAATATACATTTTTTTACATAATTTCTTACCTTGTCAAAACTTTTTGTTACGCAATTCTATCATATTTAGATGGTAACTAAAAAAAGATTTTAGATATCAAAAATTAAAAATTCTAAGTGATTTTCTTCCTTACCAAAAGGGCCCCTAAAGGGACCTACAAAAACTTGAGACAAAAATGGAAACAAAAATACTGACCTGACAAAAAAAGCCTGACCTGACAAAAAATGCTTTCCATTTTTTGTCAGGTCAGGTTTCAATTTTTGTCAGTATTTTTGTCATAACTGCATTTTTTGTTAAGTTTTTGTTAGAAAATTGTTATATAATAAAAGATTATTAAAGTTTATAAACTAAAGACGAAAATTATTTTTTTGTTAAAGATTTCCGTAATACAAGAAAGGAGACGACTTTCTCTAGACCAACCTTTCTAATAAATATCTTTTTTCTCAAAAACCTAATGAATTTACTAAAAATTTTAGAGACCTCATTCTTAATAACCCTATAACGGACGAGGAAGCAAGTACACATGCATTAAGTTTTCTTAGTAATAAAATTGTCAAGATCCCACTGATATTAAAAACCTGGAATCTACAAACTGTTTGTAACTTTTAGAAACCAACGAGAGAAGCTTAGTTTAAATCGAAAAAAACCCGCTCTCTAAAGAACAAAAATACGGACCTGACAAAAAAAGCCTGACAAAAAATGTAAAGCATTTTTTGTCAGGCTTTTTTTGTCAGGCTTTTTTTGTCAGGCTTTTTCTGTTTCAAATGCTTTACATTTTTTGTCAGGTTTCAATTTTTGTTTCAATTTCGACTTTGATCTTCCATTTTCTAAGGAATTTGTTTTGACTTTATCGATAAAAGAATATTTAAGAATGAAACCTGACAAAAACATAATTTGAAACACTGACAAAAACCTGACAAAAAATGCTTTGCATTTTTTGTTTCAAATATTATTTTTGTTTTTGTTTTGCATTTTTTGTCAGGTCAGGTTTTAGTTTCAAAAATTACATATAAAAAGAAAATTATTCTTTCTTTAAAATACTTTCGGTAGACAAAAAATCCACCCCATAATTCACAGAAGGATCATAGGCTTTTTCACCAGCAACACTTTTTTTTGCTTTAATGCTTTTAAAAAAAGAATTAAAAGGATTGAAAAAATAAGAAAGTGAGAATCCTGTTCCTGCAGGAATCAAGTCACCTAAAATAACTCGTTCTTTTAAACCACGTAAAAAATCAGTTTTACCTTCAATAGCAGCTCGACTTAGAATTCTCGTAGTTTCTTGAAAACTTGCAGCAGAAATAAAGCTTTCAGCCTCCAAAGAAGCTTTAGTGATACCTAAAATGATTGGTTCATACTCTGCTTTTTGATAATCGAGCCCATAATTTACATTTTCTATTCCAAGATTAACATTTTCTATACGAACTAAATCAATTAGTTCACCTCGTAAAAAACCTGTTTTACCGCCTTCAATAATTCTAACTTTTGAAGTCATTTGTTTTACAACAATTTCAAGATGTTTATCAGCAATTGTAACACCTTGAGAAAGATATACTTGTTGAATGTTTTTAACAAGGATTTGTTGAATTCTTTGTAAACTTTTTCGTACAGCTTCTTTTTGGTTGAATTGTTGTTTGTAATTATTAAAAAATCGATCAAGTTTATCTGATAAATTATTAGGAAGTATTTCACCATCTTTTGTTTGGCGTGCTTCAAAAAGTTGTTCGATTTTTGGAATCCCTTGAACAATATCTCCACTTTTTAATCTTTGATAAAATAAAGTTAAAAGAGGTGAATTTTTTTCAATAAAATCACCATGATCTACATGAAAAACCCCGCGTGATGAGCACAAAATAGGTTGTGCACGACGTAACTTTATCTTATTTTTTTCAACTTCAATAACTTGACCTGACTCTGTAAGACCTACATTTTTTGACAGTACTTCTCCATAACGTATTAATTGGCCAACATAAGGTTTTGGTTTTGCTTCTTCAATTTTATAACTTATTTGATCTAAATCTGTTAAAAGTAAACAACTTGAATCCGGTTTAGTCCCTACAACCTCTCCTTTATATGGACTAAAAAAAGATGTTAAAGTTATAGGATTTTTTGCTGAAACCCAATTCTCTTTGTCTGATAAAATTTTAGTGATTGTTTGTTTGAACTTAACATTATCAACTTTTGTTATTTTATTCTTTCTTGAATCAAAAGTAGACAAATCTTTAACAAAAACTTGAGATCTGACAAAAAATGCTTTTGCATTTTTTGTTTCAAATGGGTGAGACCCTACGTTTGGTATTTTTGTTAAGTTTTTGTCAGAACCTTCTTTATCTTTAAAACAATTTAGAAAAGGTTTACTATTATTTGTAGAACTAATAGTCAGAATTTTAGAAAAATCCAGTTTTCCTATAAAACAAAAATTAAAAGAACCGCTTAACGATATTGAAGACAATTTGTCTAAAAATTCTGACTTCGTTTTTATTTTAGTTTGTCCTTTTTTTTGTAAGAATTGATTAGATGTACTGAAAAAAGTACTGCTCATAGACTGTGAGTCTACAGGTAATGTTAAAGGGCTATTATATGGTACTTCTTTATCATTTTTGCTTCTTTTAACATCGCTTTGACAAAAATAGTATTTTTGTTCAGCGATGTCAGGCGTTACAAATCGAAGATTTGTATGCCCCATAAAAAATGATTGGCGTCTTTTGTTTTTAAAAAGCATTTGAAGTTTTGCTAATCTCAAAGGAAAGGTTGTTGGTATTTGAAAAGAAAGAAAAAGTTCAACAAAATGAATCTGTTTAAAACAAAAAGTTTTTCTGTTTTTTTGAAAAGGTACTATCTTGTTAATTTGTAAATCAATTCCGGGGTAAATTGCAAAAATATTTGTTATTTCTTGTTTATTAAATCTTTTAGAAGTCTTAACAAGAGTAGAAATATCCTGATAATCCACCGCTTTCGATTTAAAAGTATCTGACCTTTCCAATTGATCGGTCCGTATATTTGAAGTAAAATTAACTGTATTGATTTGATAGATTTCTTTTTTATACTCGTTTTCAGTTAATAAGGAATATTCGTTAACTTTACGAATCAAAATAACTGACCCTGACCTTGACAAAAAATGTGAGCAAAAAAAGCTTCGCTTTTTTTGCAAAGCATTTTTTGTTTCAACGTTCTGATTTTCAAATAATTTCGCTCTACACAAATTTTGGTTACTTACAAGTAAAAAATAAAATTCAAAAGCATCAACTAGGCAATTTTTGTATAAGTTGAAACGATCCTTTACTGTTGATTGAATTGTTAAAGAATTTTCAATTGAAGGTCGTTTTGAAAAGATCGCACGAAGTAAAAATAAAAGATTAGAATTACTCTTTTTAGATTTAATAAAGCTCTCCTTAGTTAAAGTAAAAGGTGAAAAACCCAGTTTTAATTTTAAAGCTTGTTTCTTTTGACTTACTTTTTTATTTAAAAAAGAAGAACCGTCTTTGAACTTTTGCTTGATACCATTTTCAGTGATGTTAGAAGGTATACAAGTTTCTTTAGTTGCGTTTTCCTTTGTTATTGTTTTTACGGAGTAAAAACAAAAAGCAGTAGAATTTTTTTCAGAACTATAATTCGAGTTTTTTTGTTTTCGTTGTTCTTTATAAGAAAGAATGTTAAACAATGATTTTTCATTTTTGACATAAGAAGCAACCAATTTCAAATTCTTTTGTTTATTTGTAATGTATTCTAAAAAGACAGGTAATTGATCAAAACAAAGATTATCAACTAAAGATTGTGCTGCTGGCACAAAAGATTGATTGTTTTTTATAATCTTTGTTTCTTCTTTTGGAAAATAAACCCAACCTTTCTTTACTCCAATTTGACAATCAGTTTGATGTACTTTTAAGGAAGAGTCTGACAAAAAAAGCGAAGCTTTTTTTGTTTCAAAAGGTTTTTCTAAAATTATACTTTTAGCATCACCTTTTTTTTCTTTAAAAGAATTAGAATTAATATTAGAAAATAAATATTTAGAAGCTTTTCTAGAATTATTTTTTAATACTTTTTTCTTAATTTTTTGATTATGGGTCCTTACAAATCTCGACAAACCCTGACAAACCTGAAACAAAAACTTCGTTTTTGTTACCGGTTTGTTTAAACTTTGTTTCAGATTTGTATATCTGACAGCGCTTTCAGCGATGTTAAAAAAAGAAAAGGGTTTTATAAAATGAGGATCAATAACTAATGTTGGAATGTAACTATAAAAGTCACTTATGATATCAAAAACAAGCAAAGAAAGAGGCTTTATTGTTTTTTTCACAACTCCTACCTTTTTCTGTTTTGACAAGTCTTTAATCAAAATAGAGTTTTCAAACAAAAACCCATCTGAAACAAATTTTAAACAAACCGGTAACAAAAAATGCTTTGCATTTTTCGTCAGTGTTTCAGGTTTGTCAGGGTTTGTCAGGATTTGTTTTAGATTTGTATAAATACTTGGATTTTTAAGAAACCTCTTATAATTTTCTTTTATTTTTTGCTTTCTATCTGCAGATTTCACATTACTATAAATAATTTCAGAGTTGTTTGACAATTCTTTATCTACAAAATTATTCAATTTGTTAGGAAAAACCTGGCTTTCTTTTTTAAAGATTAAAGTAGTTGAATATCCACTAATTTTTGAAAAGAAAGGAATACTTTTTCCTTGTGAATTAAATTTATAAGCAAGAGGTAATTCGTTAGTAATATTACTTAGAGTAGGATTTCCCTTATCTTTTCCAGAGGAAAAGATACAGAAATAATTATTTATTTTTTTGATATCAGTCGACGCAAACCCTAATAAATCTCTACCTTTTTTCAGGTTATGGGGCATATAAATCTTCGATTTGTAAGGCTTGACATCGCTTTCAGCGATGTTAAAAGAAGTTTGTAAATATTTTTGTTGTTTTATTCTAAAACTCTTATTAGGTTTTAAGTTATTTGGAGCCTTCAGTTTTATAAGTTTTGTAGAATTTAAAACACTTATTTGATAATTTTCTTCAGGAACCCATAAAATCTGACCTTGAGTAAGATCATCATTTAAATAAAAAGCATCTAAATTAATAAACCCACCAGTCTGAGTTTTATATTTTTTAAGAAACGATTGAAAATATAAAAAACTTTTCATTTCGAAAAGGGTTTTAAAATTTTGTTTTAATGAATTTGAAAGAAAAAATTGATCACCTACAAAAACTTCCTTTTTGTTTGAAAATAATTCTTTACCATCTTTTGTAATCCCAAAAGTCTGAGGGCGTACAAATCTTGAACAAACCTTTGCTTCTTTTAACATCGCCTTAACAAAAATACTATTTTTGTTCTGCGATGTCAGGCCGTACAAATCTTCGATTTGTATGTTCCATAACGACACTGACCCTGACAAAAAATGTGAACAAAAAAAGCTTCGCTTTTTTTGCAAAGCATTTTTTGTCAGTGTTTCAAACTTTGTTTTTGTTAATGGTTTGTCAGGATTTGTAAGCTCATTCAAATTTGTTTTGTAGAAATAAAAAAAATAACCAATATTAGAGAATTGAATATTTTTAAAAACAAATCGAAGAATAGGTTGATTTAAAAAAATGTCAAAATCTTTATTTTTAATTTCTTGAGAAACTTTATTAGTTCCAAAAAAATCTCTAATCAATGGTTGATCTTCAAGATCTAAATTATATTTTATAAAATTCTGATTTTTAAAATTTTTTTGATTAAGCTCTTTCTGTTTTTTTGAAGCAAACGAAATAGAAAGAGCTTTTTGATGAAAAATATTTTTATAAGATTTGTGAGCCTTAACAAAAATACTACTTTTGTTCTGCGATGTTAGCAAGGATTGATCAACTTTAGAAACAAAACCGTTCCATAAAAATATCGAAGTTAATTGATTTAAAACAGCTGTTCTATCAACTAAATCACCAATTTTCGAGAAAAAAGTTAATGGAACTGTTGATTTATAAATTTTTCCAGATAAAATCCAAAAAGATCCCAATTTAAGAGCAGTTTTAGTAACTTCTCCTTCTTTAGTAGTTTTAATTGCTAAAAGAAGATCATCAAAAAAAACTTGACCTTCTAATTCGGAAGACAGATTATGTTTTGCCTTAATTCTTTCGTTAATTTGATTAGACATTGAAGAATTTTCAGCAATCAATTGTTTTTCAAAAACTATTTCTCCCTGTCGAACAAATAAAACTGTTGAGGCTGGTATATTAATTTTGATATCTTCTAAACTTTGTTTTGTTTTAAGTTTTCCTTGATAAATCTGAAACAAACCTTTAACAAAAACTTCGTTTTTGTTACCGGTTTGTCGAGATTTGTAAGGAGTTGCGCTTTGTCTAACATCGCTTTCCGATAGAACTTTATTTTTTGTAAGGGAATTTTTAGGTTTTACTAAAGGAACAGTGTCAGAAAGAGTCTCGTCGTTATGGGGCAGAGGCTTGACATCGCTTTCAGCGATGTTAAAAGAAGCATTCTTTTCTGAACGAAAACGTTTAATTATAAGTATACCATTAACCTTTGTAAGAAAAGCTATCTTTCCATGAGAAGTACGGATAAGTTTTCCTTGCAATGGTTCTAAAAAATCGATTATTCCTTCATATGGAGCTCGAATTTCATCCATAATATCACCTGAAAAAACGCCCCCTGTATGAAATGTTCGCATTGTTAATTGAGTACCTGGTTCTCCAATAGATTGCGCTGCAAGTATACCAACTGCTTCACCTAAGGGAACAAGAATTCCTTGGGATAAACTCCAACCATAACATAGCTGACAAACTGAGTTTTTTGCTTCACAGGTAAGGGGAGAACGAACTAATACCTTATCTTTTAAATTGACAATTTTAGAGGCTAAACCTTTTGAAATTTGTTGATTTCGAAGTGCAATTGGATTAATATCTTCTGCTAAAACTCTACCAACTAAGCGATCTTTTAAAGATAAAATCGTTTTTCTACCTTCTTTCATGTCGGTAAGAAAAATACCTCGGCGTGTTTTACAATTAAACAACCAAACAACAACATGTTGTGACACATCTACTAACCGACGAGTTAAGTAACCAGAATTTGCAGTTCTTAAAGCAGTATCAACTACTCCTTTACGAGCACCATAACAAGAAATAAGATATTCAGTAAGAGTTAAACCTTCTCTAAAATTACTGCGAATAGGAAAATCAATAATTTGTCCTTGAGGATCTGACATTAATCCACGCATACCAACTAATTGACGAACTTGAGAAATATTGCCTCGAGCACCTGAAAAAGCCATCATAAAAACAGGATTTAAAACATCTGTGGAACGAAAATGTCTAACTACGCTTTGTTTTAAATTTTCACTTGTTCGATGCCACGTATCAATAAGTTGTTGAAATTGTTCTACAGCTGTTAAGTTTCCTTGTTGATACTCAATTTCTGCTAACTGTATATTTAATTCAGCTTGTGAAATTAACCCTTTTTTATTTGGAGGTATTTTTAAATCGTCAATACTAAGAGAGATACCTGCTTGGGTTGCATATTTAAAACCGAGATTTTTTAACTTTTCTACTAAGTCTAAAGTAACTTTCTCTCCATTATTTGTTAAAGACCACAAAATCAAAGCTTTTAATCGGCTCTTATCAAAAGAATAATTAAAGAATAAAGAAGCGTCTTCTTCAACGCCTTTACAAACCTTTACTGACTTAAAGTTTGTATCAGATTTGTTTGAATACGGTTTCATAAATAAACTCCTTAAAAAATTTGTATTTTATAGGTTTTAAAGTTGTTGAACTTTATACCCTTTATAGTTGTTCTAATATCATTTGGATTTTTATTTTTTTTTATTAGTAGACTTTTTAGTTTTTGCTTTTTAAATTTTTTAACAAACCTAAAACAAAAATTCTGACCTGACAAAAAAAGCTTGAAACAAAAAAAGGTTCGCATTTTTTGTCAGGTTAAGGCGATGTTAAAAGAAGCACTGACCTGACAAAAAATGCGAACCTTTTTTTGTTTCAAATAGTATTTTTGTTTCAGTATTCTTGGTTGTTCTTTGAATTCGTAAAACAAAAGAAGCAAAGTATCGTGCTTTTAAAATCTTAAACAAACCTGAAACAAAAATTGAAACAAAAAAAAGGATACTATTATTTTTGTCCGTATTTTTGTCAGGTTTTTGTTTGGATACTGTCATTTTTGTCAGTAGTATCCAAACAAAAACAAAGTTTTTGTAAGTTTTCTAACAAAAACTTGAAACAAAAATTGAAACCTGACAAAAAAAGCTTCGCTTTTTTTGTTTTAAACTTCGTTTTTGTAAGTTTTTGTATCTTTTCTGAAAGAAAAGATAAGGAAAACCTTTGGAAAACCTTTTTTGTCAGGCTTCATATTTTTGTTTCAGTTTTTGTAAGTTTTCCTTCGAAAAACCTTCGGAAAACCTTCGCAAAACCTTTGGAAAACCTTCGCAAAACCTTTGGAAAACCTTTGGAAAACCTTCGCAAAACCTTTGGAAAACCTTTGGAAAACCTTCGCAAAACCTTTGGAAAACCTTTTTTGTCATAAAAAAAAAAAATGCATTTGAAACAAAAAAAGCTATAGACCTGACAAAAAAAGCTATAGACAAAAATATTATTTTTGTTAAGCTTTTTTTGTTTCAAATCTTATTTTTGTTAAGCTTTTTTTGTCAGGTCTTATTGTTTTACTTTTTTTGTTTTAAGTTTTTGTTTTTTATTTGTCAAGGTTTGTTAGCTTTTTTAATATCACTGATATTTAGACTTTTTTTATTTGTTAGAGATTTATCTTCTTAGTAGCAGTTTTTTTATTTGTAAAAAAAGAGTTAGCAAAACAGAAAAAAATCAGATAGAGATAAAGGTTCAAACAAAAGCTTAACAAAAAAAGCGAAGCTTTTTTTGTTTCAAATGTTAAAAATTAAGCGAAAATAATTTGATTCAATAGAACTCGACCAGGAGTAGTACGAACATATTGTTTAACTTTTTGACCATTCATATCATAATCATATTGATAAGTTGAAAAAATTTGATTATATTGACCAAAAGAATTTACTCTGATTTCTAAAGGTGATTCTAAAGTTTTTTCAGTCTCTAATGAGCCATTCTTTCTAACCCACACCGATGCGTGAAGATCGATTTTGTTTTGATAATAAGCCTTTAATATATCGTTAAAATCACTAAAGTAGTGACATCCTCTTTTTTTAGATTTTTTTTGTAAAACAAAATTGTTTTTGCTTTCAGCTTTAAGATCATTTATATTTTGCTTTCTATTAGAAGCAACCAAAGAAGTTAATTGAGGCTTTGAATTAAAAGTAGTTAAATAATAGCAACCTAAAACCATATCTTGACTCGGAACAAGAATAGGTTGACCGGTCGCAGGTGATAATAAGTTATTTCGTGACCACATTAATTTCCACGATTCTGCTCGAGCTTCAAAAGATAAAGGTACATGAACAGCCATTTGATCTCCATCAAAATCTGCATTAAAAGAAGGACAAACTAATGGGTGTAAAAGAATAGCTCGACCATTTACTAATTTAGGTTGAAAAGCTTGAATTCCAAGACGATGAAGTGTGGGAGCCCTGTTTAAAAGAATCGGATGGCTTTGCATAACTTGT
>JAABUJ010005479.1_pt1 | contig 12682 bp, 13 predicted proteins | sample 5559131 | NCBI WGS metagenome assembly JAABUJ01 (sample SAMN10711875, study PRJNA513366) | rock metagenome | isolation source: Antarctica rocks | place: Antarctica: Victoria Land, Mt New Zealand nord | collected 2016-01-07
CTGATGCAGCGGAAACTAGAGTAATAGAGAGGACACACCATCATGCATATGACGACCATCGCGCCCTTCCAGACCCTGGCCGCCAACCTGGCCGCCACGTCCAGCCCACCTGACCCGTCGGACCTCATCGCCATCTCCAGCGTCCACCTGGCCCTGTGGCGCGCCGCTGTCGCCGCCGATCGTCAGGCGTCCGCATCCACTGTTGAGGCCCTCCATGCCGTTCTGGTCGCCACCTATTACTTCCAGGGCGGCGTCGTGGTTCGTGACCGCCACGGCGCGGGCTATTACCACGAACTCGCGCTGGTCGAGGCATTGGCTCTGCTCGGAGACATCGGCTCTTAACGTCCGCGTCAAACGAGCCAACGCCCTGTCAGCCCGTAAGGCTGACAGGGCGTTGGCTCGCATAGCAGGCAAAGACGCGCTATGCTCTCATGGATATGCGTTGAAAAGCATTGAATGGAAGAGTGAGGGGCCGTGGATGCGCTGCTCTAACTTACATACTAGAATTTAGCGTGTGCTGGCGTTCCAGATTCCCATAAAGGTTCCTGTACGCACCCTCTCAATTAATTAGTAGAGGGTCGGCTTTAACATAACATAGCGATTTGACAGCAGCGAGGCTCCCCGGCAGAGTCAGAGAAACGACCCACTGCCTCTGCCAAGGAACCTGCTGCTATGATAACTGTCTGTGCAGCGTGGGACCAGGGCGCGCGCGCCGCGCTGCTGGACCACGATCCCGTCGTGCGGCGCTACCGCGCCTTCTTCGCCCACTTGGACTGGGCCGTCATCCCCGCGCGCGACCCCGCCCGCCCGTGGCCGGGCCCCACGCCGCATCCCCCGGTCGCCTACATCAAAGCGTTGCTGATCAAGCTGTGCGAGCATAAGGAGTACGTGACACACCTGCGGTCCTTCCTGGTCGAGCACCCCCTCCTCGTGCTGGAGATCGGTTTCCGGCCCGTGCCCGACGCGACGCAGCCCTATGGCTTCGATGTGGAGCGCACGGTCCCGTGTGACCGTTGGTTGCGCCACTGGCAGCAGCATCTCGACAACGCGCTGCTCCACGCGTTGCTGCGCGGGACCGTCCGCGCGCTCCACGAGGAGATCCCCGGCCTGGGCGACACGGCCGCCTTCGACGTCAAGCATATCTACGCCTGGGTGCGGCAGAATAACCCCAAAGCCTATGTCCCCGCCCGCTACGATCCGGCGCGCCAACCGAGCGGCGACCCCGACTGCCGCTTGGGCGTCAAGACGAGCAGCAATCAGGTCCGCGCCGATGGCACGACCACGCAGACCAAGGAGTACGTGTGGGGCTACGGCAGCGGCGTGGCTGCCGCCACTGACCCGGACTACGGCGACGTCGTCCTTGCCGAGTACACCCAGCCCTTCAACGAGGTCGATAGCACCTACTATCACCCGCTCTATGAGCGTACGGTCGCCACACGCGGCGCGCGGCCCACCAATGTCACGGCCGATGCCGCCTTCGACGCCTGGCACATCTATCAGACCTGCGCCGACTCGGGCGGGATGGCCGCCATCCCCCTCAACACGCGCGGCCATCCCGCGCCTCAGCGCCTGTCCGATGGCACACCCCTGTGCCCCATGGGCCTGCCCATGAGCCCCTCCTATCCCTTCGCTCATCCCGACGGCTATCGCGCCCAAGAGTTCCGCTGCCCCCTGCTCCATCCGCATCCGACCGCCCAGACCTGTGACCATGAGCAGTTCGTCAAGGGGCCGGGCTGCGTCAAATACATCAACATCGAGGCCGGCGGCCTCAGGCGCGTCCTGCTTGACCGCGACTCCGCCACCTACAAAGACCTCTACCGCCAGCGCACGTCCACCGAGCGCATCAACTCCCAGGCCAAAGCCCTCGGCATCGAGCGTCCCAAAGTGCGCAACAGCCGCTCCGTCCGCAATCTCGATACTCTCACCTACATCGCCATCAACGTCCACGCCCTCCAGCGCGTCCGCACGCTCACTGCTCACGCGGCCACAGCGACACCTATGTTATGTTAAAGCCGACCCTCTTAGTAGGGTTCTAAACCCTTATCCACACCAGAGTTCTTCCGACCCCTCATGCCAGGGTTTGCCGCCCCAACAACCTTCCACTATAAAGTATATCAGTTGGGTTACTGATGCGGGAATTATCCCCATGTTGACGAGCGACTGGAGTAAAATCTTATGATACGATTACCGAAGAGCGGAGGGATTGGGTATGTATCCCCAAGGCAACTCGCGCGCAATGTCGTCGTCATATATGGACGCGTATGGACGCGTCGATCGCCGACCGAACCTCGCTGTCGCTAAGGGTCTCATCTCGAACCTCTCGATGGGATACGACGGCCATATCGCACCGCGCCCTCCGCGATCGACGATCGTTCGCGGTACCGTTGCACGGTTGCTCTTGCTCAACTGGCCGTCCTGAGGTGAACGCGCTGGCGTGGCCGGCGATCCAACAACCCGGCCACGTCCCGCGTCGACACGGGTCTCTTTTCGCGGCCGTTCCCTTGCGAGAAAAGACCTTGAAACGGTCGGGTTCGCGCGGCCCCTCCAGACACCACTCTCACCAGAGATGGGAGGTGATTTCTAGCCCCGAAAACGGCGCCTCATTTCTTGTACGCCCGAAGGACATCCAATTGCCTCCCGAACGGCCTATGTCCCACGAAGCGCGCACGGTCATGGCACGCTAATAGCGCCTGCCGACGTACGTGACCAGGCCTCCCGTGGACAGTCGCTCACGGTCACTCCGCCAATTCAGGGAGTGTGTTCGCCGCTGCCCGACGCTACGTGTGCGGCGCGTTTCGGGAGTTCTATCGTTTAGGCGTATAGTGGGTAACGGCGTTGCGTCGATTGTATGGCGTGGGGCTCCGACGAACGGCGCGTCAAGATGCCGTCTCGACGCGCGATCCCGCTCGACCGATCGGTCCGGCCGCCGCTCTTGTTGGGTCGACATCCGCCCCGCCTATACGCGCGGTATCACCGATCGATACCTTGTCTCAATCGCTCGCTTTAAGATAACTATGACGTAGCGCCCGGTCGTTCTACTGCCCCGGCGCCGCATACCTCGGCGCTCACGAGCGTAAAATGCCGAAAAGCGCATGGTAACGGCATGATGGCAGCGCGCGGCGCCCACTCACAACGCGCCTTCACCCAAAATGCGCACGGTACGGGCACGGTACCGGCGAGACCCGGCCTTTCACTGGCGCGCGACCGGCCAGAAAGCGCACGGTACGGGCACGGTACCGGGTGTACGATAAGGGTGTAAAGACCTAGCCAAGCAGGGAGCCACCCCGCGACGTGCGAGAGCGCGTCGCCCCGGCTCCCTGGCGGGATGCGCATCCCCGTGGCCTTTCCGATCGCGTCGCCGGCGTCAGCCGCGCGGACCTCTTCGTCTATCGACACCACCGGTCGAGAGACGAAGAGGTTGCTAGCGTCCGACCCATCAGGGCCGGAGCACGACGATCGCGCGTATGCGCGCGATAGCCTCACGTGTCCCCGAGGCTATCGGGTCTGGTTAGAGCTCTGCTCCCAGGCTCCGAGGGGAACAGACCATACTGCGACGGAGCGTCGAGAAGATGAGGGGGATAGCCGCGACGGGATCGAACGCGAGGTGCGCCAGACGCGCCCCGCCACCGCTTCCGTCGCGTCCGTCCCGCGCCAGACAGCTGTGCCAGGCCGAGAGGTTTGGTCGGCCCACGATCACCGGGGCACGCGTGCCCTGTCGGTGTCCGAGTGGGGGCGCCCATGGGCGCGACCCGCGTGATCGTGCGGCCCCGATCGCTGGCGGCGCTCGGACGAGCGTCGTGGCGATCGGACAGGGTGTGGATGTCCGATGGCCCGCGCCCTTGACGGGTCGAAAGACGTGTCGAGCGCGCACACCCGGACGTCCGCGCCTTTTTTTATGTTCCCGTCCGCTCAATGAAATGACTGGAGGGGAAGGGGGGATAACGCCGCGCAGTCACGTCATGTCCCGCGATGTAGGAGGTGCGGGAAGACGCTGTCCCAGCCCGACAAAAATTAAGGTTCTGGCACTCTTTTGATGGTCCAGGCTCACGCGTGAATCGCGTGTAGTTCACGCGTGGCGTAGGTCGTTTTTGCTCCCATCGAATAGCCGATCTTTTCCGACCGCTGCCGTTATTCACTGACATACGGTTCTCGTAAGGCTACTAGCGACGATCCTCATCCCTGGCAGCCCTACCTGTCACATTGTGCGTCGCACTCGCCCATTTGCCCTGTGATCCGCACCATCAAAAGAGTGCCAGAACCAAAATTAAACTGAAACATCCCGGAGGTACCATCATGGACCCTAATGTCATCCTCGCTTTCCTTATCTGGATACCTTTCGCCGCCGTGTGGGCCCGCAAGCGCATCCTGCTCCGCCGCGCCGAGAGCCGCGCCCTCGCCGAGAAGATGGACCGTCGCCGCCTCGCCACGCAGCGCCTGCCTCACGCTCGTGCGATCCTCGACCCGTATCTGGAAATGATGGTCGACGCCGGCCACCGCGTCACGCACGACGACCTGACGCTCTCGATCTCGCACGACGCGATCGGTCGCGAGGTCCATGTGTGGGAGATCGTCTGTCCCGCCGGCGATCGGGTCGCGGCGGTGCATATCGTCTATCGCCGACCGGGCGACCCCGAACCGTTCGCGACCGGTCCGCACGCGGTCCCGCCGTGCGACGCCACGGTCGCCGGTGGGACACGCCGCGACCCCTCACCCCGTGTGGGCGACGTTATCGACGCGGACGACGCAACGGCCGACGACGACGACATGGCTATCGACGTTGCGGCTCCCGAGGCCGCGCCCGAGGCTATCCCAACGAGCGAGGATGATCTCGCGGCCTTCGATGATTGGGCGCGCAGGATGGTCGCCGGCGCCGACAACTCGTCGGGCGAGTCGCCGGATGGCGTGGATGGTCGGGCGGACGGCAAGGCCGACCTCGACGAGCGGTTTGCGCCACAGCTATCCGTTGTCGTCGCGTCCACCCCGGACGGGCAGGGACATGTCGCGTGGCTTCGGCGTGCCCTGCTCGTCGACGTCGCATCCAAGGCGTGGTCGTTCGACCAATCCATCGACGTCGGCGAGCCGCCCGCCGCCGTCGCCTATGTCACGCGCAACGACGGCGTTGTCACCATCACCGCGCAGGACGGGCGGAGCGCCGCCGCAGCCGTCTTCTCGCTGGTGACGCTCGTGCAGGCTGAGACCGATACCATCCCGGTGGTTCGGACGATCGCGAGCGCGTGCCCATGCGACGAATGCGCCCTGATCACCGCTCCGGTTGCCGCGAATGGGGAGCATACCGAACTTGCCGCGCCCTGAATGGAACCGTGATATGAGAAATCCGAACGCACCGTTGGCACACCTCGCCACGCGAAAGGGGCCACTGCATGTCGACGCCCGCTCGGATGACGACGCGCCGCTGGAGGTCGGCGACGCGTCGCTCACCGCCGTGCTGCTGGCGCGCGCCGCTGTCGATAAGATCGGCGCGCGCACCGGACATGCGCGGATCACCTGGTTTGTCGGACAAGATCGGGGGGTGATGCACAGACACACAGGCGTGTGTATTGAATGCGTCGCCACGGTGCAAGTCGTCGCATTCGCCGACGGCGCTCTCACCGTGGTCTGGCGCGATGTCGGCGGGCGGGGGACCGTTATCTCCGGCCCGCCGCAGTGCCGCCGTCCCGAGACGTGCGCGCGCCCGACAGACGCGCATACGGATGTCGGCGGGTCCTAATCTCCCCCACCTTCTCCGGCGTTCCGATCCCCGCGCACGTCCACTCACACACGGCCCTGGAGAAGCAATGTGCCCCCGACACCCGCGGGACCCTGGGCCTGCGGGCGTCGAAGGGACGACGTGAACACCACGAACGAGGTCGCGGGGGTAATAATCGCTATCGGCTTCCTCTTCACGCCCCGCGCGTATCCCCCTCCGACGCCGCAGGCCGCCGTGCTCGCGTCGCACCTTTCCCCCTCGGTCTGTTCTTCCGACCGGTCCCCTATGCGGGGGTGCAACTCTCGGGTTGACGAGTGTCCCGATCCCGTGTGTCTCGAGCGGGGACGGAGGGGCTGACGTACGGTATCCGCACGTGTGCCCGTCCCACCTGCCCGCCGCGGCTCCGGACCTATCGCCGGTCGTCCTCCACACCTTCCGGAGGTGGCGCGCGGCCTTTCCCCCGCCACTCTCGGCCGGGCCACCCGCGCCATCACGCGGTGCCCTCGATCCGGTCTCAACTTAGAGGTGCGCTCGACCACCGGCGCCGTGATGCCGGCGTCCCGGCCCGGCACATCGACCCCCTCCACCGACTCTCGTACCCGACGCCGATCCCATGAAACGGCGAGCTCACATGCGCGCCCGACGCTCCCCCCTTTTTGCCCGAAACGATTAGGAGGCTCACCATGACCATGCTTCACCATTCTCCCGCCGATGGTTTCCACATCGCCCCGTCGATCGAGACCATCCCGCGAACCTTCCGCACGTTCGTCACCGGTCCCCAGAACGCCCTGGCCTACAACGCCGCCCTCACCGTCGCGCGGACCCCCGGCACGATGTATAGCCCGCTCTACCTGAGCGGTCCATCCGGGCTCGGGAAGACGCATCTGTTGCATGCCATCGCCGCCTACCTGCGCCCGCGCCTCGACGGCGCCGAGGTCATCATGGTCAGCGCCGATCAGTTCTCGCAGGATTTTGTGACCCACCTGCGGCATCAGCGCATGCTGCCCTTTCGGCGGCGCTACCGCCGCGCCGGCGCCCTCCTCATAGACGGGATCGCCCTCATGGCCGGCCGCGAGGCCGCCGCCGAGGAACTGGTGCACACGTTCGACGTGCTGCGCGAGGCCAACCGGCAGATCGTCATCGCCGACGAGCAGCGTCCCAACACGATGCGCGGCCTGCCCGAGCGGCTGCGTTCGCGCCTGGGGGCCAGCCTGGTCGCCACGATCGGCGCGCCAGACGAGGCCACGCGCGCCGGTATCCTGCGCCGCGAGGCGTCCGACCTGGGCCTGCTCGCGATGGATCCGGGCGTATCCGGCGTGATAGGCGGACAGGGCGAGGCCGGCCTGATCGCTGAGGAGGCGCTGGCCGTGCTCGCCAACCGCATCCGTGGCTCCGTGCGTGACCTGGAAGCGGCGCTAACGCGCCTCTCCGATGAGGCGGCGGCGCGCGGTACGCTGGCGACGGCGCCGCTGGCGACGCAGGTGGCGGCCGAACTCAACCGCTCGGCGCGGCAGCCGCGTGGACGTGGCGGGGTCGAAGGTATCCTTGCCGCCGTCTGCGACTACTACGGCATCCCCCAGAACATCCTGCTCGGCAAGAGCCGCGAGATGACCGTGGCGCAGGCGCGCCAGGTCGCCATGTACCTCCTGCGTGAGGACGCCGGCCTCACCGCCACGCAAGTGGGCATCGAGCTGGGGCGTGACCATTCGACCGTGTTGCACGGCCACGCCCGCGTCTCCGCCGCGCTCAACAACGGCGATACCATCATGAACGTCGTGCTGGACAGCGTGCGCAAGAGCGTGCTGCGGAGTGACCGCAGGACCGCTTGAGGGGATGATGGGGTAGTTGACGCAGGACAAGGAGGGCCACGGCCGTGCTAAAGCGTACGGGGGCAACCTCCCTGGCGTCGCCTGATCAGGCATGCGTCGATCTCATCACACGGATGCGAGGCGTGAGCGCAGAGCGGCCGATGCCTCACACGAATACTGCGTGCCGCGACTGCCTAATTGGTCGCATGGTCTTGTTGGCCTTCATCCCATGGGCTGGCGCGTCATACAGCGAGCCGAGCTGCCTGCGCGAGTGTTGGATGTAGACCGCATGATAAGGGGACATGACAGAGACTAACGAACGTGGACTATGCGGCGAGAAGACCGTACAACGGGAGGGTAGATCGATGATGCCGATACAACATCTGGCCGCCAGGATCTTGGTGAAAGACCAGCCGGTGCTCACGGGGCTGATCTGGCTGCGTGGGGTGCGCACGCGCATGGGCGCGTTGGTGTCCGCGTTCGTCCGGGTATTCCTGGTGGGAGTACCCCGGCCGATGCGGACGGATGCGGACGCCGCGATCGACGGCACGCCTTCGTCGGCTGTGGCTGATAGACCGAATAAGCCGCCCTTCGCTGCTTCCGGTGGGGCGCCGACCGCGTCGAGCGTCGGCCCCACTCGACGCGGTTGGCGGCCCCTTGCCATCGGCTCAACCTGGTGGCGGAACGACGACGGCGCCATCCTCACGATCGAGGGCCCTGCGGACGAACATCCCTACCTTGCCGTGCGTGTGTCCATGCCGGGGCGCCCCGACACGCGGGGGGATGTCCACCCTGCGGTGATGACGGCGGCGATCATGGAGTCGCTCCTGCCGTACATCGTCGATGACCGGTAGGCGTGGCGATGCGGTATGCGGCATTCCTGCGCTATTCCAGCCGCGCCCTCTCCAGGGACTGGCCCGCCGGGAGGAATCATCAATCGTCCGGGCGCTCGCGCCTTGATAACCCGGATGTCCGCATACAGATCGGTGGACTCTGGCGTACACGGGGGTGAGGGAGCGTATCCGGCTATAGGGAGCGTATCCGGCTATAGAGAACCGCCAGCTACAAGCGTTAGCTGTGCGCACGGGAGGATAACATGTCACTGTCGGAAGCCATCAAGCAGACGATGAACGCGCGCGACTTGTCGACGGCTGAGGTCGCGCGCCGCCTCGGTGAGGGGTGCGACCGGGCCACCTTTTACCGGTTGCTTAGTGGGGCGACGACGGAGCCGCGTTTGGGAACGCTCGTCGGCCTGTGCGAAGTCCTCGAGATTAGCCCAACGGAGCTGCTGCAGCTGGCCGGGCTGTGGCCGCAGCGCGACCGTGCGGCCGACGCACAAGACGTACGCCTGCGGCGCGCCTTCGCACGGGTCCAGTGCTTGCCGCACGAGGACAAGCGGCGCGCCGTAGCGGTGGTCACGGCGGTCGTCGACGGATGGGGCGTGGTGGACGGCCGGGACACACGGGGGGCGAAGGGGGCGCGGCGTGGCAAGCGCTGCGCGGGCGCATCCGACGACGATCCGGCAGCCCGGCGGGGTTGATTAGGCCCGGTCCCCATTTCTTCGGTGTGGGCGGTGTTGCCCGGCCCGCCTATCCGCTGTCGGTGGCAATGGTATTGACATAAAGTTAGCTCTCGTCCAAGGCCAGTGACATCCACCGCAGTCGTCCCCATGCTCGCCGACAGCGGTGACCTCGCCCCTCAGCTTTGCGTCGCAGACGTGTTCCCCGCCGGGGCGGATCAGATACTATCTGATCCGTCCCGGCGTCTCCAAGTATCATCGTGACGACGTCCTATTGCCCAATGCCACCGTGAACTGCGGCATCTGGCTCCGTCCAATACATCGCATGCGCCTACGGGCATGGTGCTCGTCGCCGCTATCCTCCCCCCAGGTCCGTGAGCGCGGGCACTCATGGGGCGGTCTCTTGCGGTGGGCTTGACCGTCAGGCGCCTTACACGTCGTGTAAGGCACCGATGGTGCGATTCGTTTTACACTCAGCGTGTGCCGTTGCCCCTCCAGTGTGGCTCGCAGACGTATTGCCCGGCGGGGATGGATTGGATAGTATCCGATCCGCAGTGCCTCCCCATATGGCCGAGGTGAACAACCGCGCCGATCAACCCAATCGCAAGCTGCGTCGTCCGATGGCATCCGATACGTCGGACTTTGGCCTACCTCCGTACTGGAGCTACGCGGTTGCATGGAAGCCGTCGCCCTTCAGGCGGGTCTATCACGAGCATAACGCTCGTCTCGCTACCCTTCCCGCACTGTGCGACGCCAGCGGCGGCGCTCGTAGGACAGCCTAATCGCCGCAGTGGTCCTGGCGATTGGGGCCTTACACGCCGTGTAAGGATCAATGATCGGTGGCGACGGTCGGGGGCATTAATTGCGTCCGCGCAAGTTCGAGGTCTACGGTCTCCGTCGGGTGTGGCGTCCGACGAGACCGATAGCGATATCGGGTAACGACCAGTATCATGAAAGGGGCAGGATCATGAAGGTATAAGGCATAGTGATAGGGGCCGGGAGGTCACGATGGTCCAAGAGATATTACCCGCTCCTCGGATGGTGCGGCACGACGATCCCATCGTCGCGGCGATGGCCCGCGCGATCGTCGAGCGGTGGGACCCGCTCAAGGTCATCCTATTCGGTTCGCGCGCGCGCGGTGACATGCGCGCGGACAGCGACGTCGACTTCCTCATCGTCGTGCCGCCCGTGCTCAAGAGTCGCGAAACGGTGGCCGCCATGCTCCACGCCCTCGCGACCGGGTTCGACTATGCCACAGACATTGTGCTGACGACGCCGGAGGAGTTGGAGGAGTACGGGCCCATCTGCGGGCTAGTCTACTTCTACGCCCTGGAAGACGGTAAGACGCTGTATGAACGCCCCCTCGCCTAGCTGACGCGTGGTTGGCGGGCTGCGGCCCGTACACGACGCGCGTATCCCCAGGCGCCGCCCGGACTGTGTCAGGGCGGCGCCTTTTTTGTTGCTCACACTAGGTCGTCAGGAGCCCAACGGAGGAGGCATGGACACAAATCCCTACAACCGTGTGGCGAATACCTGGATCGCCGACGCCACGGAGGAGCTCAACGCCGCCCTTGACGCGCTGACTCGGCCCCAGGTTTGGCCGCCGCGTTTTGTCGTGTACCACTTGCAGCAGGCGACGGAGAAGGCGCTCAAAGCCGCGCTCATTTTCGGCCGCACGGGACGCTTTGAGGCGACACACAACCTCGACCTGCTCGTCAAGGCGCTGCCCAACGACGCGCCAGAAATACCCCAACCTGAGCGCCCTCTCCGCGCACGCCACGGAGACCCGCTACCTGGCGGATAACGCCCCCGTGACGCGACAGGAGGCGGAGCGGGCCGCGCATTTGGCGATCCGCGTCATACGTTCGATCGTACGGGACATGGCTGCGCACGGCTTCGTGCGCAAAGGCGTGGACGGACAAACATAATAGCGACGACGGCTGCTTCCAGGGTCGAGCGGAAGAGCGCGTAATGCGTCGCCCGGCGCAATCCGCCGGGTGGTGTCACAAGCGTCGCCCACTATCGTCATCGCGCGGCAAAGGGGGCATCGATGCCCACGTACGCGCGTGTGTCTGCTCGGGTTCGCAACGCGTGGTCCCGGCGCGCAAGCGGATACCGACGCGTCCAATCAAGATGCTGGGGTGAGGATTGAAACGTCGGCGGCAGTCGCGCCCACCCCACTCACGCGCTCGTTTACGCTGCACCCGATCAATCTATCGGGTGGGGATTGAAACCTCAACGGCGACGCGGACGACGCCATGCGCATGCGCGCGTCGTGGGAAATGTTTACCTCGTCCGGCGCGTTCGATGCCGCCGTGACGGATGCGGTGATGGTCGAGTATGGCGGCGCGAGTACGCGCCCGGTCGCGTTTTTCGAGTTCAGTGCCGTGGTCTTTCTGGGCGACGACAAGCGGTGGGCGATAGACGAGTCCGGCGTCTACACTGCATCGGGTATCGACGCGCGCTACGATGATGCGCGGGGACGGTGGAGTGTGTCGGTCGGCGGTCATGAGGTGGCGGCCGCATCCCAGGTCGAGAAGAAGAGCGCGTGACGCGTCCCTCGGCGCAACGCGCGGGGATGTTGCCACAAGCAACATCCCCGCGCGTTGCGCCGAGGCGGACGATCCATGGGAGCCACCGATAACCGGGGGCAGCATCGCCCGCCGCTTCCACGTCTGCTCGCGCTGCACAGGGACCTGAATCGCGACCACAACGCGGCGCGCAATATTCTGGCGTTGGGATGACAGCGCCTGGAAGAAATTACGGCGGGGCACGCCGAAAGTAACGCTTGGGGACAGTCTGCCCTCTACTTGGCGGGGAAAACCTCGTTAGGCACGGCTGCTAGATGAGCCAAGAATCCCACGGTTGTAGCCGTGTGGAATGTCAAAACCACGACATGATGATAAGGGGGAGGATAGTATGACCGCAGCCGGTTGCATGACGGACCTTCATTCGTCCGACTACACGCCCGTCGCGGGTGAGAGCCGGGCAACGGCCAGGCCCTCCCTCGCCCCGCACGCGCGCCTCCCCGTCAAACCCGCAGCACATATGTCCGTCGCGGACGACGGCCCCTCGCTCGATGTGGTGCTCGCGCGCCTGTTGGGGGTCGCGGTCGAGCGCGCCGCGGCCCTGCTCGACGACTACGACGCGATCGCCCCGCTCGCGCGCGTCGAGGTGGCGGAGCTGCGGACGCGGTATGGGCTGACGGCGCGGCAGGCGACCCGCCTCAAGGACGCCCTCACCCTCACGCTGCGGCTGCTCTACGGGTCGGGTCGGGAGCGGCCCCAGATCCGGTCGTCGCGCGACGTGACCGACCTGATGCGCCCGCGCCTCGGCGGGTTGCCGCACGAGGAGGTGTGGGTTCTGCTGCTTGACACCAAGAATCGGGTGGTCGCCGAGATACAGCTCTACGTCGGGACCATCGATTCTTGCCAGGTACGGGTAGCCGAGCTATTCCGGGAGGCGGTACGGCGCAATGCACGCAACCTGATCCTGGTCCATAACCACCCAGCCGGGTCCGCCGACCCGTCTCCCGTTATGCGGAGAATGTGAGTTTGTCAAGAGCGGCACCGAGACTGACACATATGTGCACTCCACTGTGCACTCCACCATGAGACGCATCTGTTGCGATAGCACTACAGCGCCAGA